>Ga0209367_1005056_pt1 | contig 18273 bp, 11 predicted proteins | sample WorMetLIZISLAND2_FD_187412 | JGI IMG/M metagenome (GOLD analysis project Ga0209367, IMG submission 187412) | Marine gutless worms symbiont microbial communities from Max Planck institute for Marine Microbiology, Germany - Olavius geniculatus... ... | reverse complement strand
AATATGGCTGCATTCTTACATTAATAATGTGATAAATGTAATTAGATAAAGTGGCAATCTACCACTAGTAATTTTCTGCTCACTAGTGCGAGATCGCCGATCTACCCCTAGCACTGGCCATCACAGATAAGTCATACAGGTAACGTACAGGTGAACACGTGGGAGTGGCTTGATGCTGCAGTGGTTCAGACTTATGGTCAAGTGGTTGACAGTTCAACTTCCAGTTGGTCGGGTTGCTAGCAAGTAACAACTGAGAACAAGTTGTTCACACACATATGCATCTGTCGCCAAGCAGTACAATCTGGCACTGTAGCTCAAAAGGAAACTGTAGGTAAGGTTAAAGGACCGTGGTCACCAAAATTAACATATACATTTTATCCATTTTCCTGAAAGTGCAGAATTTTCTGACAACTTTTACAGTAATATCGGCGCCCAGCATTTTGTCAACACGGAAAAATTTACCTTTGAAGTCAACGATCTACGAAAACGACGTAGAAAACGCGCCGCCATGATGGCCCACAATGACGTCATAAGTCTAGCCTATAGACATCATGAATATTAATGTCCTAGCCTAGAATGATGACGTCGTCGGCTAGGAAATTAATATGCATGATCTATATGAGCTTTATTGTGTAAACCTACCCAAACTTGATCTAATTTAAGTTTCTTGTTTCAATAATAATAAAATATTTATTTCAGTTAAATTATTCTGGAAGCATTAATTAACATGTTAATGACATAACAAGTGCCCTTTACATGAAACAACTAAGATCCCGTTTTTCCACGCACATTTGATGGCCGATCAAATTGATCTCCGATCAACTTTGGGACTTGATCTGAGATCATCTCAATAACCGTTTTTCCATCGCCAATTAGCGACTAATCGTCCATCAAATCTCCCATCAAGTTGATGGCCAAATATTGGCCGATCAAGTCAGATGATTGACGATTAAACGTGGCGATCTGCAGTTCATTGCTTATTCGCACCAGAAACATCGCTTCACTTCGCTGGTCAGAATGGCAATTCATGCATTAAAATAAAGTTCCAGGCATAAAGATCAATCACTAATCAATTTATACTGAGTACAGTGTTTTGTGAAGAAATAAAATGGACAGATGCTCCCGTATTGATTTGCGATAGAATGTATTTTTGACAGCAGATGATATCGTTGATACCGTTTCTATGACAACGTTTACTGGCTACGGCGTCCACTCACAGCGCATGCTGGGTAATTTAGCACAACACCGTAAACTGAGGTCACTGTCAGCCAATCGGATTGGCATAAATTAGGCTCAGTTGACGGCGGATCAGCTAATCGCCAATCACGTAACTGGAGATCGAAAATGCATGGTAAAACGAAACACCGTTGATCGACGATCAATTCTGAACATCAAGTTAATCAAAGATCAGTAAATCAGAGATCCAATGTGATTTGATTGGAGATGGAATAACCGGACCTAAGAATGTCAGACGTTACGAAATGTAGCCCAGTGACTAGCGAAGTGAGTAAGCAACAGAAGAGAAGACAACTCGGTGAACTCACAGTTTGCCAAGCTCGCGACCGCGGTATTCTTCGCAGACTACAACGTCTTCGATCCTGCCTCTCTGCAACACAGTACGATTCTTACAAATAATTCAGAGGTACAGCTCTTCACAAAACCAATCTCAGAGCTTCGGAGCATCACCTGCCATATGGATTCACACAGTGATGCATGCCATTCAACACAGGTGAACACGCCCCATCTTAACCCCAGCCAGACAGGCTGTTATTCAATTTACCAAAAGGATAGAAGACAGAGTTGACGTTGGTGTTGGCTAGATACCGAGATGGTTTACTTGTTAACCAACAGTCGGCCATCCAAGTACTAACCACATGATGATGACCCGACCCAGGAGTAAAACTAATGACCCTGCAATCACAAGCCCAACGTAAATTTTTTGCCGATGCGCCGCTGCTATGCTGTAGCTACGGTAAACATAAATCTTGACAATGAACGTAGAATAATAAATAAATAACTATTGGAACACAAAATGCGTATTTTCAGAACTTTAGTATGCAGCAGTTAATGCGAAGATTGTGTAATAACTTCAGGGAAATTTAAAATTTGAACAAATTTCGGCAAATCGGTACCGGACTATTTCATAAGAAATTGTGTGTGACGATGATGTGACTGTAGTTGGCCTACGGGCTGAGCGAGCGAGCGTGCTTGATCAATCAGCTTGATCAATAACTGTTACAATACAATATCAGTTAGTTTGCCTGCCACACTTGGTCGCAGTAATACAGTATCAGTTACACAATTCACAATGATGTACGCAGCATTCATATTCACTGCCATTAGCCAGCGAGACATGTGCTGAAATTTTGCACAAAGTATACATGCAAGTTAGAGATGAAATTTAATAAACCTGACAGAAAGTACTGACAACTATCAATGCAAAGTAACAAACATCAGCCATATAGCAGCTAGTAAAGCACGCTTTTTTAAAGTTTTATCACTTTTATGTTACACAAAGAGTGTTATTTTTGAAAATCTCAATGCATGCCAGTGTGTTTCATCTGGTGTTATTTTTCTAGTTAAATATAGACTCTTTTAAAAAACTCCATTTGATAAGTTTTGTGTTTTCCATGAGTTCTAAGTAGAGCTGTGTAATTAATGCACTAATAAATTAATGTGCGTTAAAAAAATTAATGCACGTTAAAAAAATTAATGCACATACATAAATTTATGTTAATTTACTAAATTCCGTAAAGCAAAAGTTCCAACATTCCGTTAAACTGCAGTTATTTGACAACTGAATAAAATCAAATAACTAAACTGTAGTTGCCGTTCCAGTACTACTGTAAATAAATAATTATTTTGATGACAGGCTAACAGATTTCTATGCTAACTATGATGGCAATTATTGCTAATTATACATTTAAAATGTGTTTCTAACTTTCTATATTCTACAGGCAGAGCCCCCAAATGTTGCGGGGCCCGGGGTAACTTACCCCCTACTCTCCCTCTCAACAAGACTGGGTACGTTAATAACACGTTAATTGATGTATTTAAAAAATTAATGCAGTGCGTTAATGCATTAAAAAAATTAAAGCTTCGACAGCTTTAGTTTTAAGTTATTAAAACCATCACAGCTACATACTGTCAAGTGTTGACATCAAACAACTATACAAAAAATTTGCAAATTCACTGGTTTAAGTTTTAATAACCTAACTTTTAGCAGAATATTTCATTACCAGTAAAAGAAGGAACTAAAATTGAATTGTCTATGGTGGTTTTTTGACTGGTTTTGGTGGGTAAGCCCAACAAAATCCACTAAGTGTCTTGGATATATGCCTGGGCGTCCAAACCATGCTGAATTTCCCACTACGTCTACATGTAGTGTGGCATAAACATATGCTAATTCAGACGATAGTAAGGTTACCGGAACTTAATTTCGATCAACGTTTTCTTTTCAACGTTCATCACCAACATTATATGGTAAAAAAAGATTTTCAAATCAAACGATCTATATAGCAATTATCATAAAAATTGCAAATGTGCACATTTTGCCTGAAATCTCACGCAGAAGAAAATGTCAACCGCTAACTGAAATGCCAACCGGGAGAAAGAACTAAACATTATGCAGAGTGACGACAACGGAAGAGAACTTACAACAGCAGCTTTATGTATAAACTTCTGTTCGGCGACCAACGTCGCTGCACCGATGACCTGAGATTGCTGAAGGTCTTCTATCACTACGATGAAGTACGTGTCAGGACAACGCTTCATTGTGCCGAATCGCTCTGCAATGACACATATGTCGTATGTTCGACACGAGCTCCATAAATATTTACTTACTTATACTTATTACTTATTAGTGAACACAGCATGCATCACATCGTAACATGACAACTGGACAACAAGGCACAATGAACATTAACAGCTGCCTAGCTTATTACACAGCGAAACAAGCAGACAAACACTTAAGGCAACTGGCATGGTTATAGTAACACTACAAATAAGCTGAGAAACCAGTGTCTTTGGCTGATATGTTACATTCACGTAACTTCCAAAATATGAAAAATACAAAATGTACCTTGTGTGAAAATTCTGAGTAACAAGTTACAAACTGCAAGTTTCATTACAATGACATAATGGTAATAACTGAATAAATAAAGTTCTACATTTTGTACAATTTATTAAATGTCGCTTGTGCGTAAACATTATTCAACAACACCAGCAAGCAGAATGTAAAGTCTATCGACAGCAGATAATGTGTCAACTGACAACTATATGCTGATAATCTTAGGGAACTAGTTATCTGTCCCATTGCTATAGCATAGCATGGGACAGATTATAAAATCACTTGCATCTGTCTGTCATTCTGTCATTCTGTCAGTCTGTCTGTAAACACTCCTACGACCGCAATTTTGATTCGATTTTGATGAAATTTTGCACAGTGATTCGGGACCCAAAAAGTAAGATCAAGTTTGTTTGGGATAAAAATCTGATAACTTCTTCCCCTATTTTACCCCAATTTTTTTTAGAAATTTGCATTACGGCCTATGGGGACTTCAAAGCGATATAACTCGATCCCAGTAAAAGATAATTGCACATTGTGTTTACCTACCCCCTATTTTCAGGGTCGGGCAATCTAACGGTGTTATTTAAATTTACCCCCTATTGACCACTGTTGCCATAGCAACCATTCAAAAGTTGCAAAATTTTGCATTACAGCCAATGGTGATTTCAAAGCATAACTCGGACCACGTAAAAGATAATTACCTGCTGTTTGCACCTACTCCCCTACTTTCAAGCCTGGGCTATTCGATGGTGTCATTTAAATTTCTCCCCTGCCGACACATGTTGCCATGGCAACAAATTTTGGGACAAAATTGACTATAACTTGGCTCCATGAAAGACAATTGCTAGCTGTTTTCAGCTGAAACGCAGCTACTAGGTTAGCATGGCTATGGGACAAATACCGCGTTCCACAGAACGTATTTCTAGTTTCTTTGACAAATTATATCATACTGGGTACTAAATACTTGCACCTAATATTTATTTATGATGCAAAATTATCCAGTTTCAGCACTGTGACCTTACTGGTTCAAACAGCAGCAGTCCTGCAGAAACTACTGCAAGTATCTCAAATGATTTCTTTCAGATATTATGAAACAAGTGATGTTCCTACATGATATTATGTTCCTATATTATGTTAATAGATCTTCAGCAGAGCACTAAGAGCGAGTTGCACCAACGTCGTTCAACTTTGAACTCAGTTCAAATTTGAATTTGATCCTAGTTCAGCCGTAATTTGCATTGCACCAAAGTGGTTCAAGCGTTGATCTCTGTTCAATTCTGAACCGCAGTCTGACCACCGATCAAATTTTTGATCTCGGTTCAAGAGATGAATGCTGGGATACTACTGCTGCAAAAAAATTGTCTGATTCGAATCTTATCCTGTCCAAAAAACTTCTTCATATCGAATTATATGACCTCTAATGCAATTATTCTGATGATCTGGACATGCTAGATTTCTACTATATTCGTTTTATGTTCTCTTTGTGCTCAATAAGTTAACAAATAGATGAATAAATCCCATTTTTCGGTGGCGATGTTTCATTCATACAGTAAACATACAAACGAACCTTAACTACAGCAACAAAAACTCATTCATATTGATTTATAAAACGTCTAATTCAATTATACTTGTGACCTGGATATGTCAGATTTGTGCTATATCTGTTTTCTGTGGTCTTTTTGCTGGATAAATTAAGTAGTTGATAAATAAACCGCATTCTAGAGTGCTGATGCGCCGCTGCTATGCCGTAGCTATGGTAAACATAAATCTTGACAACAAACGTAGAATAATAAATAAATAACTATTGAAACACAAAATGCATATTTTCAGAACTTCAGTATGCAGCAGTTAATGAAAAGATTGTGTAATAACATCAGGAAAATTTAAAATTTGAACAAATTTCTGCCAATCGGTACCGAACTATTTCGTAAGCAATTGTGTGTGACGATGACATCACTGTAGTCGGCCTATGGGCTGAGCATGCTTGATCAATCAGCGTCATCCACGGTATAACCACGACTGTTCAACTGAACGGGATCAGCTGATCCGAGTTCAACTTAGCGCAACGTAATTCAGCGTGAACTTGGTTCAACCTTTGATCTAGGTTCAGCTGAACCGAGATCATGAACGACGTTGGTGCAACGCGCCCTAAGTGATAGAGACATTGTTTATCCAAAACTAAATTTAAAATGCTCACTGTGTTGTTGACACTTTAAGCATACTTGCACCAAATAACGAGCAATTTTCTTTGTTTTCACTGATGCCACCTAGTGACTAATTACTTCAGCCCTTGTTCTCTTAAAGATACTCTGCTACAATAAAGTAAAGAAATTATTGAGATACAACATAAATTTGGGCAACAAACCAGTGAACTTTTCTTTGCTCATGTCACCAATGACAGTCAGTTGACTCAGTAGTTTGACAAAGCCTGCACACATTAAAAGCACAACAACAACAGCACCAGAAACTTCACATTTTACAGAATGCAAGACACACATATAATGACAGTTTTTTCACACTTTTATCACTCCCATTTAGCTATTTGTTGCCTACTCATTTAAGTCATTTTTCGTGTAGGTCACAGTCATCACAAGCAACTTTCTAAAAGCACTGTTTTGACAGATAATTCTTATTCTTATCACACTGAACAAGGCACACTAGTGACTAGATACTACACCGTGTCCCAAATTAGCGGGTCCCCTTGCTTCAAGCACACCTTATTCTGTTTGTAGTTCTTGAATTTAAATGACATATCTAAAGATGTTTAATTCGTTTTTTCCAAATTCGAATTTTGACCGCTAAAATTCGGATTAAATTCGAACTTTGTTTATATGTTTGTGGAGAAGCATAAGCAATTTGCGTTTGATGTCTGCATTATGGGGTGAGATGAAGGTCACAGCACGCACGCCACACGCCGGGAAGCAGTCTATCAACAGTGCAATCAGCCAGGACGTCAAGCCATGTCGCGGCCAGCAGAGAACAAAGAAATCGTCACACAGTGCACGGCTGATGTAACAGCGCTCCACTTTCAAGGCAAAACCGTCTGCATCTAATTAGTGATGCCTGGATTCGAATATCGAAAGGCTGAAAAATGAATACGAATTCAAACTTGAAATTCGAAGTTCGCAAATCCGAACTTCATTTAACAACCCTAAGCATATCGTACACTGCACTATAATAACATTATTTACCGTTACAGCTATTATGACATCTGTACCTTACCGTGTGTGCTCAATGTAAAGTCATTATGACATCAGAGTTTGTTTACATTAAGATACGTTTAATGCATTGTTATTGACAAAGGGATCAAGCAGCAGCATACCCGCCTCAGACTAAAAGGTGGCCACTTTAAGCTCAAACTTCTAAGGCAGGTTCAGAATGATTGTCTCAATGACTGTTTCAAATTTTGAAAAAAAATCTGTCATGTATTAACGATTTTACACTAACTTATCTGTAGTGGTGCCGCTAATTTTGGGACACCGTGTATATACTGAGACACACCTTTATCGAAGTCATCAACGGAAAGTGGCCTCATGCACAGATTCGGTCCTGGCTTATGAGGCGATATATCACCACGAAATGTAGTCTTGTGCGAACTCCAGTCAAGTGATGATATAAGACTTGCATCAAACAACAGTTCTTCGCTGTTGTAACCATTAACAATGCAGTCAGGCTCATGCAGTTTCTGAACAAAAAAAATCAGCAGAAAAGCAGTTTAATTTCACGGATGACAAACTCATGACAAAGACCCTTAATTTTCTATTCTGTGGAATGAGCAAAGATTGTGGTACCCATACGATATCACTGACTGTCAGCAGAACTACACTATGAAGCAAAGAAAACACACCAACATTTATTGATCATAACTTGAAGGCCTGGGACCACAGATTGGCTTGCACATAAGCAGAGCGTGCAGATAAGTAAAGCACGGAAGTGCCGTCACATGGTCACATGCATCAAGAAGTTCTAAATAACAGCAAATGCTAGAATGCTAGGACTACATGCAGATGTGCATTGTGCATGCATGTGAGGTTATGCTGTCAGTACAGATAGGCCTATCTGTGTCTATGCTATCATCTAGTAGGCCTACTGAGGGAGGCGGCCATCATTGTTCATGGGGATGTGGTCTCTCTCTCTCTCATTCCTGTCAGGGTGAGGGAGAGGGGAAAGGTGGGTCATCGCTCCAATCGGGTTCAGGAAGCTCCAGAGATGGGAACATGGCCTGCTAATTCTGACATCTCGCTGTGCATGTGGCAAAGCGACTGACTGCTAATAAGCGAAGAAGTGTGCACTTATCGCTGGTACGCTAAACCAAAGCAAAAGTCCTATGCTTAAGCTGTGTGAAAAATGAGACTATGCGCATTGCGTGCAAATAACTGGATCTTGCGCTTAACCAACGTGCACTTAACTGGAGCCAACTGCACTTACTAGTTACCAAAAATTTTTAAAAAGACATACTGTGATTTCCGGTTACATGAATTTGTGCAACAAAATTATACATGATATTTTGAATATGCCAGAAGTTATCAAGTCTATTTTTAAACTCGTTAGTAGCATTAACAGAAACAACATAATTTCCACAGACTGCTGCATGTGTTAACAACTCATTGGTAAAACTATATTTCCGTAGATCATATCAGTATTTACACCATTATTTCTGAAGACGCATGTCATTTCCTCTGGTGACATACGTACTGACTGGCCAGTGGGTCATGGCATTATTTACCGAAAACTACTAAAAACGGCTAAAACCGACTAAAAACCACTAAAAACAACCGAAAACTACTAAAAACCTGGTACTCAGTAGTTTTTGGTTAGGGTTAGATTTTTCGGTGCCAAAAACGTTTTCGGTAGTTTTCGGTATTTATTGCCACCCGCACTGACTGTGTCAAACTGACAACCACAGATGATGGTAAAAAGCGAATGTGCGGATAGGCGGATGTGGCGACAGGTAAAAGACAAATGTCACTGCGGAGGACATCCGCCTTTTACTCATCGTACATAGCCACGCCTCTAGACCAATAAGTGGCGTATTAAGCTTGCCGCTAGGCTAGCCATTGCACTGCATTTTTTGCCTGGATCTGGATAGTTAGTCGGTAGGGCCCCAGAATTGGGGCATCATTCACACCGCCCTCACCTCATCACTAAGGGTGCGTTCACCTTGACGCCAGTCAATGTGAAGGCTAGCATGATATATAGAACAGCAGTAGCTTGACTTCTACGCCCTACCACACATATCTGACTGCAACATTTTGCTCATAGTCTTAGACCTAGTGGCCTATACGAACGCCAGTATTGATTTATAATAAACGCATGTGCTACATGTTGTGTTGTGTCAATTATGCATTTATTCATATAAAAAAAAACAATACACAGCTGACAAAGACGCTTGACACTGGGCGCCGGACGTTTGGGCGTCATGATTTGTGACTGGCACACTACTGAGATTACCGTACTTTGCACATCTTTGGACTTAAAATCGTAAGTTGGCAAATTTGGCTTTACAATAATAACTTCTTGCTGCGCTTAGTAGTCATCGTTGCCATCATCCATTGGCGTTCGTCGTCACGCGATGTCATTGTACATCAACGTCATGTGCTGTTGTCACGCTTCGCATTGTGCATCGCTTATTCATCAACATCGCGTCGGCTAGTGTCTAGTCTCATGCAGAGTGTGAAAAGTGAAGAAATTCGCAGCGGCAGACTTCAAACGACTGTTGCCTGTAAAGCATCTACTGAACAGTTAAATAACTGAAAAATTCAACAACTTTCATGATTGGTACTGCACGTGACAACTGTTATCCGCACATCTGTTTTTTACCCACACATCCGCACTTAGCATGATCCGCAGATTTTATCCGCCTTTTACCCGTTGCCACATCCGTACATCCGCATATCTGCTTATTACCCTTAGCTGACAACCACCAGTTGCAGCATTTTCTATGTTAAAATACCTAGCAACGGTAACTGGAACTTTTGTACCCGAGAACTTTTGTTCCCGGGAACAAAAGTTCCATAGGTGGAACTTTCGTTCCCTGGAACTTTTGTTCTCAACATCAAAATTAGCATGAAACTTTCATTCTCTAACACTGATCATTAGGCCTATACTGTACACAATTTTTGACGTGCTTACAGCCGACATTGTGCATTTTATAATTGTATTTAGACCTACATAGATGTAGGCATCTATGGTGCCATTGTCGTCTGTCGTCCGTTCGTCCATCTGTCTGTCGAAATTTAACAGATGTAGCGGATAAGCGTTGGATCATAGAGAAAAACTTTTTGCCAGGATAATTAGTTCTGTGCCAATGTTCTCTGTGTACAAAATTTCGGGGATGCAGTGCAAGGGAAACATTTTCAAATTTGGGATTGAACGAACCCATGGGGGTAGGAAAATGTGTTTTCAACAAAAAACTAGCCATCCATATCGCCATATCTTGCTCTTTCAGGTGAGATGAAAATCATCGATCTTGGATGACCTAGGAGGTAAGTACTGCAACAGGAACTGCATAAGCTGTAGCACGTCTTCTCTAGCAACAGCTAGCAGGGCTTACTTGTCATTATAATCCTGTCGAAACTCTAGCTATATATACGTCTAGCAAGTGACACAAATTTGAAGCTTTTTTCGCTGAACTATAAGCCCTACGTAAGGACAAGGGGTTCAGTAATTATGAACGTCAGGGGGAACGAAAGTTCTCGGGTACGAAAGTTCCATGAATCGTAGCAACAACTTCGGACCTCCATATTGCACAAGCAGCCGCAACAGTCCGGCTAAGTGTACAAATGATATATTATTTCTTAGACAGTCGGCAGTTTCAGCATTAATGTATTTGTTAACTTTGTTTACTAATAAATAAATAAACAAACAACATCGCTACTGCCACGTAATCGCCATCTTTACATAAATAAATAAGTAAACAAAAAACAACTGCGGCCAGACTCCACAGCAATAATTTTAATATTCATATCGGGAGAACTCCGAGCTATAAATAGGACTGGAGAAGTTGGGAACTCCCATTAGCCTGTGTGACGTCAATCGCGGGTGTGACGTACATTGTGACGTAATTTGGTTTTTAAAAAGCGTTAAAATAGCTATACGAAAGTTATAGAATTGGTAATAAAGCATCGAACTATTCTGTATCATCAATGGAAACTATAATTGAAGAGAATTCGTACGAGTTGAAGGTTATTGATGAATTTCTCAGTTACTGCGATGAAGATGAAGATGAAGGCGAATTGTGTGAAGAATTTGAAGAAGACTCGTCGCAGTTGCTGCAACCACACGAGCTGACTGATTACGCAAGTGACATCAGATTCGACCTCACACAACTCCTGTCTCAAGTGCAAATACGTGAATCAAGGTGGTATAGCCGATGCGCCCTACAGTTGACTAGGCCTAAAAGTAGACGTATTACATATAAGGGTGTCAGAAGTTGGTGTTGGAAGAGACGGACTGAGGGCCATATTGAAACTGAAACCGAAGGCTGAGCTGCGGGAATGGTGAGTCGAGTTAATTCTGGGGCGGGGGCTCGCGCTGTCCTTCCCAAAGCCGGCGCCCCCCTACTCTCGGCCGGGGGGGGGCTCGCATAATGCTCAGGGCTAGGCCTATCTGATTTTGTTTGTGTTTCAAGTTTTTGAAAAGTGGGCAAATTTGCGGCTTCCATTGAAGGCCCAAAAGCCAAAAGTGTTAGCTTTAGGGGGCTTTGCCTTCCGGCTGATCCCCTGACCAGGGGCTCTGCCCTTGGACCCCGCTAACGGCTCCCCTAGACCCCCGTTATAAGACCTCACAGTTGTATTGAGGGGGAGGCTCTAAATGTTTAGCGCCGGCACTGGCTATAACTCTTCCCCAGTAGAACATAATTATGGGCCCTGGGAGAGCGCTAGAGAAGCTTCCCAGCAAGGTCCGGACATAGCCCGGTCTCAAACGCATGTGTGGGCATAAAAAGACACTGAAAATGCATGTAACGAGTAAAGACTATAGGCCTAGATCTACTGCACAAATTTCCATTCACAACTGACAGGGGCGGCGCGAGGTATCTAGAGCTAGGGTCCAGGTAGAGTGGTTGTCGATTTACCGCCGTTCTCCCCCTCACCCCTTCATCCATGCAAAAAAGCTCGGATTTGCGGGAATCTCATGAGTCGTTCTGTTGGAGGTTAGGGGGTCTAGATCTTTGGACTCCCCGCCCGTCGCCGCCTATGACAACAGAAGTTGGAGGGACGGTACGACGCCGCTAACGCCTCCTCCCTGGCTACGTCACTGGACAGCTCGCAACATGACTGTGTCAGTGTGTCTTCTGTAGCCTATATATTCAAAGACTATATATAGATCTCTCTGGGAACGGACCAACGGTTAAGGTGTTCTGACTTCTGATAGCCTATACATGGGTAGGCTAGCTATTCTGGGTTAGCTCAAGCTGCTAAGTAACTTAAGTAAGTAAAACGTGAAATTATGCAGCGCATGCATAACGCCAGGTTAACTTCTAATGCGCTTTATACTATTATCAGAGCTGCAGCTTCATTATACAGTGAGTGTGATATGGCCTATCTTGTTTTTCAGACTGGCTGCGGATGGCGCTGAACTGTCGCATCCGGACAGTTACCAGCGCACCAGTAGCAAGGAACAGCGCGTGCTGGCCTGTGTCGACAACTTTCGTCGTCAGTACGTCTACATCTACCCCGACAGAAGACCTCTCATGCTCGTGCCGCTCAACGAATGCAATGTTCAGGTATAGCATTAGCCTATTATAGTACTCAGCTTCCCGGCCGGCAAATCGGAATATCGTCATAGGGTATACCTCTGAATGCTCTCATATTATAAACTGAAGGAATATTTACTTACACTACTAAGCCTAACGTGGGTCTAATAACGTTGAAGTAGCTTTGTTATTAAGACAAATCTGACAGACTGATTGATTGGTTATTATTTCCAACAGAGGTGCTGCAGCATGATCTAGCGGTTAACACTTTATGTCCAATGATACATCAACGTATTGCCTTATGCCAGACCTGGGTGGTAACGGTCTATACAGGTACCTGGATAGGTGGCTCTCTGTGGACAGGTAAACCATATCGGCGTATAATCATTCAACCAGGTCAAGCACCGGTCTGCCTGGCTGGCAGGCTGGCAGGGCACGTTCACCCGTGTCGAATGGCAAATAGCAAATAGCATATGGCAGGTGACGCTCCGTAGCTCTGCGGTGGGTTTCTTATGAGGAGCTAGCCAGGCTGTTATAGACGACGCTGTTGTTGGTGTATAAACCGTTTATAGAAGTTCGTGTGTACGACAGTTCGTCCGACAATGCTGCCGTATAGCGAGCTGATGCACTGGCAGAATGCCGCGGAGTTCGTCGCTAACTTTATCGACTACGAATTGCTGGACGAGCCCACTGAACTGGTTGGTCTCCGGAACGTGACTATATACACTCCATTACTTCAGTTTTTGTGGACTTATCGAAAAACATGTCGTAGGTTACAAAAAGTTGTACAAACTAGAAAAGCAGTCGTAGCCCGCAGGTACCTCCGCCAAGGCAAAGCTATTCGCCAGGTGGCGTCACCATCTTTGCTTTGTCAGCGGTTACTTATGCCCCCTTTAACGCAATGGTAGCGAAAATTTTAAAGTGATCCCGAATCCAAGATTCCTGCCGGATCACGCCCAAAATTGAATCACTGGTAGTTTATGCCATGCCAGACATACCCTCAAAATTTCAGAAAGATCCGTCCATAACTTTTCGAGTTATCTTACTCACACAGAGACAGACAGACAAACAGACAAAGTCCGACAAAAACATTACCTCCTTGGCGGAGGTAATAACATCTTCGCATGCCACAATGGCGAACCTGCAGAAGCTGGAAATACATGTATGGTGGCGTTGCAAGATCGGTGGCGAGAGTGGGAGTCTGGAGCAGAGTCCCCTGGGGCAGAGTCCCTTGGTCAGGGGGTCAGAACGAACAATGAGATCCATAACCACGTCAAATAAATGTCTGGAAATTTGGTAAACGTCTAGAAACATAGCCGTAATAAAATATTTCTTTTGAATGTACGACGTTTGCGATGGTTTGACGATGTGGTTCTATGGCGGGTTGTTTAGGTGAGTTAACCCAATAAAACTGTGATATTCTATGGACGTGTCTGAACGTTGTTATCATGTGACTTTGTCTGTTGGCTCGCCACGGTATAGCAATAGCTATCCCTTATTTTTGAGCAGCGTGTCTGTATCCGACTCAGTCCGTCGCCTACCGGCTTGTCTGTGTGTGTACGTCGTTCCGACGGCGCAGTACATGCTACATCGGTTGGTCGTGGTGTGTTTGAGACCCCGTTTACACGATGAAGTGGCTCGACAAGCGCTTGTCAAGCACTCATCAAGCTAGTTTGATGTGGGCTCGATGTGTACTTGGTGAATGCTTGACAAGTGCTGGACGAACGCTTGTCGAGCTATGCAGCGTCGTCGTGAAAACGGCGTGTGATGATTGACAGCCGGCGAGGCTGGTGGGTCCTGCGACGGTGTTGCGTCGTCAGCGAGGTAATTGTTTCGAGCAGAGCATTCTGCTGGCGTCCCTGCTGCTGGGTGCCGGCTATGACGCGTATGTCGTCAGCGGTTACGCCGGACAGACCACCTGCAGCGCCGACTTGACGTTTGACGACTGTCCACTGCTGCGTACCACACCCCCCGCCGTGCCGCCGCCCATTCCGTCGCCGTGCCCCGCCAAGTACCGCGCCAAACCGGCCAAGGACCTGCGTAGCCGCTACGAGCAGAGAATGGAAGCGAGAGAACAGGCCGAGCTGCAGCGAATACACGACCTGACGCTGGCGGAGGAGATGGCCGAACGCGCGGCAAGTGAAGTTTATTTTTTGTGTCAAGTACGAAATATGGGTCTGAGTATCCCCATTTTGTGGGAATTTTGGGGCAAAATTGATGTTCTGAGTACCTGATTTGTTTGTCAGAAATTTCCAGCTATCTCTCGGATAATTGCAATTTTCTGCTCCACCCCCGTGTTTAATACACGACGCCGCTCATTTAGCCTACACTCTTTAGCCTATGTACCGTAGCAAAACTAGAAAAGTGTATGCTTAAGGCTGCAAAAATTAAGTAAGTAAGTACGTGAGCTGTTGTACTGCATTGTGCTGTGTTGTACTAGGAGCTAGAGCGTCCTGTGCCTGACGTACTGTACGGACAGCGTGTACACGCCTGGGTTCTCGTACTGTCTGGCAAGCGTGATGTGTCGGCGTCGTTCTTCGTCGATGCTGCTACGGCACGTCACCAGCCTGTCAGTGGTGATCTAGTTGACGGCGACAGTGCGGCGGAGTATCTCGGCATCGAGTCCGTCTGGAACAACGAGAACTATTTCGTCAACATGCAGCAGTGTGCTACCGAAGTGCAGGTCAGATGTCCTCTGTTCGTTTGCGGTTTGAGATAGCTTTGTACTTTGTAGTTTAGCGGTTATAGTACGTTGGACTTGTGATCGAGAGGTAGCTGGTTTGGCTCCCGCTCGGGTCGCTATCAAGTGGCTACTATTGGGATAACCAACTGTCTGCGACAAGTAAACCATCTTCTCGGTATATAATTAACCACCAGAGTCAACTCGGCCTTTCATCCCTCTGGGGTAGGTAAATCGAGTGCCGGCCTGTCTGGCTGGTGTTATGACAGGGCGCGTTCACCTGTGTCGGGTGGCAGATAGCACCATGTGATCCCATACAGTATAGTCGAGTAAATGGTATGGCTCTTCAGAGGAAACGTATCTCGGAGCTATATACGGAGCGTTGATTTGCGGAGCAATTTATCTTTATTTCTAACCCGATCATTAACTCTGTATCTCTAACCATATACTATAGGATCAGCAAATCTGACCCGTAGCTATGGCGTGGCCTGAGGATATGAAGGCCGTTGGGTAATAATGGTGAGCCGACCCCCGTCGTAACACCAAAATGTGTTTGGTGGCCAAGCCGTCTCGGAGAGCTGGGAGCGCCCGCCCAGATCAGATTTCAATAGCTGGATTGATATGAAACGGCATAGACGGAAAAAGAAGAAGCATGAAACATGGGAAGGGAATGAACGGGGAAGAAAGTTGAAAAAGAGGGAAGAAAAATGAAGGATCGAGATGCTAGAATAATGAAGTAATACAAGCTCACAGCATTTTCAGATCGGCTTGGTTTCGTGACAGTGAGTTCATTATCGCAGACAACCGTTCTCGCAGCCCTCAGTCAGACACGCCAGCGTGTGAAAAACGGTATAGCCAGGCCATAAAGATGTGTTCACAGCGACATAAAGGAACTAAACTAAAATGAAATGGACTGACCAACGGGCGAGTGAGTGAGGGAGTGGGTTTAACGTGGATTTCAGATTTCAGTGTAGTTTTGAAAACGCTTTAAGGAAGAGCTGTGAGGGTCGCCTCGCTTTGCGAAGAATGGAATTTGCAAGAAAAGAAAAATGGAAGGAAATAGTAGATTTTGGCAATGTGTGGAATTTGTAGCGAACGGAAAAAGCAAGGAAAATTAAAGTTGAATCTGCAGTGAAAAAAATTGCAAGAAATGGAAATTGCAAGGAATTGAATTCGCAATTAAACCGCTTTGCAAGTAAAGGTTACATTTTTTATCACACGGTTAATGTAAGTTACTTGAAAATAAATGTGCAGACATTTGACATTATCATCTAATTTAAAATGTTTAAATCATTTTGTGGTCTAAATGTACACTTGATTTTGGCAGGCATAATGTTTACTTCTACACTTATGAAGTTCTGTATACTTCGTTAAAATTAAATACGCTTTGTGTTAAATGTTTAACACAGAACACAGAACTAATAGACAAAAATTAGTCCGTTTATAGGCTATAGGATACGCATTTCTTACAAAGTCCATTCCTCGCAAATTCCATTCCTTGCAAATTTACACGGTTGCGAATTTTGGGGCCTTTCCTTGCATTTTTGTTTCCTTGCAATTTTCACCCCCTTTCCTTGCAAATTCCATTCCTTGCCAATTCAGCGCCCCCAGCTATGAGTGCTCTTCTGCGTGAAGCCTGCAGTTGATGATAATGATGATGATGATGAAGGACAAATTAACTTTAGCGTGGCGTTAAGTCCTAAGACTACAAGGACACGTAACAATAAGCCTAAACAGTGAAGGCAGTTGTCCAAGAGGTAAACAGCATTAGGTACTATGCAGTGAAAACAGTGTGTAGAACGGTCAGGTTTGGTGTGGGTGTGTTGGTGGTGTTTTTCAGATGCTGTCGTTTGACCTGGCCGACTGTAGACATTGGGAGTTCATGATTGCCACACGCCGGACTGCTGCTGCTGCTGCTGGCAGGCGTCACGATGATGCTGAAGATGACGATGATAATGATGATGACGATGATAAGGTTGTGTAAGTTCACTATGTCACATAAACAACGGGTACGAACGTTTAATTTTACATTTTTTTCTCTAACGCTTTTTACAACCGTGCTATATCGGTTGACGTACGCTAGTGGAAAGCGTCCAATCGACCTAGTTGCCTATACGCCCGGCCCGCGTAGTGCCTCGATTCATACAGTAGCCACAACCAATCATATGCCTATCAATCAACGGATGGCCAGACTGAGTCGGCTTGGATCATCATCATCATCATCAAGCGCATGCCCCGAGCTGGAGCGTAGCGGTTTCCACGACGTGCTTCCAGTGTTCTCGATCCTGGGCGCATCTCCAAGCCGAGTTGAGACCAAGATTATGAGGCTGGAGATCTGCTTCCAGGGTACGTAGCCACGTGTGGCGAGGGCGTCCGGGAGGCGCTTCCACTTTATGGGCAGACCTCGGATTGACGTTTTGAGTGCTCTGGAGATGTCAAGTGACGCGTCTGTCCTTGCCACGTGACCGAATAGTCGAAGCCGTCTCGATTGCTGGCAGATAAACCATCTCAGTGTATAACCAACTCAACTTTTCATCCCTCCGACAGGTAGGTCGATTGGCGGCCTGTCTGGTTGGGGTTAAGGTGGAGTGCAGGTGACAAGTAACACTAGGTGATCCTATATGGCAGGTGACGACGATGACGATGATGATAATGACGATGAAGGTTGCGTATATCACGTCGACTATGTCACTCTTTACATCATTATATATAAAAAAACTGCAAGCAATTCATTTAATGTTGTATAAGCGCTGATGTAAAACTGCAAAAATCAAAAAGTATAAGCACGAACTAATGTATTAGCTCAGACATTTAATCTGTTCTCAGTAG
>Ga0209367_1005055_pt1 | contig 18276 bp, 10 predicted proteins | sample WorMetLIZISLAND2_FD_187412 | JGI IMG/M metagenome (GOLD analysis project Ga0209367, IMG submission 187412) | Marine gutless worms symbiont microbial communities from Max Planck institute for Marine Microbiology, Germany - Olavius geniculatus... ... | reverse complement strand
GCCTAGAATGATGACGTCGTCGGCTAGCCATTAATATTCATGACCTATATGGGCTAGGGTCATATCGTCACCGCAGGCACTGATAGATTAGAATATTTTGCATAACGTAATGTAATGCCGTATTTTGTTTGAATTCATGCATTAATTTCATATATTTATGAAGCTCAAATCGACATATTATATATGCGAGGTTAAATGTCTAATTTAAATCTACAGAAATTGCGCGAGTGAGTTTGACCGTGGCCATGGACCTTTAATGTATGCAATTGTGAGTGATAATAATGTGTCTCATAGTAGTTAGAGCAGTAATTAGTAGTAGTCGTAGTAGTGGTAGTAATACTGCTCGTAGTAGTAGTGTAGTAGTAGTAGTATCCTGGGTGTCTGTGTAGGACGCCCGTGTAGCCGTGAAGGCATGTGAAGGCTTGGTGCTCATCGCCAGTATTCCCAATGACAACTGTGCTAAACACATGCTGGCGGACACAGAGTTCACATCCAATATCACTGCTCGGCTTTGCAGCTTGTATGCTGCACTGCCAAAGGTCATGGACCCAGCTGATATTGAGCATGTTGACGCTAAGTGGGGGTGAGTATCAGTTAGTAATAGTAGTAGTAGTAATAGCGGTCGTAGTCTATGTGTTTCTGCTCAGTGTCAGGGGATCGGCGGATTTTTCTTTTCTCTTGTACTGATCTTGAGTGAAGAAGATTTTGCATAGACAGCTTGGTCCATTTTGTGGGAGCTTATCCCTTTTCTTGGCTTCTGTCTAAAGATTCACTTTTTATTAATGCTCAAGTGAATACATTGGGTTCTCATTTCAGTACAGTCCACTTTTCCGCAGGTAATGTAGATTAAGTAGAACCGTGAAAGAGAATCTTTGGACGATGTTGTAGTTCGGATGCTATTCCTGTCTCCCCGGCATCAGTGCACTGGGAAGCCAACATTTTGTATTATAATCGGCGTTAAATCTACACTGCCGGTGATACAATGCAGAACTGAATATGTTATAGCATTACACAAATAGTGCAGAGAAGCATTATGGCCGGTAGTGAAAGATTGTTTTCTCAGAGTTTGGGAAATATTGCCCGAGGTTAAAGGCTGAAGATAATATTTTCTCTACTGAGGGTGAGAGAAAACAGTTTCTGGTAATGATTGATATTGGCAATTTGTTTTTTTTTATATCTCATAGTAAGTAGGCACATGCTTTTTTAACGTATTTGTTGAGCATGTTATTTTTTGCTGTTGCTGTTGTTGTTGTTACTGCTACTACAACAACTACTACTACTGTGTGTCTGTAGGTTAGATTGTTCTGCTGATGAGAGACGTCAGCTGGCAGGGGGTCGTCGTCAGTTGGTGTTGTTGTTGTCATGGCTTGACTTTTGCGATCAACTTATTGCTAATGCAAACCCAATCGTCGCAAGATCTGTTTCTCTGCACATCAGACAACGGCTTTTAGACCAACATGTAGAGCCGGCCATACTACAGACGTATGCAGCTAGTACTGTTTACTCCTACTATTCACACTACTACCTGCTTCTACTAATTACACTGTGCTACTACTACTACTACTACACTGTGTTTCATAAAAAACCGGACCCTGAAACTTCTTGTTATAACTTCAAGAAAACGGCTTTAATATCGAAAAAACGTTAGTACAAGCAATCTACACGTACAACTAAAGTTATAGTAAATGTTCAAAATGTTGTCGTTTGGCCTTGGCGCAGGCTTTGAGTCATTTCCTCCACTGGTCAATGGCCCCGTCCACAATCGTCTGTTCCAAGTCAGCCCAGACTTTAACAAGTCGCTGCTTCATGCCATGGAAACTGTGCAGCTGGTACTCGGCCCATACCAAACTTTTCAAGCACAATGAATCCGCAACTGAATGGCAGTGCACTGTGTGAAAAATCATTTTAGGCGAACTTATTTTGATAAATTTATGCCGACCTGCTTTAGGGGTCTGGTTTTTTATGAAGCACAGTGTACTAATGTTTACATCAGACAGCAGCTGTTAGACCAACATGTTGAGCCGGCTATATTACAGATGTCCGCAACTACTACTGGCTACTCCGTATTCACATTACTATCACTACTACTACTGCTGCTGCTACTGGGTTGGTGGCGTGGTGTAGTGGTAACGCGTTTGATCCGATCAATGAAGTTACTGTACATCGGGTCGTCGTTGGGCTCGATTAGTACTGTGATGGGTGACTGCCTGTGGACGGGTAAACCATCTCGGTACGTAACCAGCTGCCTAGGTCAATTCAGCCTTTCATCCCTCCGGGGTAGGTAAATCGAGTACCAGCCTATCTGGCTGGGGTTAAAGCGGGCGCGTTCACCTCTGTCGGGTGGTAGCTAACACTGTGTGATCCCATGTGACAAGTGACGCTCCGTAGCTCTGTGAGGGGTTCGCTCCTTAAGAGCTAAATTCTGATCTTTACCTTTGTGACCTTTACCTTTACTACTACTACTACTAGTACTACTACTATTGACATCAGACAATGGCTGTTGGACCAACGCATTGAGCTGGCCGTACTACAAATGTATGCAACTACTACTAGCTACTCACACTACTCAGAAGACCACAAAAACTGTGGAATTCAATTACTGGTTGCTGTTATCTTTGCAAACTAAAACAAAAGTGATGATGATGATGATGCAGTGGCTTACACAAACTGTGTAATCAAAGCTCACCAAGTGCAGACTGTTAAACTAACACTATAGAAGTACATATCTTGATGACACGTCTTTTATTATTCATCGTGGAATGAAAATGTGTAGATTAGTGATGTTAATGAGTCCAAAATTTTAATCAAATGTAGTTGATTAAAAAAATTAATCTATTAATTTTTTAATGGTTAATTGATTAATTAATAATTAATTTTTGCAGCCTTAGTGGAAGTGGAAAATTCTGCCCGGCTGAAAACTGTGTTGCTAATAATGGGCTGTGTAATATTGCAGCTCGGAGTCAGCAGCCATAAGTGGCACAGCATATCTCTGCCGGTTGCTTCGTCTTGTCTCATCTCCTGATCTCGTCTCTGGTAGGTCTTATGATGAATTAGTTTGCTCTGTGATTTATGTGTTTCTGTGAGCTAGGTCTGTCTAAAGTTATCAATTAATTTTAATGACATTTTGTAGAAGGTTTTAGGTCTCTGTGAAGTTATGAATGGTTATCAGTGGCATTTTTAGAGAGTTGGGGCAGGGCTTGAAGACCAAGTGCTTGCTTTGCTCTTGATGTTAGTCCGAAGCCAGAATGTCTGAATGGAATGAGTAAAATTGTAGCGATTTACTAATTTTACAACATTTTGACCGTCTTATTGTAACTCTGTTGGAAGTATTTTGATTTTTTCTTTATTTTTGCTTTTCATATATTTTGTTTTTGTACCATGTGTGCAGTTTCGTAATACATTATAACGTATTACATGATGATAGTAATTAGGTCAGATTAAGTGACCTTGGGTTTATTCTTAGCAAGACCATGTTAACAGAGCATTTTTAGTGATATTGTCTTGCAGTATTTCACAGGGTAATTATGAAAGCATTTGAGAAGCCATCTGATTATTGCATGTTTGCAGCTAAGTTTCTCAGCCACAGAATTTTGACAGTCTGTCCATATTTGATGATGTTATGACGAGAAGTCGATGGCTTAGCGGTACCTTTTGTCACTGTTCATGCACATCGTGTTGCAGCATTATGTATTTATTGCAGAGTTTGTTCATTTCATTCTGGGCAATGATACTGAGCCTGAGACAGAGACTGACACTCATTCTGGTCATCGACTGAGGAGAAGGCTCATTGAGAGATGTGATCATATTTCTGACGAGGCACGCATTTCTTCTATATTTTATTTGTCATAACGTTTGCTTTCTGCCTTGATCTCACATTCGTGTGGACACATTTTGTGACTTCACTTTCTGACTTAGACTTTCGCTAGCCAATTTGCTGAGCAGAAGCTAAAGCTGAATTTTAAAGTCCGGACCTAGATTATAGTTCAACTAAACTTTGGTTTGATTTTATACATCTTATGAAAAATTATTAGAAATAGATAGGAAGTAAACAGATCGATTATGCTTGAACTTGCTTATTTTGTTGTTTCAGCATATGCAGATCACATGTTATGTAATGACTTTTGTCACAGTGAACCCAGTGTGGCATTTATTTTCAATACCTCGGCTTGCTACTGTTGGTACACGTGGTCCTAATGTAAATCGTCGCCATGTTTTTGCTTAGCGAAAGTCAAAAGTTGAAATGGTTTTAGACTCGGCTAAAGTGAACCTCTAGGGGCTCAAGTGTCTGTTGCTATGTGCAAACTGTTCTTACTACTACTGCCACTACTGGTGCTGCTGCTACAGTATTTGTCTGTGTGTCATGTGTAGTTGTGTATAACTACATGGAAGCTCTTCGAAGTGCTGCTGTGTAAACATGATCGTCACGTAGCACACAATCTGGTCCTGCGTAACCTCGCCAACCATTCGCATATCAACTTTACACCACAAGACTCACCACGGATCTTACATGATGCGCTGCCGACAGCTACACCGACAAATTGTGTCAACGGCACAACGGACAGATTTGTCAATGTTAATTCCACATCCTGTGTCTCTGATTCTCAAGCACTAGTTTGTGAAAATGTCGATCCTCTGGCATCTGGCGACGCTGGCAGTTTATGTACAAACAGCTTGCCATCAGACGCTGCCATCGACTTACTGCAGAATGGTCGGTCATCGGAACTAAACAATATATTGTCGTCGTGTCATAGCAACGGGACGACTTTGTTGCCTGAAACTGAGACACGTCATTCTGCTGACTCGGTTACAGGGGCCAACATCGATTTGCATGATCCCAGTGTCTGCAAGGTTACCAGCGCAGATGTCGGTAGTTTTGAATGTCGTTCATCGTGTGAGAAGAGTCAAACTTTGGCGTCTTTATCATCAAGTTATGTCAGGTCATTATCTTTGTCATCGCAGACTGCTACGGATGTTCCCATCCAGCAAGTTGTCTACACGTATGTCATTCTGGCATTTGAATATTCAGGACCTTTCTCTTCTGATTTGTTTCTGTATATGTCATATGTTGAATTTGTCAGTATTGTGGCCATAATCCCGTTTATTGTTAAATCACATTACATACCCTCCGACCTTGCTACATTAGTTCAGCAAACCCATTTTCTTGTTTGGTCTCAGTTGTTTGTTATCACTTCCAGCACACTTAGTTCTGTCTGTAGTGTTTGTTGATTGTCATTGTTGAAACTCAGTTACATCTAAGTTGTTAGAGTTAGTAAATTTGTATGCTTAGCCAGTGTGTTGATGAGTACAGTGTTTTGTACTCAGTGTACTAGCGTAGGGTCCAGTACTGATTCTGGTCTCTAGGCAGCCAGCCTGCAGTCGTAATAAAGTCATATACCTGGTGATAGGCTGCCATTACTTTCCATCAGGCCCTTGGTTTATCTTTCCAGCCACTGAGCATTACCGCCCTTTGGTTGGTATCACATTATACTACTTGATCACAGCGGTAGGTGGGTGTGAACAATTTGTCCTGTGTTGTCATCTCGTAGTGCCCGAGCTGGGAGTTGAATCTCTGATTTCTCGATCATGAGTTTGATGGTCAAACCACCACGTCACAAAGCTGATGTATGTGTACAGTCAGAGTGACTTGATGCTTGCATTAGCTTGTGCTTACAGAGCAATATGTACGCTGTATGTGTAGTTGGTTACATCTTGTGCCTGATGAGCTGAAGACATCACAGCATACTGGAGAGACAGGATATGACTCTTACTTACGAGATGCACAGCAACAGGTACGCTGTAGTAGTAGTAGTAGTAGTAGCAGTAGTAGTAGCAGTAGCAGCAGTAGCAGTAGTAGTAGCAGTAGCAGCAGTAGTAGTAGTAGTAGAGAGAGAGAGTATTTATTTGCCAAAAACATAAAATACAATATTGTCGTACAATACTAGACAATGTAGGCGGGCTACCAAAAAAGCAAACGCTCATCAACGTTGGCCGCAGTAGAAGTAGTAGCAGTAGCAGTAGTTGTGGCAGTAGCAGCAGTAGCAGTAGCAGTAGTAGCAGTAGCAGTAGCAGCAGTAGTAGCAGCAGCAGTAGCAGTAGAAGTAGTAGCAGTAGCAGCAGTAGTAGCAGTAGCAGTAGCAGCAGTAGTAGCAGTAGAAGTAGTAGCAGTAGCAGTAGTAGTAGTAGCAGCAGTAGCAGTAGCGGTAGCAGTAGTAGTAGCAGTAGCAGTAGTAGTAACAGTAGCAGCAGTAGTAGTAGCAGTAGCAGTAGTAGCAGTAGTAGTAGTAGTTGTTTACTATTAGTCACAGTAGTAACAGTGACTGACACACTAATGTTGGTAGTGCTTCACTCTTCAGTATGGCCCACAGTTTTCCACAGGCTGCGGAATTTTGAGCCGAGCTGCAGAATTTGCTCTTTTCCATGGAATTTTGATATTGCTGTGGAATTTCATGGAATTTTACAGAAGTTTAGAAATGACCGATGATTAGTACGATCGTCGGCTTTAAACTAACTATATCACGATGAAAATCCAAACTGAACTGCCTAAAACAGCATCCCTACTAATGATTACCATCGTATACGGCACAATCGTAAATTAACACAATGCGACTAATTGACAAATTGCACTTCTGACAAGAAAAAAAATTGATATTTTTTTTGGTATGTTGCTAGCATAACTGAGTGCCATGCATACATTCAAAAACTTAAGTATTTTGAGCAGAATAAAGGTTAGTTTATGCACAAATGGAAGGCTGCGGTAAGCCACAGAATTTGGACAATTTTGCCATGGTGAGCCGCGGAATTTTGCGAACTGGCCTATGGAATTTGGCAAAATTTACCGCGGAAAACTGTGGGCCCTACTTTTCAGTATCAATTGTTGTCAGAGTTCACCCAGTTTGTTTATTTTTGTACAACTACAGAACAGCATCATGGCTGACCTATTATCCAGGTCAGTTTTGCTAGAATTCCATAGGACAAAAATTGCTTATCATTGCCAGCACTTTCCTACACTTTTTTCCGGCCTTCTAGCTGGATTTTTCGGAGAGGGAAAGGAGTGGGAAAGGGAGAAAAGAAAGGGGCACGAAAGGGGTTGGTGTGACTTGGGGTGGAACGTTGCTTTCTGGTGCTGAGGGGGGATGGATGCTTCCAGTATGGCGAATGGCATCATGTATGAGTAAATGGCTGTATGTTGTCTGTACATGTCTTACAGTATGAGCTGGTATATTCATGGTCGTTTGAGCTCGGCTGGCCGCCAGCCTCTCACAGCTGCGCTGCCAGTATGCCTACTCTGACCATTGCCGGTACTGATGATGTCAGTCATGGTACTAACAAGTCATTGTCATCATCGTCGTCGGTGCAGTTCTATGAAGGGTCGTTTCTACGAGTTCTGCTCGACAAACTCTCACACATGCTTCACCAGGTAGTCCAATGATAACAGTAATTATTATTACCTCCGCCAAGGAGGTAATGTTTTTGCCAGACTTTGTTTGTCTGTTTGTCTGTGTGTTGGCAAGATAACTCAAAAAGTTATGGATGGATCTTTCTGAAATTTTGAGGGTATGTTGGGAATGGCACAAACTACCAGTGATTCAATTTTGGGGGTGATCTGGAAGGAATCCTGGATTCTGGATCACTTTGAAATTTTCGTTACCATTGCTTTCAATGGGGCATAAGGGAAACCGCTGCAAAACCGAAGATGATGCTGCCACCTAGCGAACAACATTGCCTTGGCAGAGGTGTGTGGGCTCTGACTGCTTACTAGTTATTATTGTTATTATAATTGCGGTAGCAAGTTGTTGACTTCAACACATCTCTGAAGGGTCATTCTTGCAAATGTTGCTTCTGTGCTGCACCAGGCATTATTTACTGAATCTACAATGTTTAAATGCCAGTTTTAGGTTAACCCGGGGGTTAGCTGATTTCTACTTAATTCTCAGTTTTCATTGGTTATTATCCTTGCAGGGAAGGCCAAAACTCTGCCATTTTTTGAGATGCTCCCCCCAGTTTCCCTCGTGTGCCTTCTTTGCCCCTTCTTCTTTTCTCACAACAAGGGATTGCCAGAACTATCAGTGTTTTCTTTCTAAGTGAAATTGATTCAACCAAAATATATTTTACTCTGTTACTGTTACTATTAGTTGCATAAATTTACTACTTTGGTGTGGTTCATTGGATGACGGAGGGAAAATTGGACAGCAAGCTTGTACAAATTCTGCTGCAACAAACGACACTGACCTTTAAACTTTTCGAAAAATAAAAACACAGCAAAAGTAAAAAAAATGCTTGAAACGCATTTTTTTGCAAAAAAATGTATAAAAATTTGCAAATGCTGATTACGACTATGTGTATTTGTTTGTGTTAGAGTTACGAGCTGAATCTACAAGTGACGAGCATAGCCTCACGTCTGGCCATTCTGCCTCACGCTTGCCTCCACACATACTTACTCTATCCACACTTGCCACTTCTATCCAGTGTCCGTAGTCTTCATTCTGTCCTCCAGAAGGTGAATCTGTCACTTACAGTCTGATCATAATCAACTCAACGTGGCCATCCCTCCGTGGGTAGGCGCACTGAGTACCAGCAAAAACTGGGCTGTAAATATAGACACTGCTTGATGCGATGTACTAGCCCCATATGGTCCAGCAGTGTAAACTGGTGTCTGGCTAAGGGCTAAGGAAACACATCGGAGCCATCCTGTGGGCTTGGGAAGGACGTTGCATTTTACATACAGTCATCATAATTTAGCACAAAAACTGGGGCTTTTTCTCAAGGGTTTTCTAGAATTTTTTCTTGAGATTTTAAGTTCTTTTTAAGTGGAAAATTTTCAAGAACGTGACTGCTAAATATCCCATCTCACCTGTTAAGTGACCACAACTACTGCTAGTTCCACTATTACTTCGACAATTAGTTTACCTGTTACTGTCATCTAAGCATTTCGTGATTTCAGTTATTTGGAGGATAACCTAAGATCCACTGTTGCTAAAATGCTGCTGTTTATAGTTCCAGCAATAACTCAAGATTTTTACGCGTGAAAGCAGCTACTGCTTTCAGCGCATCTTAGCCATCGCAATTCTATCTGTCTGTCTGTCTGTCTGTCTGTCACACTGGTGGATCAGTCAAAAGTGGTCCAAGCTAGGATCACAAAATCTTCATCATCGGCTGCCTGGAAGACTCTAGTTTCAGGAACTGTAAAGGTTTTCCATAAATTCAAAGGGAGTCACCCCGAACGAGGGCGCTAAATGAGAGGGGGTGGTCAAAATTTGCGATTTTTGGCCAAAAAGTCGCTGTATCTTAGTAACGGTGCGAGATAGGGCCTAGGTTACTATTAATCACTAATAGGAAGTCGTACACTGGCTCTCGATTGGTGCCGAATTCAATGACCTCGAATGCCAAAATAGGGGTTTTATGGATTTTTTGGTGATTTCTGACTGCGACACAAGTCTATATCATTCACAAGGTGGCGCCACGCTACTATCGTTATGCATTATGCAATCCACATAGAGAATTTGGTATTTGTATATTAACTTAACTTGAACACCCCAATTTTCAGCTAAACTACTGAACCGTAACTGCTATAGGCTTTTGTGCGTCTCGTGGGCATTAGCTCAAATTTCTTGTTAGCATATGCCGAGTTCGTTGGAGTAATAGTATGTCTACGTGTTGAGCTGCTGTCAGTACTCATCTGGTATTCTGTTCACTATGTACAACTGCAGGTGTCAAGTGATGTGCGCAGTCAGTCAAAGCTGGTACCTGACCTCCAGTCTCGACTGTCGGCAACACGCAGACAGCTTCTGTCTTCAGCCGGTACACTGCACAGGTCTGAACTCATTGTTTGGTCTGCAGTTTATCAGTCCGTGTCATATCAGTAGGTTGTGAACTTGTGAGTTCTACATCTATTAAGCTTACAGTGCTCCCTCAGACCCCTTTGCTGAAATGTATACCTTATTGGCTTTTCGGGCTTATTTGGCCTAAGGATTCCTCTTTTTGATTGTCAAATATTGACATATATGAGATAGGCATGGATACGGTGCCTATCACAACAAGCAGTAGTGATGGGCTTTTTAGTTGTATCAACATCGATGACTATGAAAGACCCTGAACTTCCAAAATAAGGGGTTTTATTGATTTTTGCGATCTTCAGCTGCAGTGCACACTCTAAGAATGAACTGCGATGAAATGGCTGGAGATAGACTGACAGTTTGCGAGCAGGAACTGCTATAGGCTTTCGCGCGTCTCGTGAGCATTAGCTCAAATTTCTTGTTTTTACTTTTTTTACCTTTGTTCTATATACCTATGTGATGGATCTGCCATGCATTGTTCAACTGCATCAAATGTTGACCAACTGCTAGGATCATTCTGAGGCACTTACCCTAGTTTAGCATTGGGCGTAAACACTTTTCTGCTTCAAGTAAATGCATAACAGTATAATTTCTTCAGTTTATTGTATTAAATGAGGAAGAGATACCATTCCTATTTCTTACCCAGTGGATGCCTGGGACAGTTTGTCATAAGCCCCCCTTCCCCACTACACTGTCACTGCTATCTACCACTCAAGTCAGCTCAACCTTCCACCCTCCAGGGTAGGTAAGTAAATTACCAGCTGGTTTGACTGCAGTTAAGTCAAGGCACAATCACCTGTGTTAGGTGTGTGATCTAATATGGCAGGTGATGCTCCATAGCTTTGAGATGGGTTTTCTATGAAGAGCAGTACTCAGCTTTAACCCTTTAAGTTCTAAATAACTGTAAGCAATAATCATAGCTGGAAATTGGACAGTTCTAATGAGTTGAACAACGTTTTGTGCTGTCAGAAGTCCAGTGGCAGTTCATGCCAAGTCGTTGGCTTGGTAAGTGTGTCAAGGGACTGTCAGTGTTGCACTAGCTTCATATCTAGGTGGCGTTGTAGTTTTTTTTATCTAGGGGTTTTATCAGGGTTTTGAAAACCCATTTCTTAAAAGCCCAGCCTAGTTGTTTTTCTTTGGTTTTGGGTTTTTTTGGGGGGGGGTGAACCTGTTCTTTTAAAAAAGCCCAAAACTTGACGTTTTTTAGGTGGCTTCACCCAATAAAACCTAGGTTTTGGGCTATGCACCTGGGTGTCTCGATGCTGGGTTTTATTCATTCCCTCTTTCCCCCTTTTCGTTCTCTGTTTCTCTAATCTCGTTTTCCATTTTTGTCACCACCAGTCCAAACTTTCTCCTATTTATGGCACTATTGTAACTTTATAAGATCGTCAGAAATGCAGCAACATTTTAGGTCCTTAGGCTGTCAAATACCCAAGTTTAAGGGGTGGTAGCTTAAGCCCTGTAGTCGCTGATAAACGCCATCTATGGTTTCGTAATTCATTTTGATGTTAACATGTACTGCACAGTCGCACGTATCCGTCACTTAGTTGCAAGTAGTCATTTCCAGTTGTTGCACCCACCTTCGCAGCAGGTGGATAATTCTACTTGAATAACTTTGCATATAGCAAATGGCGTATCCAGAAGATAGCAAAGATTTTCATTGGAAGCATACATACGTGTCCGTCCAGGCGTTCTACATTTTAATCCTTGTATTGAAGTAGTTTCTGCCTTAATATTTCATGCTGGATACGCCAATGCTAGAATATACTTCGCGGTGCTTGGTTGCTTGCTTTTATTGGTCTACGGTTACTTGTGGCTTACGGTTACGGTGGCTTGTGCATCCGTCCTAGTAAGCCGCGTTACGGCCTCATACGTCTGACAGTCCATCCGTCCATCTGTTTCTCCTGTGTGGGCTCCTAACTCAAAAACAAACAGGTCTAAAAACCAAATAATTTATATTGGTGGTAACGTTTCCCAGGGCATTGGGCCAATTCTCATTTCAAAAGGCAGGAATTTAGGGCTCGGCTTGCGAGGCTGCAACCAGATGGCTGCACATTGTGTCGGCACTGGGCCTGCATTTTATTTCCAGCTTTCTATGGTGACGGTGAAACTGTATTTATATGATTATTGGTTGTGGCTGGGTAAATGGCATGTGTTCATCATAATGCGCTATAATTTCTGTAGCAGCACTAGTAACACCAACCACCCATGGCGCTTTCGCCTTTAGATGAGTTACAGTATAATAGTATGTGGTGTTAATATCAAATTGAATGGCCTATTTTGTGCTGATGTGCTGTTAAGAAACTACTCATTCACTCATTCAATATCAAATTGTCGGGTTATTCCCGGGTTATGTCGAATATTACCATTTACATGTATGTTATGTGCCTCCACCATTGTTGTGCCAGAGGATTATGATCTGATCGTTGTCCATCATCTTTCCAGGATGTCCGTGCTGTGCATCAGTTGACTGCCACCAAACTTGTCTCAGACATGAGCTGGTTAGGTTTTCAAGGTCAAGAGAGAGAGGTCGAAGGTCAAATGTGCTGAAAATCATTAGAATGTCATGTTCTGATTTGCCCAGTATATGGCATACAGAGCTATACTATGCTATGTGGGCATTGCATTGTTCTAGCCAAACTGTGTAGTATTTGAAGGTGAAAAATCTATATGCTGCAGATTTCATACTGCCATTTGTTATTGTTGAATGACACCCCATGTCATTCATTTGACACTTTTAGGAAAAATATTACTGATTAATTGATTGATAGCATTGTTGAATAGCCAGTAGTGATGAAACATGGCTGTTTAGTGCCTGTAGAATGTTTTTCTCCTTCAGTCTGTGTCAACTCCTTCTATGATATGTTATTTTCCAGGGTTATTTCCTCATTTTTGTCTTTTCATAGGGCTTGTGTGTCATCTTTATGGTGAAATGCTCAATAACTGATGACGTCAGGTGTTTGCGTGTGTGTCAGTTCAAGTGACGTCACATTGTTAGCGGGAGTCATAGTGCTAGAAGAATTCTGCAAGGAGCTGGCAGCGATAGCGTTCATCAAACACTACGCCTTTGATGCCAACTCATAGTTATATCTGCACTTACTGTTAGTCTGTTTGCAAATGAATCCATTGGACCAGTAATCAGTGGCGTCATGGCAGATTGCCCCCCTAAATTTTTCTCGTTGGAACATTATCATCTAAAAATACCAGATTTTGGGGCTGAAAATCCCCCATATTGGGGAAATTTGGCAGCAAAATCGAAGTTTTGAGCCCAGTGTCGTCTATCGTAACTGTGCATCTGTCTATTGGAAAATTGCAACTTTGTGGCTCATGCCGCCTCCCTTTTAACCCATGACGCCACTGCCGTTGATGCTGCATAATCACTGACAAGCCTTTTTGCCAGAGGTTTATTTGTTTTACCGCTTGCATGAAATTGCCGACGCCGTCCCCCCTGTGAAGTTTAAAACAGTCATGGAAGTCGACTCTAGTTGCAACTGTGTTTTTTTCTGTGTACAGTGCTGCATTTGTATTGTAGATGGTTATTTTGTAATTCTGTAGATAGTATATTTACACGGTGTTTCATAATTTGCTCAAATTATGAGCAATTTACATGAAATTTTTACCAGTTGTAGCTGAAGAAATACTAATTCAAAATATTTGAACAAAATATGGCAGTTGATTAAATATTCTTTGCTAGTCGTGATGTAACGCTGACGTCATAATGTGTCACAGGTACAAACATGCTAGTCTCAACTGGTGCTGTCAGTTGCTACTCTGTTTCGATGGTGAACTTAATATAGTTCGCTAATGAAAAATGCTTATCGTGTCAGCACTGAGCAACATGGAAACATGAAATCGGGCGTCTTGTGATCCAAAATCTCAACATTTTGCAAGCTTGGTGTGATAATGCACTGTCTTGCTTGAACATGTGAAAGACCGACTATCCCCACAGACACGTAAATTCGATCGCTTTGCACGTTTTTGTGGCTGCAACTGTAAAACTTCAAATATTTCACACCAACGAACCAGATTTTTCACCATCGAAGCTGGGTAGCAAATGACAGCACTGGTTGAGACTATCAAGCTTCTACCCGTGACACATTATGACGTCAGCATTACGTCACGACTAACAAAGAATATTTAATCAACTGCCATGTTTTGTTAAAACATTTCGAATTAGTATTTATTCAGCTACAACTGGTAAAAATTTCATGCATATTGCTCATCATTTGAGTGAATTATGAAAAAAAAACAAAAAGGGGTCTTTTTATGAAACACCGTGTATAAACAGACGGTGGCAGATAAAAAGTAGAACATATCACGTTTTGCATTGATCAAGCAGTCAACCAGTTCTGGAAATGAATAGCCTCAGTAATTACAGTGAAGCATTATAGTGGTGCATTTATAATGCATGGTATACATATTATACAGCTCATCATTGTTGCCCATCACTGCTGTGATCGAGGCTGATCAATTCCGAAACTCGATATAGATGTTCTGTGCCACCACGGGAGTAATTTTTGGGGATACCAATTTTTTCCTCAGGGCCATATTTTTCAGTCAGATTGTTTATCCCACCCGACCACTGGATGAAATGGCTGCCGCCGTCGTGAAACTTGTCTTTAACTGGTGTCTGACTGACCGCATTATTGTTCATTTGGATCTGCTGCCAGACCGCTGATGAGGACCCCGAGATGAGAGAATCTCGATTGTTGAGCATATTATAACAGTGCAGATACCGTCTGTGATCACTCTGATGTACTTTCGTAGTGTTTTACTACTAGGCTGTTACTACTACATCTACTGACGATTTTCTTGTTCAACCCATCAACTGCTCTGTAGTTACTTGGCATAGTCGTGTTCCAGTGGCATTGTGGTCATTGCTCCCCCGCCCCAAATTTTAGCCTGGCGGAAGTTTTTCTCCATCAAAAAATTTTCCTTGCGAAATATGAAATTTGGTGCTGCAAATTATCCCCATTCCGGGGGACATTTATGGGCCACATTGAACCTTTGACAGTACATATCTCCCGTCAGAAATTTGCCACTAGACGTCTGTTGGAAAACTATAGCTACTTGCCTCCTCCCTATACTTTTAGCCCACTACACTAATGGCAGGGTCCCTCAACTTGTGGAAATTTTGGGGGTAGAACTGTTGTAGATCGAATGACCCTCCTCCTGCCAGCCAACTAACAGTGTCCAAGTTGTGGTAGTAATAGCTAATAGCAGTGGTAGCATTTTGAGTTGTTTGACTGTAATTCCAATGGTCACAGAATATGATTGTGCTAGTGCCAATCTTTGTATAATTATTCATCAGCTTTATACAGGGTGAGCCAAAAAAACGTGCCACTTTACTTTTTTCCGTATCTTCGCCAGTTATTGACCGATTTTCAAAATTCTTTCCCTGGCACACTCTGCAGACAATTTGCGATAATGTGGTCATTATAGATACCACCACACCGTAAATACGTATCTACACTACCTTGTAAAATGTCAATGAAATATGCATACATAACGATAATAACAAATAAACATTTTGGTAAAATTGAAAAAACACTTCAGACCAACATTGCAGTGAATGGTCTGCATGACACTAGACTGTGTGGGTATAACGCACATTCATCGCAATGTTGGTCTGAAGTGTTTTTTCATCTACCTAAACTTTTGTTATTATCGTTTTTGCTTGCATTTATATTTCACACGGTAGTGTAGAAACACATTTACGGTGTGGTGGGATTTATAATAATCACATTATTGCAAATTGTCTGCAGTGTGCCAGTAAAACAATTTTGAAAATTGGTCAATAATTGGCGAAGATATAGACAAAAGTAAAGTGGCACGTTTTTCATGGCCCACAGTGTATAATGTTGTAAATACAGAATGCGGTAGTTTGCTTTTCACTTGATTTACTTATGTGGCCATTTAACTACTGGTGTATACTTTTTATTGAATGTTCAACATTAACAAGAGTAAACTGCCAAGACATTTTGTTTGAATGTTGAGATTGTGGTACATTGTAACCGTCTGTTAATTTCCATTTTTCTCGTTTCTCTACTTACTTTTAGTACTTTTTCAAGACATCATACGCACTTCATACGTTTTGAACCCCGAGTTTCATTGTTCATTTTTACTGTTGTGATCAATTTGTACAAAATTGCATGCTACACTTTGTCTTATATGATAATTGTGATTTGTTTCAGTTACAGCAACAGTGATGTCGGGGGTTAAAAAACTAGTGGGACAGGAATTTGCAATTTTCAAACGCAGCTGTAAATTTCTTAAGTGCTGAGAATTTCAATTTTGCCCTAAATTTTCCCAAAGTGGGGGATTTTTAATTCTAAGTTTTTTTTCATTTTTGGAGGAATATTTTCCAACAGGCTAAAATTTGTGGGCGAGGCAACTGCTACCTGTCACAACACTGGATAGCAAATCGCATATTTCCCTTATATCAGTTTTAATGGGTTTCATTTCAGGTTTTGCTGTGGACATTACGCATGCAGGGTCTGATGGGCAGCAGTGGGTTCTTCAGTAAATATGAATTGCAGTCCTTTCTTTTTCTTAGAAATTTTAGTTCACTGTCGGATACCTAAGACGTAGCAAAGAAGAGTTTTCTGCACTAATTTGCATCTTACTGGCTTCTATATTTTGTTGCTGTGTTGTGACAGTTTGGCAAACTGGATTTAGTCTGTGCCAAGTTAGCCAAAGTAGCATATAATCCTACTTTATACACTGTGATTTGTCTCATTGTAATGCATCATTACTGCTGGAAGAAGCACCTGTTACTGCTTTTCTAGTGCCTTTCTTTTCGAACTTAGTGGATAGAATTAATTTAGGTTAGGTAGATTGTGCATGAAAACAAATGTCTGTTGGTCAGCTAAGCAACTGCGTCGGAGAACACCTACACGTGAACAATGACAAACTCAAACAACAAAGAGAAATTTTCATTCGTTTATTTTTCACCCATAGTGTGTACGTAGCCAGGTGCTGTATGCTGAAGTGAAGTGATGACAGACTTAAAAACCACACCACATCATAATAATACACCCACCTTAAGCAACAAGCTCAGGATACCGTGTAACGTGTCATCATAGGCAGCAAGCAGGCAGCACTGAGTTACAAGACAATGACTTCAAATACTGGACCTGTACCAGTATATATGATGACAGTCAACGTTTAACAAGCAACCCAAAGACAGAAACCAGCGGCGTCGTGGGTTTAAAAAAAGTACTGTAGGAAGGCCAGAAAGTTGCCGTTTTCCAAATCAGCTGCAAATTAACAACATAAGACATTATGGGTGCTCAACATTTCATTTTTTACCTACTAATTTTACCCAAAATTGTGATTTCAGCTCAGTTTTGTATCCTTGCACGAAAACTTCAAACAAGAAAATTTTCCGTCAGACTAAAATTTAGGGGGTAGCAATTGCCCCTTCCTGCCACAATGCCAGTGAGAGAACATTAACCATACTATGACAGTGTAGTTACAGTTACAGTCGTATTGTACAACTGTACACATTATGTACATCATACTTCGCAGTTAGAGCAAGGAGAGAAGATGCACAAATTGACCCGAGCAGATTTTTTTTGCAAACAACTGTAATGTACAGCAAACAACTTTCTACAATGTAGCTATTTTATCATCGTCACTCGATGTTGCTGCTATTGTCCAGCACTGGCCACAGCGAGCAGCTAACAGGCCAGGGAGACCACCTACCCAACCACTCAAATGTAACAGCAGGAAACCCAAAGTGGCTCCCATGTTTACCTACTGCTTCCGCAATGACTGCCTGCTGTGGACGTTTATGTGCACACTGAAGCATTTTAACCAAACAGCTTTCCAACAAAGGCCATTCTTGTTGACAATAATTACTTCCGTGCACAATACAGCCTGCAACAGTCGGAACCCCAAAAGCCAAATTAAGACTAAAATCAATCGGTTTGGCCATGGTAACGATTCAGTTTAGAAATATCTGCTGATACAGAATTGCAATAACGTTTGCAATAGCCAGAAAAGAATCAAAATGTCACAATACTATATTATCACCATCGTCGTTGAACATTTTATGCTTGCAACGACAACTTGTGACAGAAAGCGGACAAAAATTGTATTACAGTAGTCAAGACATTTAACACAACGTCGGCTATGTATCAACCATTTTTTCTAGCTCAGTTACAAGCTAACTTGATTTTTATGCGCGAAAGCAGCTACTGCTTTCAGCGCGTCTTGGCCATCGCAATTCTGTCCGTCCGTGTGCCACATGGGTGGATCAGTCAAAAATGGTGCAAGGTAGGATCACCAAATCTTCACCGTCGGCTGCATGGGAGACTCTAGTTTCAGGAACTGTAAAGCTTTTCCATAAATTCGAAGGGGGTCACCCCGAACGAGGGCGCTAAATGAGAGGGGGTGGGCAAAATTTGCGATTTTTGGCCAATAAGTCGCTGTATCTCAG
>Ga0209367_1005051_pt1 | contig 18281 bp, 14 predicted proteins | sample WorMetLIZISLAND2_FD_187412 | JGI IMG/M metagenome (GOLD analysis project Ga0209367, IMG submission 187412) | Marine gutless worms symbiont microbial communities from Max Planck institute for Marine Microbiology, Germany - Olavius geniculatus... ... | reverse complement strand
TTGAGCAGTGGTGTGGGACAACCCTGCAGGAGTTAAGCCACGCTGCCCTAGATAGGCAGCGGTGGGCAGCGATAGTAAGAATGGCGTCAGACACCAACGGGCATTGAGCCCACGGTTGTCGATGATTATGATGAGCTGTTTACGTGATCTTGGACTTAGGTTAAATTAGTTTAGTGCTGGTTGTTTTTTTTACATTGTTTTTTTATTTTTTTTTCTGTTATCCAAACGTCATTTGCAAGTTAAATTGGACTAGGCCAAGAAGCATACAGGTAGTTATGTAGTAGAAGCAATTAGAACACAGTGAGCAAGTTATTGCTGTGAAATTGTGCAAATTAGCGATTAATGATTGCAGGTGCACCAGTTGTTTTGCACCTCGCCCGTCTGATCCTTTTGCTCGTTTTTGCAATGACTGTGGAGCTGCAATACCTGCCTTACCACAATCCCGCATTCCTCCGCCAGCAGCGGGCCAGGTCAGCATGATGTGTCTATGGCTTTACTTTGGCTATTTTTTACTCCTCACGCACTACGTTCCTAACGTAGCAGAGAGGAGTATATAAGATCAGTGTAATATTGAGGACCAACCGTCGACCGACCTCTGTTCCTGGAAGAGACTTCAAACGGCCATATCTCCATAACGGTGCTAGATAGACGCATGGTCACTATGGACCACTGATAGGAAGTCGACAGCCGGGAGTCGAATGGTCACGTGACCTATGACGTCACGTGACCCCAAAAGGTCAAACTCGTGACCCCATTATCTTTTGAGGCGCCATATCTCCATACCATGCCTAGATAGACGCATGGTCACTATGGACAAGACTATGCGTCTATCTAGCACTGTTATGGAGGTATGGCGCTTCAAAGATAATGGGGTCACGAGTTTGACCTTTTGGGGTCACGTGACGTGATGACGTCAGTTGCATGGTTGCTGCTGTCGGCGAGGTGATGCTGTCGGCACCGCTATTTGCGGTCTGAAAAGAAAGGAACTAAAAAGCAGTTAAAACAATACAGGAGAAAGTAATGCGCGCGAGGAGTACATTAGATTGGTCACAATCTAAAGTATTTGTTGTTATTTAATCTGTGAACAATGCTGTTGACAACTTGACGTACATTTTGCATATTTTGAAAAAAATTTCATAACAGTTTTGTTACAAATCGTCTGCAGAACGTGACAGTATTTTTTTTTAATTTGTTAAAAATTGACAAAGTTATTGATACTGCTTGGTGTACTACTTTGTATCGAGACACACTGTATATATGTTTGTAGCACATGTGGTACCATGTGTTGTACTATTTATTGCTTTGATGCTTTTGATTTGTTGGCGGGACAGGCATCTGGAGTATACATGCTTCTACTCCAACAATTCCTAAAAGTTTGCTTTTGTGGGTCCCAGTTCATCCCAGCTTGGAGTAACTCTGAAATTATTGGTTAGTTAATGAAAATCAAAAGTAGAGATAATGATGGTGACAAACTGACAGTGGCAGCAGTACTTGTACATGTAGAGATTATATTTTGCATGATTACAAACATAACAAATAATTCATATTTAATGTTAATTAAATGTCTTTACTTATATTTCATGTTTTACGTTTGTGCAGTGTTTTACTGAACTTTTCAACAGTTTGTTTGGTTAATATATATTTTTACTAAACATATGGCTGATGGCTGATGTATGGTAGGTTGGTCCATGTGTAAGCTGCAAGGGAATAGTGCCTCTGAATGCGCCAAACTGCTTGATGTGTGAGGCGCCACTTCGACCACAGAATGTGCCTCAGGCAAGTCTGCGACTAGCCGACAAGCTGCTGTGTATCGTCTGTGGAACAGCAAATCCACCCAACATTGCATCTTGTGTTACATGTTCCGCCAACCTGCTTACTGACAACAAGGTGTGAAACTTTCTATCATACATGGCTTTGTGTTTTGTACTACCAAACAGAACAGTAGATAATTGCTATGAATCGTGTCTGGTACTTCCGATTTCATCATTGTGCAGTGTGCACATCAAAAATTGATGTTTTTACCGAAGGAAATAAAATGACATTAATTTATTGTCAGGTTTTATGTAAGCATTTTGTTGCAGTGTACAAAAATACCGCCTTAACTTTTGTCAGACAGACTGATATTTGATTTACATACCCCAGAGGGATGGAAGGCTAAGTTTCCCTTTGCATTTGATTATAAACCGAGATGGTTTACCTGTTCGAGACAGTCACCATTCAGGTAGTAACTGCTGGGAGTCGAACCCCCGACTTTTAGATCATAAGTCTAATGTACTAACCATTAAATCACTAATCATCTTGCTTCTGCTACACCATGTCCCAAAAAACTAAGCAAAATTGTTCTTGTCACAACTTTGTCAGATTTTCACCAATTTTGATAATAGTTGACACAAAGATAACCAAAACGATAAGATTGCGTAAGATATACTTTTTTTCACCTTGGTGTATATGCCAGTGTTTTTGTCGTAGTTGATGCAACCACAGCCTGGTGTTGAGAGTTCATCAGCATTGTCAAATGCACGTGCTGCTTTGATGCAGTTCATACAATGTACCAAGTGTGGTCGGACAAATGCCGCTGAAGCTCGGTTTTGTGACTGGTGCGGCACCAAGGTCAGTGCAGTTGGTTTTTCGGTCATTTATTTTCTCAGTGAAACAAACAGTTTGCCAAAAAAAGTTTGTAGCAAAGAAAAACCCTAAGCCTTACAGTAAGCAAGCTGTAGCAAACTTGTCAGAGCATTTATAGCAGTCTTATAGCACATCTTAACAAGTAAGAGAACAGTTGATGATGTTTTGGCTAACTAATATATTCTAGTGTAATATGAAAATAACTTATGTGCTTTCAAAAAAACTAGTAGTCAGCTAAGACTCCTGCTAGAGACTGTAAAAGGACCGTTAGTGATGATTAGTGAAGAAATTAATGAAGAAAATCAGTAAGTGCGAAACTCCGATAAATTTTCACATCATGTTGTATCTGTGTGTGATTTCACAGATTTATGTCATGTTAGTAGAAAATCAAGTTAGCATTTGTAAAGTTAAGTTGATCTCAGACAAATTGATTGATTTATTAACTGATTATTGAACATTTCAGAGTACATTCCACAGTTTTCTTTTTTGAGTTTTTAACGTTTTAAATATTACGAATACGTATTACAGCATTTGAACTGTTCTTGTGGTGTGGCTTTAGCCGCAGATGGCGCCAAATACTGCACTGGCTTGTATAAAGTGCAAGGCCATGAACGGTCCTTATGCTCAGTTTTGTGGAACTTGTGGAATGGTGTTAGCTGCACCGTCGAGAACTGATCTCCCGTATGTGCTGTTGCTGCATAATTATGATAATTTTTCCCGAAATTGTACTTGTATGTGTCTTACGTGTTGCATTCTCTGTAGCAGTAATCCAAATTAGAAAAAAACAAGAGATACAAAACAAACGGCAAAAAGGATAAAACTGCATTTTCAAAAATATAATCATATGTTTTTATCTGCTGTTGTCTGTAAGCAGTCACTACCATAATGCGTGTTTGTGGAAATCTGGAAATGGCAGCTATCATTGCTTTATTGCATCAGTTGATGGTTTACTTGTACATTAAATTTTCACGCAGTAAATAATATTGTTTTATTGAAACTCGAGAGTGATTTGGGAACGTATAGACGTGCGTTGACAATTTTAAAAAAATATTTTCAATACTTTAGTAAAAAAACGAATTTTTCACAAACAACTTAAATTCACAAAGGTAATGGTTTTCTGATAGAATGACTTACAGTTTTAAAAAATATTTTTGTGGTTGAGTGACTGTAGCGAGCCATCTCACTACCCAGTGCATGCTGAGTGCATAGTAATTTTAGAAGGTCTGTATGTAGTATGTGAAGCTGTTAATAAGTTAAAATTTGCTGATAATGAGTTAAATTTAATTTTAGACATGGTACAGCAGTTGCTGCTGGACTGATGACAACGGTATGTTAATTATTTAGTTACTGTAATTTATTGGTCAGTCGTGTCTATTTTATTGAAATTTTTTTGAAATTTTTTGCCTCTTATGCTGCTTTCAGTTCTTTGCTGACTAAATACAAGTTACATCTCAGCACTGTAGCTATAATACTTGTACTAGTTAACATTGTAAACATATTTGTTGTATACCAGAGATAATAAAAATTTTCTCGTCTTACATACGCTAGCAGTGTAAAAGCTATAGTTTGATTTTAGTTCGATCGGGGCAGTGATAATTTTTGATAGAAGTGAGTGACTGATAACTTGTTACTTTGTACACATTGTTGAATGGCTGTGGTGATTTGTGTATTTGATGTCGCATGATAACGTGCAGAGTTCGCTATTGACAGATGTAGTTGGCCGTATATACGAGGTGAATGCAACTGTTTACAGCATGTTCACTGAGCTGAATTCACCCAGATGGCAGATTATTGATTGTTGCTTCTGTTTACTTTATTGTAGTTTGGCATTTGTACGTCGTGACTAATCTTTTTTGCATATTCTCCCAAATTCGGCTCTGGTGGACTTTGTGGCACGATTTGGTACAGCTACAGTGACTGGCAAAATAGCTAGGCCTACCTGTGGGCAGTACTTAGCCATGAGCAAAGCTTGACAGTCTTGTTAATGCTGTGCTCTTTGTGGTGTGTTTTGTACTCACACAGTTGTGGAAAACAGAGATTATAATGCAGACGTTTAACAAGCTTGTCTGCAAACGAAATTTTTGAGCAACATGTAGATAAGACTGTCTGTCACTGTGTGGTTTATGGCATGTTAGAAAATACAGTTTTCAGTCACCCATTCTGCTTTCTCACCTTACTGTATTTTTCACTGCAAATGGTTTTAACACCTAAGTAAAATTTATCAATTAATTTGATTGTTGTTTGCTCAAAAATGCATGTGGGTGATGTTTATTGTGTTTTGCATTTTGTCCGTAAAATAATTTCATAGTAGTTTAAAAAAAATTTTTTGGGAATAACGAAGAAATAAATAACTTGCACTTATGTAAAATAGTTGTTATTGGCGTCATCCATAATCCTAAAGTCTTATTTTGTTTCACAGAAATTGAAAAATTTAAAGTACGCCAATAAGTTAGGAACACAGTACGAATGCGAGCTGAGCGTAGAATAAGTATGTTGAACCACTGTCTGGGGTGGGATAAATTTACACTGCATACTCACTAACTCCAGAATCTGGTTTAACGTACACATCTGTGCAGGTGAGTTATACTGTATGTGTAAATAACCAGCCACCCAGGTCAACTCAGCCTGGCCACTCTTTATGGGTAAGCCATGGACATCTAGATCTGTTATACTGTTATGTAGCCTAGTAGTCCATGGGTAGGCACAATGAGTGCCAGTGAAAGCTTAGGCACACAGTGCGATGTACTAGCCCCGTATCTGTGATATTGCAGTGTACACCGACGTCTAGCTGGAGGGAGGTAAACTAAGGAAACAAGGATTAGCACGTCTCTGTCTGTGGATATTTTGACTTTACGGCAATGTTAGGTATCCTGTAGTGAGTTGTGCACATTGAAGGCGAATGGTAAGACGGCGACGGCGGCGCAGTGGGTCCCAGTCTCAATGAGTGCTCTGCAGCTGCGCTCAGACGCCTCTACGCAGACTGTCGGCTTGTTCTACCCGTCCCAGCGCCAGATGAGCCAGAAGACCGATGAGATGGAACAGAAACTGACTGCCGTCAAGGAAATGTATGAGAGAAGACCGCTCGTTTTGACCGCTGTTTCACCGGGCAAAGGTGCGATATGATCTCTACTGGTCGGAGCTGAAACTGATATTCGACTTGTGTATGCTGAATCTGAGTATTCGTACTCGTGTAAAAAATTTTAATTGTTTAGTAATTAGCATAAATATTTCGTGATCGTAAGCACGGAACCTAGCTCAGTATTTCTGTCGTTTGAATGAATGTGGCATGTTTGCGTGTGTGCATTAAAACACTGATATTTTATATTTATATGCAGTACTAAACTGTATCTAATTAAAATAACGAATAAGATCAAACGTCAGCTGCATTGCATGTTAAGCAGTATCTTCGTAACAGCGTCGTCAGGTGTTGCTGGATAATTTTCTGCTGGTTTGTGAGGTTACTGGCGAAAACAAGTGGAGCACATCTCTGAGCATTTGAAAGCACATACTGCCAATGACAGTGAATTTCGTTCCCTCATCGGTGAACCACGCATGGGAAAGGTGTGTAATGCTACGGTGTGTAATGCGGTTTTGTTTGTAATCTGTTCAATATGTTCTGTTTCAGTTCACTTTTTCGTTACAATGTGTATTTTAGCTCCAGTTTATGCATCATATGTAGTAACTTTTACCATAATTTCTATAGTGAATCATTTAGTAACTTTCATTAATGTTTTATAGTTGTCTAAATTAAAATACAGCATACTGGGTCAAGTCGCATTGTAGTAGCCTAGGTCTATTGCGTACTCTAGTGAACTAGGGCTTGTAATGATTAAGCCTATAGGCCTAATTTTTAATAGTCGTCTTTCGAAAAATTAACTATCAATCATTTGATTAATTACTAACTGTTATGTTTGTTCATTACACAGTCACTACACTAACGTCTACCGGTGTGTTTTAAACATTACCGGTATTATGTGATATCGTTCTTGCAGCGCAACTGATTTTGACTATTCCTATCCTGTTCTCCATGGTCTGTCTGTTAGATTTGTGCTCCCTGCATACACCATTTGACAGATTTAGATGATATTTGGAAAGTCGGTTTTGGGGACCTATGCCACATCGTCCAAGAGAAGGAAAAGTTTGTGATCGAACACTTAGCCAAAACATGCAGTTGCTTCCAACTCGTGAAAAAATACTTAAGATTCACTAGGTGGCAGCATCGACCAGCGCTTCCGTTTTTCACCGAATTACTTTGGTGCATGTTGTGGTAGTTGCTGTCAGCGATGGTGCGTGAAGACGGGTATGAGCTGAGTCTGACGATGACGTTTGCACTGCGTAGTGGCAGCGTGCCAGACCCCAATGCTTCGTACAGTGGACTGCCAACGGGCGCTCACAGATCAGGCCGCCGTGCCGGCCTGACGCGCTATGCTAGTCAAGAAAGCCTTGGCAAGTCCGATTTTATGTTTCAAACTTAAACTATTTTTTTGCAAAATTTTCTGCTGCACGTTTCATGTTGCCAGTTCAGTGATCCTCAAAGATCTCATCACACCCCAGTTTCGCTACATTGTAACTGTTAGTATAGCGTTAATTATTAAATGACATCAGTGATGAGGCTAACGAAAGAATTTTGACTGTTGGTTAATATTTGACGAATATACGAATGACTGACAGCTCGAGTTCTAGGTTTAGCCAGCTGCTGCGTGTGTATGTGGCTGCAGTGAGCAATGAAAGTTTGACATCTGCTCGGAGTCGACCCAGTAGTCGCAGGTCTGCGCGACGTCCAAAGAAAACGCAACTGAAACGCACTGCTAGCAGCCTCGACATCTCCGTACGTGTTACTCTTTCTTTGTTTTTCTATTCGTTGACAGTTGCAGACTGTTGCCTGTTAACTATAGCCTCAGGAAGTTGATACAGCGCCGCTTGATCATTAAGGCTCGTGCAGAGCGACACATCTGAACCGAACTTGAGTTAACTCAACTGATTTGAACCAAACTGAACTGACACGGTTTAGTTTTTGACAAACCGATCAATGGGCAAGCAGGGCGAGCCCATTGGTTATTGGTTGACGCGTACGTGAGCCTAGTCACGTAGGCCACCGACACCGTTAGACGGTGCCTACAGTAATGCATTACTGCTTGCCCATTGGTCAGTTTGTCAAAAACTAAACCGCGGCCGTTCAGTTCAGTTCACTTAAGTTGCGTTGCTTTGTATGCGCCTTCAGTCTGCACTTTGACACTAATGGCGTTATAGAAATTTGCTTGTGTGTTACGTTGTGCTATGCTGCTTGTTGTTATGGCTGTTGTACTTTTTTGTGCGCAGGAGGATGATAGAAAACTGTTGAAGGAAATTGGAAAGAACGGGGAAGGTCGTCCTGAAGAAGTGCAGCAACTAATTGATGAGGTATACCCATTGTAGTTTACTGCTGCTGCTAATACTACTATGCTGTGTCTGTATTTTTTGGAATAAAATGACAAAACATCATGTGCACAATTGATTGTTTTGATTTGTACTAAATTATTTTACTATGTCATGCCAGTAGTCCAGATGATCTAAGCCAGATTAAGTTAATATACCAATGTATGAAAAACATGTATGTAGCAGGTGCTCTGATTGTCAGTTTTACCATTTCTTTTTTATGTTCATATTTAGCTATAAGTGCATTTTTATCAGGAGAAGTAAAATTAGTTGCGGGTGATGTGTTGACCAGGGCGGGAATGCAAGTTGCGTGAACAAGGAAGGTAAGCCAGCACTGCACATGGCTGTCCTAGCTCACCATGCCGATGTTATACTGGTCCTGGTCCAAGCGGGAGCTGACGTAAACCGGAAAGGACCAAACCACGGAAACACGGCTTTGCACGAAGCTGTCGACACCAGCTCCGTCAATGATGACGTCATTGATGCGCTACTTGGGTGAGGCACCAAGATTTGCACAAAAAGATCAGGCTTACTTTGTGCTGATATGGTGTACCGCCGTACCAGAAGCTTTTGTTGTCGGAATGGTGGTACGCTGTGCATTTGCGAAATACAGATGTCGCAAAAGTGCCAAACGGCTACGTACAAATGCGTTTCTAAACTTCATTGTAAACAAAAACTCAGTTGCAGCCGGGACTCAGCTCGTACCTTAATGGGCCCAATAGTCACCAGCATTTCCCTTTTCTTGTATTGATGTCAGCACATTGAGGCTTCGATACTTGATACTTGGCATCTCCGGCATTTCAAATTTTGACAGTACCGTCACATCTTTTTTTCTGAAAATTATGTACTGAAGATATGCATCATTTTATTTCTTAACTGTTAGGCTTACTCATACCCACATAGCTGATAAGTGCAAACTCAAAAGATGTAGGCCTATCTATATATGTGCGTTGCATAATTTCATAATTTTGTGTGTGGTTATGCTTATACATGTGTATCTGTAAACAAAACTACATTTTTAACATAGCTTTTCAGGAATCATGGCTTTTCTTACTGTTACTGTAAACGGCTGATGTGCTGTAATTTTTATGATGACAATGATGATGATATACACGATGTTTCATAAAAAAGACCCCTTTTTGTTTTTTTTCATAATTTACTCAAATGATGATCAATTTGTACAACATTTGTACCAGTTGTAGCTGAAAAAATACTAATTCAAAATATTGCAACAAAATGTGACAGTTGATTAAATATTCTTTGCTAGTCCTGATGTAATGCTGACGTCATAATGTGTCATGGGTACAAGTTGGATAGTCTCAACTGGTGCTATCAGTTGCTGCCCTTCTTAGATGGTGAGCTTAATCTGGTTTGCTAATGAAAAATGTTTATTGTGTCAGCACTAAGCAACATGGCAACATGAAATCAAGCATCTTGGGATCCAAAAATGCAACCATTTTGCAAGCTTGGTGTGCTAGTACACTGTCTTGCTCGAACACGTAAAAGTCCAACTATCCCCAGACATGTAAATGCGATTGCTTTGCATGTTTTTGTAATTGTAACTGTAAAACTTCAGCAATTTGTCATGAATGACCAGATTTTTCACCATCAAAGCAGGGTAGTAACTGACAGCACCAGTTGAGACTATCCAGCTTGTATCCGTGACACATTATGACGTCAGCATTACGTCAGGACTAGCAAAGAATATTTAATCAACTGCCACATTTTGTTGCACTATTTTGTGAATTGGTATTTTTTCAGCTACAACTGGTACAAATTTTGTGTAAATTGATCATCATTTGAATGAATTATGAAAAAAACAAAAAGGGGTCTTTTTTATGAAACACCATGTAATGACGATGTTATGTGAATCAGATGTGGAGCACAAGCGAACAGAAAGAATGAAAAAGGCGAGACCCCGTTCGACTTGGCCATAAAGAACGGTCACGACGCCATTGCCAAGAAGTTTACGACGTTTATGAGTCAGTCTACACTCAACAGAATGTCCAAGCCACGAGGAACATCTCCGACATTCCCCGATGAACCATAGAGACGTGTTGCTCGTTTTTCCTTCTTTCAGCATATCAATGTACCTTTCACATGTTTTGCATTTGCAGCGAGTTTTTGCTGAACAAACTTGATGTTTGATAGACTATTAACTCTGAAGTACAGTGAACTGACATTGATTGATTGGTGTTTTGTTATCCTACCCAGTTCTTATGGTGGCACTGACGAAAATCAGTTGTACACAGCATATGTTACGTAACTTGTGTATTTGGTGCATGTTAAGGTCCACATTGCATTTCTGTTGTAACAGTTATGGTTGTTGTCAGTAATATTTTGCATCTTTCATGTACAAACAGAAGCTAAGATCAATTGATGATAGCGTCTGTAGTGTGTAGAGTGCATTTTGTATGCTGTGGTAAGCCGTTTTATGGTTATATTTTGTATCATATTTACTACTTCTGCCAAGACGGTTATGCTTTCCTGCTGGTTTATGTGTTTGCAACTGTTTGCTTGTGTCACACAGTTGTGCGAATGGATTTATATTAAACGTTTTGATCTTTGGGGCGTCTTGGACCAGGCGTTAGATGATTAAGTTGAGTGGCAATCTGGATCACGTTTTGGATCCAGAAATTTATCAAATGCGTTTTGATTTATTGCTGCAGTTTTTGTAGACAATAGAACAGTATGCAGCAGAGGTTGAAACTCTTTTTTTCGTTATTCTGCATAATGAACATAACGGCTAAAAAATTCCGTGTCTCCAATTGCAATCTGGCGAAAATGCAAAAATGGAGAAAAATTTCACTTTCTCGTTTTATTTCATGTAATAGTAGTAAAAACAACTTGTCGTGCACTTAATAATACCCGTGAGAACTGAAGTCAAAGTACAGCAGCATAACAGACAAACAGTTTTTCTCAGCAAAAAGAAAAACTGCACCAATATTTTTAAGAGTACAATAAAAATTTTAAGAACGGAAATTTTTAGGGATAGACGGCAACTGGAGGCACAAGAATTTTTGTACGCCTAATTATTGTAGTATGCATTTCAAAGTTTCGTGACGTGGGAGTGGCATGCTCCTTAGATTTTTTTTAGATTACTTTGTCACACATTTTCTCCTCTTAATTTTTGGACTGACAGATTGAAAGTGGAGGCTATAATTATTGTTAGCTATATTGTTGTAAAATTGTTATGTTTACAGTTTAATAGTTAAGACAAACTTTGATAGGTATGTGTCGTTGCAGTTGCTGCTAGCAACTTGGCACTGTTGCTGCGCGTAGACTGTCGCCGGTTTATGTCGTGTTATGTAGATAAGTTGTTGCATGTAACTGTAAAACTAATGTATTTCAAAGCTTGCGTATTATGTTGTACATTTGCTACAATGTAAGTTTATAAGCATGCAGCACTGTACTTATGCTAGTTGTTGGAACTGTGATGCCACGACATACTGTATTTATCATAATCTGTGATGGGGTTAGTAAGCAGAGGCGTCTCAGTTTTTCGAATGAGAAAGTAAGCTGTTAGATCACTGAATGAAATACATAAGTACGCCTATGAACAACTGAGATATAATTGTGACCAACTGTGCAATGCGATAATTGCACTGCATTAGTATGTTTTATATTTTTATTCATTACGGTTTACTAAGCTTGAATTGGGGCCAGTGACTATGATTGTGCTGTAGCAAACGAGCATAATCGGCTCTCTGATATAACTAATGCAGACATTAATGCCAAATTCTGTTAGTTGGTGTCCATCTGTAAGGAAATTACACTAAATTGTTGGATGCTACCCAGTATGTAGTTAGTTTTTGTATATTTTTAGCCGCGCCATTTAACGTGTCGATGGTTTCACAACATGCTTGAGAATTCTGCGTTCTTTTGAAGCATTTTGAAGCTTTGTGTGGGAAACCAGTATTTCGAATTGTGAGTAGGCTTATGCCTTTGTATACATTTAATTGTTTTATATTTCAGTCCGTGTTTAAAATGGCATTTTATGTCGTTTGCTAAAGTACTGTTTGTAGGCTACTGTTTGTGTGCTGTTTATATGCAAATGTTGTACGTGAGTGGCGCGTGGAAAATACGCTGTAAAGTACGTGTTATTCATTTCGCTATTCAACTTCAGTGCTGATGAATTACATCAATTCACAGTTAATCAATGGAATATTTTTAGTAAGAGACTTGATAAACAGAACAATCGTCGCTCTGTGGGTTGAGCAAAACTTGGCCAAGACGAAATAGCAAACTGGTTTGAATTTTAAAATGACAAGAAAAATAATTTCGTTTATTTTTTACAATGTTCTGAAATCGGCGACTCGCGTTTTTTTTATCAAGCCCGGATGTCTGGCGTTCTGTCGGCAAAGCAAAAGCAGTGTTTGCGGCGACAAGTAACACCATTTCCGTCCTTTTAAACGCTGTTTGATTCGTAATGCGAGGCGAACCGGATGTCTTCGTTTCACGGATGCTTTGTCCACGGTTGCTATAGTAACAGCGCCCTGTCTGCCTCCGCAACAACAATGGTACATCCCGCGACCGACGGAAATTGAATTTCCAGGCGTTTACAGGCATTCATGATCGGACAGGCCGAGCATATCCATCCCAGATCACTGATCACGCCGTCGCACTCACTGTGCTTGAAAAAGCAAAAAAATATTGTACACGTAGAGCTCGATTGCTGACGCGATGTTCATCTCTCAGACTGTAGAATTTCAGATGCATGCTCTTGCCCTGTGACGTTGACCTATGAACGTTTGACTTTTTGCTAAGCTTCTACGTTGTGTTATTTGACCGAATGTTCGTTGATTCTGACTTTTTATTTTTCGGGCCTCCAAGCACTTGTGGATATGCAGACATGGACGTGTTACGAGTCTCCTCAACCGCAAAGAAGTCAAAACTATCGAATGTTGTGATGCGTTATGCATAGCTGAGTTTCGTGATAATTAGTGACTTGACCTCTAGATTCTGGCGCCATTGGCAGGTCGAGTTGCATTTGCCATTCGTCATATGTGAAGTTTCTGCGATATTCCGATTTCCAACCATAAGATTACAAGCTTTGACTGGACAGACAGACAGTCGGACGTACGTCCAAACTGCATGTGGCCGTGTGACTGTGCCTTTTGCTACCGAAAGATCACATTATAACAGATAATGACAGATTACGACAACGAAGTAACCGCGTCCATCACTGGCAACAGGCCCGATCCCAATATAAGCCTAAGTGTGGCACGTCTTGTGCCGGTCAATTTTTATTTTACGAGTAGACTCTACAAGGACACAAGTGATGTGTCTTCGAAACCCAGTGATAAACATGATGCTGTTAATTGAAATATACCTAGATTAGATCAGCAAGCGGATTTTGATACTTAGTGGTTGTTAGGGATTGGGGTTACATAATCTAGTGGGGGCGCTACGGCGACGTCCGACATGAGCCTATAGCGGGAAAGGGGCGGCGGCGTAGCGGGATGATTGGCAGCTGGCGTCTGCTAGGAACGGCGACCAGATATTTCGGGGTTCTTTGCTACTGCGACCGCACAGGCGCCGTATCGGAGGCCGGCAGGCTTAGTATGTCATGATGATACTGTGTATATAGTTGTAACATAAGTGTACAAAGAAACTCGTATTATCACTCGATACACACTACAGTAACTGTGCACTTCCTAAGCGGCGGACGGTGTCCGTTCGTAACAATGGTTACGTTGGTTACGTAATAATTAGATCACAGATTATGATGCATTTCCATGTCGTGTGTTGCTGGGCCACGTTGTAATCGGTATCAGTAATAAATGTTTGTAACGTCTCTGTAGCTCTTGACAGTCAGACTATCCCGTATAGGCCTACTGTGGTCTCGTCGATGTCTGTTAGCCGGGCCTATGGGTGGCGGCTGTCCACTGCTAGTCCTACCGGATAATTGTTTGCATCACGCCATGCTTTTTATAGATTCGGGGAGCTCACACGTGGCGGGGAAATGTAGGCCTATTGCGTCAGAGTACTTACGGATCGGTAATTATTCATCAGCAACCAGTGAATGTCAGTGATCATTAATGCGAGTGTACATATGCGGTGAAAACGATGCGCTGGAGCGTACGTAGACATGTTGTCGACGCTCCACGCAACTGCCGCATGCCTCCTTACCTCCCTCGTGTATTGATCATAGACCGGCGCACCCAAGACCTCACTCGACTTGAGCCAATATTACATTGGCTTATCGTCTGCGACAGCCAGCTCACCTCTCGACGTACGATTATTTATATGCATGGTCGAGTGGTCGATGTTTGTACGGCACGTCCTCTGCATGTGGTTGTAGTAGGCCTGGGCCTAGCATGTTTCGAACGGTGGTGGTCTTTCTTTCAGTACCCACAACCGACCGCCACTGGATGAATGTTAATCCTCTGCTTTCCGGCGACTAATCTCTGCAGTGTGCCTAATGCTGACCAGGCTGATGTGGGTGGACAACTGACGACTAGCTGTCAGCATCAGGCTATCAGTCGTCTTGTCTTGGACGTCGCCAGCCGCTGTCGTTACGTCAGCGCTTCCCATCACGTCCTCAGCGCTGACAGCGCTTGCAACACAGATTATCATTGCCGCATGCAACCAAGTGCTGCTGCTAACGAGTCTCGACATCATGACACTACAACGCACGCGTTTTATCATCGATTTCATTGCTGCATTCTGTTTAGAGAATTTTAGACTAAAATGACATCCGGATATAGACACTGACGCAGCAACAGACAAATCTGCTAACATGGTAAATCGTCCACCAAACTGCTTGATTCTCTATGCTGATGTTCTCATCCATCCACAATACCATCCACTGCAACAAGTTGCATCCAGACATCATGCACGTCTCTGCTGTCGACCGACACATAACTTGCAGAGAAATTGTATTTGTCGCATATATTGCGATAAATAACAAATATGTTGTTTTACAGTACTGTTGTTCTTTTAAGCTTGTTTTATTTCATTGTTACTTAATCGCAAATGTGTGACCGTTTTGAGGGCTGCTGAGACTAAAGTTGTCGGTCAGCATTAGTGCTGATGGCGTATTTCTTCTTTGCAGGGATTTGCACGGGACCTTTTTCAGCTGGACCGAGACGAGACGAGACGTGCGTACTTCTCGAGACGGTCTCGATACCAGACGTCAAAAACAAGACCACATCTCTGATCCTTCGAGATGTCATTGTCACCGAACACATACAAAGAAGCAGACGTCAGCTGAAGAGGAACGGGGAGAATAAATGAGAACGTCCAGTGTGGTGACATGATGGCTTGATGGTCCCTGGTGACTGGATGCCCACGTTTCTGCACGGCACTGAGAAGAGCAATCCCTGGCGCAGATAAATATGCTGCCGCAGGCTTGCTATGTATACGTCTCGATGCGGGCATTGCCGCTGTGTCTATTTGCGCCCCAACATAACTCTTCAGTCTTCTGTCGTTTTTGTCACCGCACTGTGCTGTCTGTTGTAAGCTGTCTGTTCGTCTGGCTATCTGTCTGTATGCCTGCAAGTTTGGTTACTTCGAAAGTAATTCCAGGGATATCATTAGCTTAGCGGCGTCTTCGCTGTCTGCAGCCCACAGGTTAATAAGTCCACGGAAAACGTTGCCGAATTTTGAGTGAAATGTGAGTAGTATGAAGAAAAGTTGCTGTTTAGGGCGAAAGACGTGCAATATCTTTGAATCGGGGCAAGATAGAGTAAAAGCCCAAATTATCACTGACTGTCTATCTGCCCATGACTGACCTATAAGCGTGGTGTAAAGTTGTCTGTAATATTCACGGCACATAAAATGCCGATACAGTTTGTATGTAAGATAAATGCGTAGCACATAATTACACGTCTAATTTCCTCAGGGTTTTCTGCAGCTCTTATCGTCCGCGATCTAGTTCAGAAAAATTTTTGCTTGATCTTAAATGATTTTTAACAACCATTTGAGGTTACATAGTTATTAAAGGCTGTGTAACAACGGATAAAATTCATACTGACTCTATGTAGTGACAATTTCCAGTCTACTGTTGTAATCCATTGAAGGTCAGTAGGTGCGAATCAAAGTGAGTCTGCACAAGTTTTATGGCAACCAGCTGTTAGCGCTGGGCTGTTGGTATTAGATTGCTTTGCGATCGCATTTGTTGCATTGATCAAATGAAATGAACGAGTAAATGACCGGCCATATTCCGTGCAGATTTCTGGGTACACAATAAATAGCGTTAGTCCTGATGTTAGTAGCAGATTTCACATGTGAAACGTGATGGATATTTCCCCGAAGATCAGTAGAGAGCTTGTTTTTCCATTAGTCTCTGACACGGGCTTATAAATTGCCGGGAGCCAGCGCGCGACGAAAGTTTATTAAATATTAAATGTCGCAACTCGGTTATCTGCGGCAAGTCGTTAGTACGGAGCTGCAGCAATGGATTTGCGCTGAAAGCGTGAATACAATATCATAGCGACAAGCGAACTACACCGTTCGGTAGTGACAATATGCCTGACTGCAGCGTGCTGAAATGTGTTTTATTCTGGAAAATCACAATAATACTGCAGTGCCTAGGTCGATGCAACCATGAGATTGTAAAATGAGTATCAGTTTCCGGTTACACGAAATGGAGAAGTAGCCATTAGCACTGGGTGAACTGTTGCATTGCAATGATTTTTTGATAAGCAATATAAGTTGCGCCGCTGACCGCCGTAATCATAATGCTGTGCGCACACTAAGTTTTTCCTTATTTGAAATAGGCAAGGTTTCGTACAATCCCACCACTATTTAACATTTGGCACCTAAATGAGACAGACTCACAATTTCAGCACAACGTCTCTCTCTGATGACAGAAAACCTGCTTTTGTGCTGAAACTTATCGTGTTTTATGATAATTTTGGCAAATAATTTTGTTCTTATGTGAATGCGAAAGTAACGATTATTAACAGTTTATTTGCCAAACATGTTGTAAAAATAGAAGTGGCAAGTCTTTTTATAGATGCAGTATTCTGCTGAAATTGTTAAACTATATCGATACAATAAAAAAGTACAGAGAAGGTCTGCAGGATGGACGAAATTAGCGGCGTATAACAGTGAACGAAGAGCGATGCACTTCCGCTCACGTCCGATGGCGCCACGCACTAAACGGCATACGTCAGCTGAATGTCTAATGCGACTTTGCGGCCGAAAATCGATCGGAATTCAATTGATTGTGTTGACGGATATTCCACCAGCACGAACATCGGCGTTGTCCGGCGTTGTCGTTTTCCAGCGAGTCAGCTGAGAAACGCGCCGACTTATACGTGTCGACGTGAATACAGAACGAAGACAAACTACGCCGTCTCCACAAAACTGTGCAAAAAAGTTTTTTGGTCAGGATGTTGTCATATTTCCAGCAGCTTTGATAATTTTTAAAACAAAACCGCCGAAAAAAATACGATTGGATCCCCTATGTGCGGCGCACTCATTTTCCACCTCACGTAATTTGCGTCAACACACTGATTTAAGATTAATCCTTCAATGCAATACAACTATAAATCTGTCTGCATAGCAAACCAAAAACCTTATGGACTACTGGAGTTGGGTAGCACTCATTGGTAGAAGAGTGGACAAACAGAAAAATCCTGCAACCGAGTTGCAAAATGTTGCCTTGAAAAGCGCGACATTTCTGGGGTGGTCAGATATAAATAGTTCCAGACAGTGGCACCTCGCAGACACAACGAAGCAGTGAATGTTGACGACTTCAGCGACGGGCCGGCCAATTTATTACCGCACGTCGGCCAGAGGTGTTGCTAGAATGCGGAATGTGGAGAGGTGCAGTGGTGCCAGTCAATTTACAGTAGACAGCCATGAAGCGCCGCTGATATACGTAACGGGATGCGTTCGACGATGTCTGACCTTTTCGCGTAGGTCAAGCCTCGGGCATATTTCCGAGAATCGCTAACGATGTGTGCAGCTGCGTTAAGAATCCGCTGAGATGTTGCAGTTACGACCTTCGGGAATCCGATCAGTATAGTCTGCAGCAGGACCAGGAGACAGATAAATAAACGCCGAGTAAAAGGCATGAACATACGTAGCAATAGAGTTTGCATCAAGAGACCGACGAATATGTTGTAATTGACGTAACTGATTCAACTAGAAAGCAGTCGTAGCCCGCAGGTACCTTCGCCAAGGCAAAGCTATTCGCCAGGTGGCGTCACCATCTTCGCTTTGCCAGCGGTTCCCTTATGCCCCCTTTAACGCAATGGTAACGAAAATTTCAAAGTGATCCAGAATCC
>Ga0209367_1005050_pt1 | contig 18283 bp, 11 predicted proteins | sample WorMetLIZISLAND2_FD_187412 | JGI IMG/M metagenome (GOLD analysis project Ga0209367, IMG submission 187412) | Marine gutless worms symbiont microbial communities from Max Planck institute for Marine Microbiology, Germany - Olavius geniculatus... ... | reverse complement strand
ATAACAGGAAGCACTGAACAAAGGCATGAGAGCGGCAGATTGAAGCATGCACGTACTGAAGAGAACGTGACCACTGTGGATGAACTGGTAGCCTTACTAAACCACGAAGGCCAGAAACAAACACTCTGTATAACACGCCAGATATCCACAAAAACGGGTCTAATACAGCGTAGCATTGTACAGATCATTTGTCGCGATTTTGGTCTGAAGTGTCTTTCATCTTCCAACACACCTGTTGCCTAGTATTGCTAGTTTTTTCTTGCATTTGTATTTCACAAGGTAGTGTAGCAATGCAGTTATGGTGTGGTGGGATATTCAATAACCACTTTATTGCAAATTGTCCAAAGAGTGTGCCAGTGAAAGAATGTTGAAAATCAGCTAATATTTGTCAAAGATATGGACAATTACAAAGTGGGACGTTTTTTTGAGACACAGTGTAGAATGACATCACAAACTGGTCAAAGCCAATGGGCTCAACATTGGCTACAACAATTTCACTGTAAACAAACTTCTGAAAAGATGTCGCAATTCTTTCCTCTACACATTACCAGCACTATTTCCCATAGCAAAAATCTTGTTACTTCAAAGATAGTGAGTGATTATACCGACCATAAGCAGTGCATGCAGCCTACATTAGCTAGCTGGGTACAGCCGAGGTACAACAGACAGAATGAGAAGAAATCATATACTCACAAACTGTCTTCATTTCCACTGTGATTCGTCTAGCAACCAGATAGACTTCCAGTAAACCTGCAAGTCACAATAAGACTAATTTTCACCACATTGCTATCAGGCATCAAGCCATAAATCATTTATTTATAACACTAATAGGCCTAGCAATAAAAAGTGACTATGAAAATCGAAAACCTTAAACAATTAATCTAGAAAACTACCGAAAAACAGCAATATGCTGTTGACGAAGCACAGCAAAAAGTCGATGACGAACTGCTGGCCGACATTTTCACTGTGAACCGGCAAAAAGTTCACCCAGCAGCGAAAAACGATTCACATGCACTGCAGTCATGCATTGGCCAAGGGACAGGTATAGGAATCAAATGTCAAACAGGATAAATTCACATTTGCACTATTCTGACTAATTTTCAACACCCAAGTTAGCTCAAAAACATCTTTCATATGAAGTCCGGGGATATAATAGTATTAGTGTGGTAATCCATTTGCCCTAATATCCCTCTAGATCCAACCCAGTTCAGTCAACACTTGATAGCGGCAAATCTTTTGTTGCCTAATCCAATTTCTCGAAAAAATTCTGACACAACTAAACATGCCTTACAAGTAAATAGGTCCTCCACTTGTATTTCTATAGTTCTATCACTTTTAGTATCAACATGACATTCATTCTACTTTTACCTTTATCATTCTTTGCATTTTTATAATACCTCAACTATTACCATATATCTGCAAATTTTACAATATATTACACTATATCATAGAAGTTATATGTAATATGCCAATTACAATAAAATTAAGCTACTGCACAGAAGTATATTACGAGTCAATAAAACAGTAACACTGAGCAAAAAATGCCACAAAATTCACAGGTTGAAAATAATGTCAAAATAGTATGTTTTGAACTATGTTTTGTAATGTGTCAATGTGACGATTATTTAGTTATGGCGTTTGATTTACGAACGAGAGTAAGACAGCCATCTCAAAAGTTTCCAGCTTTGACATATTGTACAACAATATTTTCCCCAATCTATACATCAGTGAAACATACATCCTTCACTGACTCATATGAGTCTGCTGCGAATATGACGTCATTATGATGTCACAGAGCACTAAACTGAAACAATTTGAAACGCCAACACAAAGAGCATAAAATCAGGTACGCAAGTAACATGACAATTTACCAGTCTTTAGCTGGATTTGTAATAGTGGGGTCCCGTGGCACCTGTGGATGTGAAAACCCTGACAAATATAAGGTTCTGAATTTCTTATTTGAATCCATGAATATCAGCACCAGACTTGTGCGAGTCAGTAAAGGATGTACGTTTCACTGATGTATAGATTGTGGAAAATATTGTTGTCCAATATGTCGATGCCGGAAACTTTAAGGGTGGCCCTCGTAGAACTGACACAAATCCGACATACCAGAGAGATAAGATCGTCCTGCGTCGACAGCCTCAATCTCATGACAGACAGCAGAACTGCTGACTGAACTGAAAATCTCGTCCGCATCTGATAGTAACAGTCGACATTGTTCCAGACATCGCTCCCAATCATATGCATGTCTGTCGCTCGCCTTAAATACAACAGTAAGTACGTCAGCGAGTAATCTGCAAAGCACATTAACTGTAAACAATCTCGAATGTTTTTGATGAGCTAGTAGAACTAGAATTAGAAATGACGGAGCTAGTGTTTAAAAAAGACAAAGACAGTTTGTAGGCAATTTTCTCTGACAAGATTTTTCCCCCCAACAATTCCCTGATTTTTACTGATATCCGTGACATTTCTCTGAGATCTGTAAAATTCCCTGACATTTCCAGTTTTTCCGGACAAGTGGTCACCCTGTGTTTTACACAAGGGTCAACCACTAATGGATTGCATATAATGATAACTGTAGAATAAATAGGTAGAATGCTCAGTAGATCTTGGTCAATAACAGCTAGATGTAAAGAAACTTAAACGTATAAAAATTAAAATAAACTGTACAGTGAGCACACTCTGCAAATCCAAAAATTAATTACCTGCAACTCATGCATGAGGTGGCTATATCGATCACCAAACATGCCGAGGCTTCCTTCGTTCAGTAAGTCTTTGACATCGACTGGACCAGAAGACAACTGACGAACAGGAAGCCAGCCTAAATGTCACGTATAAACCAAGGCGTTACTATGATTAAAATTATTTTAATTAATTAATCTCTACAAATTAGCTTTGATGAATCAATTAACTTTGGACAATTTTGTAACCAATTAGAAACTGCAAATTTCAGCTACTGGTGCCTGTTATCTTTTATCAACTAAAGCAAAAATCAGAAAAGGTAACATGGATGCAGTCTATATGTAGAGTCGAATTGGCAGACTGTTCACGAAGGCTTAGCCACTTAGCCTTACAGCGCAAACTGCAAAACTAACACTATACAAACAGTAAACAAGTACATATTCTGCAATTAATGATGTTAAGAAGTCTAAATTTTTATTCAACTGTCAATCGATAAAAAAATAATCAAACAATATTTTAATTAGTTGTTGATTTCCGCTGCTCTGGCATCAAAACATAACGAAACAACAATAATAAACAAAGCAGCAGACTTGGATATCAATCTGCCAACTGCTACAAAAAATGAAGCTACTGATTATGAAATTTTTGTCGCAGACATACCGCTGTTTGTTGTAGAAGCATCAACGCCACCAAGCGACTGGCCAGTAACTTGTGCAGCCTCATCTAGACCAATAGCATATGATGACTCTTCTTCCGGAGATGCTATAGCAGACTTCAGTTCCAGACTTTGCAGTGACAGTCTATCAGGCTCGGCTCCAAGAATCCCACCAAGCGGTCGTATCCTATTCTCCGACGTCGGCGGCATAAGGTCAAAGCTGTTTTCCGATTGGCTGTCAGGGTCAGCGGTGGGCTGTGATGGACTGCAATCGGCCTGTGACCTGCCTGAAGGTTCGGTGGTTGGTTGGAGGTCAAGACTGCTGGTGGACTGAGTATCAGGTGCCGGGACTGGCAGACTGTGCTTTGAGCTGCGCTGCCAACCTGTAAACTCAAAACTTGACGTCGAATTACTCGTTGTCATTCCACGAGCCCCAGGTTTCAACAAGCCACCTCCATCCGTGACTGCATCAGTCGGCTCATCTTCAAAATCAAGTGTCGACAGTGAAGATATTCCTTGGCCGCCGTCACCACCGGCGACCGAGTAAAAACCACCAACGTCATTTGCATCGTCGTCGTCCGGCGGTAGTTCTGGTGGGCAAAAATCCATAGCTCCACTACTGAACAGAGCATGAGTTGAGTGGAACTGCTGTACACCGAACCATCCGCCAGCGCTAGACTGGTTTACAGCAATGGTAGACTTTGTTCTGATGGGCCGGTGGTCCTCTCTATCAAGGTCTGGTAAAGAAGATGGCACCATATCGTGAGACTTATGAAGTGACTTATCATCAAATTTTGAAGCATCAACTGTCGAACTGCTCTGAAAGTCTGCCCAATCACCGTCACTGGGCACTGACGAGGCACTGAAATCATTAGCGGATGACATAATCGAAACAGTGGAGTGAACGGAAGGCTGTTGCTGAAAATCCGACCACTCGCTGTTCACGCCCTCCTCCGTCAAAGCACCCGCCGGCCGAGGGCCTGATGTAAACAGTGCAGGATCGCTGATCAGCTGCTTGATCATATGATACTTGTCCGACCCTCCTTTGTCCACTGACTGTGGGCTATTGGAAGTTGAAAGTGAAGACGTGAAAGGTGGTGGTTGGAGGCTGGTAAGACTGGTGGTCATCTCGTCACGTGTTTCAGTGCTATGTACAACGTGAGGCTGGCTTGTTAAGTGTGGTAATGACGTAGCTTGGAACGAGGCAAAATCGGCAAATTCCCTGTCACCATCGTTGGAAGCTGCGGCTACGGCTGCTGAATCATTTGAAAGATCACCAACTGCTGCAAGAACGCAATGACCACACTGTCAGAACATACCTCAGCACAGAGAGCAAAGAGAACCAATGGTGTAGCAAGGCGCTGAGTGGAGCGGTCACTAGTCCTAATGGCTACTAGTCCGAAATTGGCTATGACTTGGTTCGCCATAGCCAGGGGGTGCCACATCCAAGACTGCCATATCCAAAGTCCACCACAGCCAAAAATCCAGTTACCCATTCCTAACCCTATCCTTAACCTTAACCCTCACAATGTTCTGACCAGTGCCCCTTCAAACTAAAGAGCTGTGCTCAAGTGGAGTAAGTCAGAGCCATTAGTTACAAAGTTTAAAGGGCCAAGAGCTGGGGTGGTGTTTTGGAGGGGCAGTGCTTTGTGTTCTCAGATAACCTCTACTCTAAGTATGGGACAATTTCTTACAGCAGATGTGAAAAATCACAATGGGCGACTTCACTTTTTGACTTAGACTTTCGCTGAGCCTTTTTGCTGAGCCAAAGCTAAAGCTGAACGCTAAAGTCTGTACTTGGACCAAAGTTTAACTAAACAATTAAAAATGGCGGAAAACTGGTAAACCTAACATAAATCAGCCAGTTACGCTTGGACTTGCTTATTTAATTGCATCGCGCACGCAAATGACATACTTACGTAACGTCTTACGTCATTGTGTAGCCACTACGGCGTTTATTTTTTTCCAAACTGTTTTAATTTACTTAACTATCCATGTCAGTCGCCATGTTTTCACTCAGCGAAATCACTTCACTTTTTGACTTAAGTAGGTGCTTAGACCGAAGTTTAGACTCAGTGAAAATCTAAGTCAAAAAGTGAAGTCGCTCAATGCATATGCACTTTATTGTTAGTTTTTGGTAAGTAGATCTACTACTTTCTCTGGCACTTTTTGGGTCGCCCCACTAGGAGCCCTGAAAAACTGGGCCCAGTTCAATAAACCACCAGAATCGCCAGTTTCTATGCCACAAATGAATTCAATAATCCTTTAGTGTCTAGTGTTACTCAAGAGAACTGATAAAAAGCCACTCATTTATACACTTGGCTTACATAGTAATGACACTGACAGCAAGTGCCAAACAATGACAGGCTAGGAATAAAATTCTATAAAACAGAAATACAATTGAAACCAAATACACACCTGATGTATTGTCAGATGACATCATGCGAAGTACAGCGTACTTGTCTACTTCTGTTTCAAGCAGGTTCATGTTACCAACAGTCGACCTGAACACAATGCAAACAAAAGGATTTTAAGGCACATCTACCATATATCATACAAGCATCTACACTGTGTCTCAAAAAAAACATCCCGACATTTTTGACTGTAACTTAAAAACCAATTATCAGATTTTGATAATTTTTGGTACAAATATTCCCGACACAACTTGCCATCAAATGACCATTTTTTTGAGTCGCAGTTTAGTTCGTATTGAACTCTTATCAACAGCGTAGGCTTACCATTAAAAACTGCAGAAAATGACTTCCAGCTCATAACATAACTGTGGTCAAATGTGGTCACTGCACTTCGTAAATATCTCAATGATATACAAATATGCAATGACATAAAACATACACAAATGACGTGTCAAGCTTTTTTATTTTGCAGCTTATGAAAATAAAATAAATGCTGAAAGCTGGCAGCTCATAAGAGCCTACAAATGACAGTCAATGAACACTTTACTGGCGTGGTTCTAGAAATGTCTTTTCTACTTTACAGCACATTAATGTCTTTTTATGATGACGATGATGATGGCAACTAACTCACATAGACACTTGCAGATTCCGATTCAATGACAGTACTCACAACAATAAAAAGTTACGATATCATTTGTCAGAGGGCAGTGGGGCCCGTAAAGGCCTGTCCAACAGTAACCAAACACAGTAGCTTTTACTGACAAACTGTTAAATCAAAGTAACTTCAGCAAAAGTTTACATATCAAACAGTAGTCAGTAATCACTGTAATAACAAAATAAGAAGAAACAAAGGATTAATACATAATACATACTGCTCTGTTGTCTGCTTTCCCGCTGAAATGCAACAAAATCTGCAGTTAATAATAATTAATAAACAACAGATGTGCTTTATGACCACTATTCTATGCATAGCAATACAGGAGCCAGTGTCAAATTTATCAAGAATTCTAAACCCTGAAAAAATTCTAACAGAAGCCCCCAGCTTCTATTACAACATCTGACTCAAACTCGGGCTTGTATTAGCGACTCGGCTTCTATTTAAAACCCGATTGCTGTTAGAAGTTTCACGATAATGTCTGTAAAATACTGCTGATAAGAGAGCTAGTGAGTTTCACAAGCACACAAAATGCCATTTCATACCAATACCACGTCAACAGCAACTGACTACAAAACAAAAGTATTCCTAACTGTGATTAAACACTGACAGTAAAAAATGACTGTAAAAAAGTTAAGACAGTGAAAGCAATGCTGCAATTGTTGACTGACCATACAAGGTGTTCGGTGCTACGCTGCCGGCCGGCGATGTGTAAGTTATCGGAGCTGTTTTGAAGTCATCGAAATCATCGTCAACTGCGGGAACAAATCCGACACTACTCGATGTTGATGTTGACAAATTAGACACTCTGTGGTCCGATATGGCTACGGTTGCTGCTACATTCATAGATGCGGGCACACCAGATGATAGCGGTGGCGGATATGTTGAACGCTGTGCAGAAATACTAGAACTGTCATCGGTAATTGCTGATTTTGCTGCTCCATGCTGGTGATCAGTGGATGCATCAGTCTGGCGTTCGCTGGGTATGACTGAGGCAATTAACTGATGGTCGTACTGGCCCAAGTTTGGCACCGGTGCCTGCGGACATCGAGACAGAATAGCCAGGCTGCCGTAGTTCATGTTGTTCTATGAACACACACCAGTTCTTCTTACACAAATTTATCCATTAATGCTGATTAATTTTCTGATAATAATAACAATAATACACACATTTGTAAAGCACCATATGGCTGTAGCATCAGAGGTGCTGCTCCATGAATAATGTTATTTCTGATCTTCTTCTTTTTTTTCAACGTATACTGGTACGACTTAGGCGAGGTGAGATGTCACTTTCAGTCAGTTTGACAGACTCATTGACAATACAAGCAATATACCAAATGCTATCAATGAAAACCAAATTCAAAAAGAAGCCAGCTTTTATTGTTCAACATGCCAAAACAACAACATTATACAGACTTTTATGTTGAATTTTATTCAAACCGCAAAACTATATTTCTGTTCGTTAACAGTTTTTCATGTTGCTGTAGACATTACGCATTCTAAATATAACAGCATAGAAAAAAAAGCAAAAGGATAGCATGAGAAGAACAGAAACCTGTGCAATGGAGATCATGGCCAGTATAAGAAAGAGTTCTTGACGGGTCAGTTGTCCAGGAGTTGTTTTGTTGCACAAGCCCCAGATATATCCCAGCACCTCACGAGGCAGTTTACTTTGCAGCAGAATTGCATACACAACCTCCGTCTGGATGACACCATCTTGCCTGCCAAACATTATAACAGTCATTTTTTATGCGTCCACCAACGTAATGGCTGGAGGTATTATGTTTCCAGAGTGTTCAAGCGTGCATCCGTGCATGAACAAGTCCCGATCAAACACTGTTAGCCACAATAACTTTAGAGCCACGGGGAGTAGCCTAATGATATTTTGCCATGTGACATGTCGCTAGGTAGGGGGTGATAACGTAAATACAACTTTTAAGGGGCACTGCCCCCTTAAAATTTGGCAGGGCAAAAATGTTCAAAATTTGGCGTGAATTAGGACAACTTTCAACACTGACCGTGAATATCTCTGGAATGGCTGGAGCTATAGACAAGAGATAAACTGCATTATCAACTACAATCCTTCCAGCATTGAACTAAAAGAAATTGGTGACCTTTGGTCCACTAACAACAACGGTTAGTTGGCTAATGTTTACCCACCCTAAGTCGACACTGCATGTTCTGCATATTCTAATGAATCTGAGCTCGGGTCACATGACTTATGGTCCCAAAATGCACTTTTTGGCTTCACATTACAACAAAGATGGAAATAAAAAGAGACTGATATATACACATATGAAATACACAGACACAGTTCCTAATCTGTGTAAATGCGTCCGAAACAGTTACCCAGTAGCAGCTTCTAGTACTTGGATGTAGACATCGGGAGCGGGCAGTTCACCTGTCACCCAGCGAGGTAACGTCGTGTCGGCTGTTGGTGCCAAGTTATGAGACAGTTGTCGGTTTGCAGCGTCTGGCAATGGTGCTGCGCAACAAAAAAACATTTACACAATATTACATCACACACGTACATACAATGCATACATGCATTATGCAATTTACCGAGCTTTCCACAGGCTGCTGATGCCCATCTACAGGGCGACTCAGAAAATTTTACACCCCTAAAGTTTTTGAACATTCTTTTTTCAAAAACTGAAAAATATTTTAAGCCATATTCTGCACACACATTTGGCGTTCAAGTCTACATACAATTACAAAGTTTCATTCAATTATTTTTTAATTTGATGAAGTTATGCCATATTATGCGCGCTCACCCAGAGAATTTTCCGTTTTCACTTTAAAGCCCGTTGTATGGACCTCATTGTAAAGTACGAATGGCCACCAAATTCACCAGGTTTTAAACCACATGACTGCTAATGTGTGGGGTGCAATGCTGCAGACATTTTACAAACATAAGTTAAAGCCGAAGACCATTCTGGAGCTAAAAGCTGCGCTGCAGCAGATATGGGATGACTTGCTACAGACTTTCGCAGTATCATCTGAATGCATGTGTTTTGGCCGGTGTTAAACATTTGAACATCAGATATGAACTTTTTCATAAATATTTTATTGAACACACTTGGCTGTTTTTGTAGCTGTAATATCTCAGCAATTTATGCATTTTACGCATTTGTTTGTTGTCAGATATCAAAAGTTGGTGTTTTGCGGTAAATTTGTTGTGAAAATGGAAAATTCTCTGGGTGAGCATGCATAACATGACATAACTTCATCAAATTTTTTAAAAATGGGATAGAACTTTGCAGTTTGGTGTAAACTTTAATGCCAAATATGCGTGTAAAATATGGCTTTAAAATTTTCAGTTGTTGAAAAAAAAACTTTAAAAAACTTGAAGGGTGTAAAATTTTCCGACTCAAGCCAACAGCATCAAACAAACAACTAGCAAAAAATAACTGCCATATGATGCAAAATACAGTTCAGTTTGGTATCAGTATCCACGTGTCATACAATCTGACAATAAATATTACAATGGCTGCGCTGAAGCTGTGCCATTGGTCTGCCTGCCATTCAAGCTACAGTGAAGCAACAACACTTGTATATGTTGTCGTTAACTCTAAGCTTAACCGTAAACACTAGCAAAATGGCATTATACAACATAGAATTTGGCGAAACAAGAAGAAACAAAATGACACATGCCTGGTAGAGTAAAAAGCTCTGTCAGCGAGTCCGATTGCTCAGCTGACCATTGGCGAGCTGACCGGCTCTGTGTGTATGTGATGATCTGTGTCGGCTTCGCTCGTTGCACTTCATTGACTGTCGACTTCTTGGCAAAGCCGCGTGCAGTCTTGGCGGAGGCTGACAGATCGGAGCACTGGAACATCATTGATGTTAGATCTATCAGCACGCACATACATTATCATTACATGACACATAACTATATGATGAACTGTTAGCAGCATCAAACCAACTACACCGTGGGCCAAAAATGCACCATTGTCCATATCTTTGCCAATTATTGACAGATTTTCAAAATTCTTTTACTGGCAAACTCTGCGGGCAATTTGCAATAATGTGATTATTATAAATGCATCTCTACACTACCTTGTGAAATATAAATGTAATAAAAAGCTAATGATAATAACAAATATTTAGGTAAATGAAAAACTCTTCAAACCAACATTGCAGTGAATTATCAGTATGATATTAGGCTGTGTTAGACCCACATATTTTAGTGTTATATGGATCATCCACCAAAATGTTCATCTGGAGTGCTTTTGTTTCATTTACCATTTTTGCTAGTTTGTTATTATCATTATATATGCTTATTTCACTTATATTTCACAAGGTGGCATTTATGGTGTGGTGGGATATATAATAATCACATTATTGCAAATTGTGAGCAGAGTGTGCCAGTGAAAGAATGTTGAAAATCAGTTAACAAAATGCAAAGATATGGACAAAAGAAAAGTGCCATGTTTTATGGACTACCCTGTATATTAAAATAGCAGTTACCATGCAGGGTTGATTTTTACTGGCATTTTTGCCACTCAAGACGTTGATTCTGGTCTAAACTGACAAAATTTGGTCGAAACCAATAGGTACACAAAATGATCACTAAACTAATTCTCACCATATAAGCAAATAAACACGTGAAACTTGTAAACAAATTAGCATATTATTACTAAGATTACTACTGGGTACATTTTATATTCTGCAAAATAAAGACATCAATAAACTGCGATTTTGAAGAAATTTCACAAATATTTTTTGCAGAATTCAACTTGCTAAACATGCCAAAAATGTGCACGTATGTTTTTTCAATATATCGCCATTACTGTGTAGCTCTCCCAACAGCTTGCAATACAGGATCTTGTGCGTCAGATACTGGTTACTAACTTGAAAACTACGTAAGCAGGAAATCCAAAAATTAGTATTAACATTAGCGGAACAGGAATAACTGGTGTGGCAATTTTTGGTATAAAGCTCAAAAATTCGCCAAATGCATCGTCATCAGCTTATCAGCTTAGATGTAACCAAATATTAATGTAGTCAACAAAATAAATTGAGTTAGCAATCACTACAGTGCACTAAATACCAATAATAGATTGCAAACTAAAAACAGCCATCACATTTACACAAAAGTTTGTAGTTTTATATTTAGTGATTTAAATGGTGATTTTTATCGTTTATTTAAATCAGGATTTAAATCGATTTAAATCAATGATTTAAATCACTTGTCAGCCAGTCCCAAACAAGACAAACAGAAACAAAATTACTGGAATACAGTAAACACATCAACTTATTTCAGCTAAAGCAGTTTTCACACCTGCTTGTTTGTTCATTACAGGAGCCAGTCTGATGCTATCACAATCGTCAGGTGCAAGACGTCCATCCTCGATGGACGATGAAGCCTCCACGGAAGACACAGTGGACTGCGATAATAATGTTGACTGCTGTGTTAATGTAGGATCTGACACTCCACTCAGAAATTCGCCAAATGCATCGTCATCAGCTGCAAAATTTCGATGATTGGCATGATCTATGCAACACAGTGCAATACATTTCGGTGGCACAATAGTAGATTGTCAAACTTTTGATCAAAAGGCTGTCAGTTTGACTCCCGATCAGTTCACTATCAAGTGCTTTCTAGCCTTCCACCTCTCCGGGTTAAACAAATCAAGTACCAGCCTGTCTGGCTGGGGTTAAAACAGGGCATGTTCATCTGTGTTGGGTGATAGTGTGTGATCCCATATGGCAGGTGAAATTCTGTAGCTCTGCAATATGTTGCCCGAAAAGAGCCATGACCACCTTCAACAATAAAACGCTAAGAATACACCAATAGGCCTATAAAACAGAGGCAATGATCACTAGATAGAAAATGTGGTAAGAACGGGTCAAAAAACACAACCATTTTTGCACGGAAGAATTCTCAGGTTATAGATGCAATACGGTTTTCCATTAACTTGTTGGGCAAATTTTTGCACAGATGGCAGCTAATACAAAATTTAGTTTATATTCCTCCAAAGACACAGATAAACCACTAAGGCATAAAATAAGCAATATTTATACGAATACATTAGTTCTTCAGATTAATGTTGCCAGCGGTTAATACGACATGAGTTGTGCAAATTATCACAACCAACAAAAAATGTTTTAAAAAACAGCATAAAACATTTGATTTTTTACTTCGAAGCAATTCCCGAAAAATCTGCTTAAATGTCAAGATCAAACACAGCAGCATCATCACAAACCTATTGTTGACGAACTAGATGTATTTGTTGGGGTTTCAGCAGCAGTTGTCGAGGCAACTGGTTGCCGTGGCGACTCCGACTTGCCCAGTATTGACTCTATCAATGTGTCAGCGTTGAGTCTACGAGCACCATGGCTGCCGTACTGCTGCAGGCGTCGCTGCTGTTCAGCAAAATGTCGTTGCTTTGCTGTCTCCGCTCGCTGCTTCTGAACCTCAGCGTCCAACGCAGCCACGGCTTTCCCAGCACTGAAAGTATGCAGAACGTAAAAATGTAAAGTCCTACTTAAGCCATAAGAACCACAGGGCAACACTGATCTCCATTTCCTTAGCCTTCAGCCAGACACCAGTTTACACTGCGGGGTGACCATGAATACGGGGCTAGAGCATTGCACGGTGCGCCTGCTTATGCCCCTGTTTCTGCTGGCATTCATTGTGCCTACCCAGGAAAGGACGGCCAGGTTGTAGCTGGTCACATACTGAGATGGTTTCACAATCTCCAGTCACCAATCCAAGTACTAACCAGGCTTCGCGTTGATTAACTTTGTTGATACAACAAACGACGTTTCCAACTAAGCCAAATTGCCACAGCAGCAGCAATCAGAAGACTAGTCTCCATAACAGCTTAATCCTTGATCTAAGTAGGCAGCATGTCCATATGACAGCCTATAAGACATAGTCTGCACTCTCTCTCATGACAAGATCCATGTGATGTTAATGTGAAATTTGGCTTGATAACTGAACTGCCAAGGACTTGCAGAAACTTTTTCTCAAAGACCACAACAATGACCAGGATTTCAGTGCAAAGGAAAAGGCCAAAAGTTCAATGTCAAAAACCAGGGGCCAAATTTTCAAAACTTCTTAGGAAGATCTTTGGAAGACTTCTTTTCCAAAGACAGTATGCGGATTTTCGAAACTTCTTTGGAAAATGTCTTTGGAAAAATTTGAGAAGATCTTCCAAAGAAGATTTTGAGAAAAGGTGCGCAATTTTCAAAACTTCTTTGGAAACTCCTTAGGAAAAATTTAGGCAAATATATAGGAAAGCACTAACCTAGCTTGTCCTACACGGAAAAAGCTGTGTAATAAAACAAAATTTGCAAAACGTACACAATGTTGACCTTAACTTAGATGTCATGTGTGACGTCATAGGTTATTTGCGTAACGCTGCGGTAAAATCAACAATGAGTAAGTACAGGAAATTGACGTTTCGTCAACTTAAAAAACGAAGTGGTGGGTAAAATGCGTTTCCCATGGACGTGCTAAGATAAGAAGTTTTCCAAAGAAGTTTTCCTAAAAAGTTTTGATTACGTCACATGGTCGGTATAAACACATCTGATTGGTTGAACTACTTTAGGAAGATAAGAAAAGAAGAAGTTCTTTGGAAACGCAAAGAAAGCCGTCGAAAATTCGGATAAGAAAACTTCTTTGGAATTCCTAAATTATCTGACATAGAAACATCTTTGGAAAATGTCTTAGGAAAGTTTCGAAAATTTGGCCCCAGAACTTTAATTTGGTTCTTAATGAGTGAGTGAGTGAGTGAGGAGGGTTTAACGTCCCATCCGACACAGTATAGGTCATTTCAGGGATGGCCTTTTCAGGCAGAATGCACTCAAACACAATAATGGAACGGTAAGTTTAAACTTTACAATAAACAGAAAGTTTAACCTTTACAGAAACACAAAACACAAAAATACAACAATGAGGTTAACCTAAAATTGTAAGAACTCCATTATACGTGTGCATATGTAATTAACATAATGAGTCCTTGAGGACAAAGGGAAGAACAAAGATGAACATCACTGCTTATAGCTGACAAAACATACACAACGAAACATATGTAACACATGATGGGCATTCAAACAGTTCACAGCCTGACACAATTAACAGCAAATCACATTTTTGTCACTATTCAATGGAGTCTCCTGCAACTGAAATGCACTGGGTTCAGTATTTCTCCAGACTTGTATTGCATTGTAAAACAAGAAATCTTCAGGAGCTAATGCTCATGAGATGCACGAGAGCCTATAGCAGTTCCTGTTCGCAGGTAATCTTGGTCTATCTTCATCCATTTTGTTGCAATTCCTCTATTGCAGCCAAAAATCGCCAAAACATCACTAAAAACACCTGTTTTAGGGTTCAAGGTCATTTAAAGTAATCAATATTGACAATCCTAAGAAGCTCGTTGCCAGTGCTTGTTATGTTAAGCAACATGTCTGTGCCTATCTGCAACCATTTTCACGTTCGACGAGCCAATAATGGTAGAATAACGGCTTATCAAGGGGGGTGTCCCTCTTTCGTCCCCTTGTTCGTAGGGACACCCTTCACCCAGTGGCACAAAATTTTGTCACAAAATACTACAGACACTAGGCTATCATATGGTAGAAACCAGAACTCTCTATCTCACCTGGTCTTGGATTGGTACGGGATCGTGATGGATGGACAAAAGGACGGACAGAATTACCATACCTAATACGCACTATAGCAAGCTAGCTAGCTCTCGCGCGTAAAAATTGCTGATCTTGTCTTCCAGGCAGCCACTTGCTATGCAGATTATGCGGGGCAACAAAAAAGAGCTGAAAAAATCCATAATCAAATTATAACCCAATGATAAGCTGTGCTTTATTGTACAGTCAGATGATATCATAATACTAATGCGCAACACAATGTTCATAATATCCATTGTCTTAACACCCCATCCCTGCTTGTGAATATCACACCTTGCACTGAGTGCTGAAATACTAGCAAGGAAACAAAACATGAACTCACAGGCGTTGATGATGGCCGATACGAGATGTCACATCGGTGTACGATGGCGGAGCAAACCTTTGTGGTCCAACAGCCACCTGATGCTGCAATAGTTTACTGAACAGTTATTATACAATGTTATTAGAAATTCACTCAGCTACTGCTGCTGAACTGACACGATATAATATGCTGCTAGGAACACAGAATGAACCCCCTCTCCAGCACTGTGAAAATCCCAGCCATTTCCCTGACACTTTGTGGCACTGTTCAGAAATGAAACACTGCATAACAGTACAATAATGCAGTGCAATGTATCAAGAGCGTACAGTATGAGATATTACACTACCACCATTCAATCAAACATTATTGCTAGCTACACGTAAAATGTCATGTTATCAGTTACTGTTTTTCCCTTATAAATTTTTTCCCTACAACTCCCTGCCTCTGGATTAATTCCAGGACTTTTCTCACCCTGACAGGTGTTAAATTCCTTAACATTACCAAGTTTTCTACGCAATTTAGGGTTACCCTGAGACTAACCACAACCAATTATTTTACAGCTTACATGCTTAATGTTCCCTGTACCAGTATCCCATAAATGTAACATGGTAGGAGACTATCATAATGGCACAAACAGAAAAAATGAAGATATAGCTCCAATCATCAATATAACAATTTGTATTAAAACTAAATGTGCTAACCTTCGTGAGCCCATAAACAATACAAATAACAATCAAGATAAAGTCTCACCATCTAGTAAACTAATAAGCTGTCCAGAATCATACATAGACATAAGATGGATTGATCTGTGCAGCCTCTTACCAGGGGCATTCCATACACAGGCTGCTGGAATGCATATTGCGGATGCACATTAGCCGGCAATGCAACACCGGCTGGTGGAATGTGCATCATTCGTTGATGAGGCACAGTGCCGGCAGCGGGGAGAACAACCGGGAAGCTGTGACCCGGTTGAGCAGCAGCAGCGGGTATCATTGGGTACTGCTGAGCACTTCCTCTCATTACAACTGCTTCTAGAAAAGTACAAAAACAACAACAGTCAACAGATACAGCCCAATACAATGGCACTATGTGCTTAACAAAGTCGCACGAAACATGCTGCAAGTTCCACAATCCGCCAAATGACTAACAGCAATCAGAATGGAAAGAATATCAATGTCAACACACTACACAGACACTCTTTATTTTGGATACCAGAATAACATCTAAATTGACACTGACACAAATACCATACGAACGGCTTTAAGCCACTCCACTAAAGTGAGTCTGTTAGTAGCAACCCCGTTTTCGTCTGAAAATGGGCGGGGCACCGTGGATACATTATTTGACACGAAGGTAGTGAAAAACATATGTTAGTATTCTGTCAACAAAAAATGACGAACAAATCTGACGATAATATACGTACAATGTATACGCTCTGTATCATAAACGACATAAAATATTTATCAGTAATTACTGCGTAACAACGAAATACTATTAAAAAAAACAATACGCTTTCTAAAGGGGGGATGAAAACCACAACAAGTGCTGAGGGTCAAGGTCGATGGGCGTGATCACTTTCGGGGCTGCGCGTGTTTATGAATATTTATACAACCTGCCGTAGACCAGCACGGCCCCGGCAGCCCGGGGGCGGGGCCGCGAGCGAAGGTCACTGCGCAATAAATAAGTAAACCTACCTTATGCTTAAAACGGCTTTAACTCAGTCAGCGGCTCAGCGCCCTTACGTTTTACGTGCATTAAGTGGTATGTTTGTCTTGAAAGTGGAAAGAACTAAGGCAGTGCTGTAGCTGCAAGAATCTCTTGCACGCATCTTAGCAGAAATGGAGATATCGGGCCCCCTACACTACACACAGTTAATTACAACAAATATCTAATTTAAAACTAGAAACCGTAGCTGGGGTAACTGGGCCTACGTCTTCTAATAGCCAGGAAATAGCTGAGGAAACTGCAGTAAAGCTCGGTTGCGTCTGGGGCAGGGGCTCTACATTACGTTCTATGCTGTGACAGAGATGATCGCCACCTCTTGTAGTTATTAGAAATACATCAGGTGGGAGCTCTGCCTTACATTGTACGAGATATCACACCTCCACTTGTTGTAGTTACTGAAAATACAACACGTGGAGGCTCAGCATTACGTTCTACAAGAGATCTGAGCGCCATCTGTTGCAGTTATTAAAAATACAACAGGTGGGGGCTCTGCCTTACATTGTACGAGATATCAGACCTCCACTTGTTGTAGTTACTGAAAATACAACACGTGGAGGTTCAGCATTACGTTCTACAAGAGGTCAGACTGCCACCTGTTGTAGTTATTAGAAATACAACAGGTGGGGGCTCTGCCTTACATTGTACGAGATATCAGACATCCACTTAGTGTAGTTACTGAAAATACAACACGTGGAGGCTCAGCATTACGTTCTACAAGAGGTCTGACCGCCACCTGTTGTAGTTATTAGAAATACAACAGGTCACACCTCCACTTGTTGTACCACCTGTTGTAGTTATTAGAAATAGAACAGGTGGGAGCTCTGCCTTACATTGTACGAGATATCAGACCTCCACTTGTTGTAGTTACTGAAAATATAACACGTGGAGGCTCAGCATTACGTTCTACAAGAGATCTGACTGCCACCTGTTGTAGTTATTGAAAATACAACAGGTGGGGGCTCTGCCTTACATTGTACGAGATATCAGACATCCACTTATTGTAGTTACTGAAAATACAACACGTGGAGGCTCAGCATTACGTTCTACAAGAGATCTGAGCGCCACATGTTGCAGTTATTAGAAACACAACAGGTGGGAGCTCTGCCTTACATTGTACGAGATATCACACCTCCACTTGTTGCAGTTACTGATTTATATGAATGTAAACAACATGTGGAATCATATTAGAAAACGTACAT
>Ga0209367_1005049_pt1 | contig 18285 bp, 14 predicted proteins | sample WorMetLIZISLAND2_FD_187412 | JGI IMG/M metagenome (GOLD analysis project Ga0209367, IMG submission 187412) | Marine gutless worms symbiont microbial communities from Max Planck institute for Marine Microbiology, Germany - Olavius geniculatus... ... | reverse complement strand
CACCCCCCTCTCATTTAGCGACCTCGTTCGGGGTGACCCCTTTCGAATTTACGAAAAAGCTTTACGGTTCCTGAAACTAGAGTCTTCCAGGCAGCCGATGGTGAAAATTTCGAGATCCTAGCTTGGACCGTTTTTGCCTGATTCACCCGTGTGACGAATAGACGGACAGACGGACGGACAGAATTGCGATGGCTAAGACGCGCTGAAAGCATAGCTGCTTTCGCGCGTAAAAATGGTCAGTAGTGCTGCAAATTGTCTGGGAAATTCAAAGTGTCTGGAGAGTGGTCAGCCTGCATTCAGGCCGACCACTTACCTGGAAAAACTGGACATGACAGCAAATTTTACAGATGTGCCGGAAGTGTCAGGGATTTCAGTAAAAATCAGGGAATTGTCAGGGGGAAAAATCTTGTGTGGGAAAGTTGCCCTAAAGCTTTCTTAACAAGAAATTTGAGCTAATGCTCACGGGGCGCGCGAAAGCCTATAGCATTTCTCGCCCGCAGGCAGTCACTCGTCGCAGTACTAACCGGGCCCGGCGTAGAGTAACTTCGTTTCAGCCGAAACGCGTTACCAACTACGCCACGCCACCAACGCCAGTACCGTGGCGCCACTTTGTGAATGATTTTGTGTTACAGCCCGAAATCGCCGGAAAAATTCATAAAAATCCTTATTTTGGCGTTCAAAGTCATTGAATTCGGCGCCAATCGAGAGCCAGTGTACAACTTTCTATTAGCGATTAATAGTAACCTATAGGCCCTATCTCGCAACGTTACTGAGATATAGCGAGTCATTGGCCAAAGATCGAAAATTTTAGCCACCCCCTCTCATTTAGCGCCCTCGTTCGGGGTGACCCTCACCGAATTTATGGAAAAGCTTTACGGTTCGTGAAACTAGAGTCTTCCGGGCAGCCGACTGTGAAGATTTGGTCATCCTAGCTTGGACCGTTTTTGCCTGATCCACCCGTGTGACAGACAGACAGACGGACGGACAGACAGACGGAATTGCGATGGCTAAGACGCGCTGAAAGCAGTAGCTGCTTTCGCGCGTAAAAATTGTATCAACAGCCTTTCAGTGTCGCTCACTTTCGCTAAGCTTATTCTATGCCAATTATTTTATGCAGTTTATTGCTGACTGTTGATGTCTTATTTTTCAGTTTTTACGCGCGAAAGCAGCTACTGCTTTCAGCGCGTCTTAGCACTGTCTGTCTGTCTGTCTGTCACACGGGTGGATCAGTCAAAAACTTCCTGCGAAAATCTTGCTACTTATTTATTGGAAGCAATCATCTATTTGCAGCTGCATTATGGGATCGACCTGTGCCGAGAGAAGGCGGTTTTGGGGCTGTTATTTCATATTTTTATGCGTATTGTGATATTTTCCTCTTGTTAGATGTGTAAGTTATTTATGTTTATTCATGTTTATCGTAAAGTATTGTCAGTTAAAGAAAGACTGGGAATGCTTGTCTTACGCATTAGGCAGACGACCATGTGAAGAGTGCGCGAAACGACTCGTGGAACTTTGGCTGTGGGTAATATGCGGATGTGCGGGTCTGCGGATGTGGCAACGGGTAAAAGGCGGATAAAATCTGCGGATGCTTAGTGCGGATGTATGGGTAAAAGACGGATGTGCGGATAACAGTTGTCACGTACATTATATCAGTCATTAAGTTGTTCAGTTTTTCAATCATTCGCACCGTAATTAACTGCTCAGCGGACGCTTTATACGCGGCAATCGTTTGAAGTCTGCCGCTGTGAATTTTTTTTACAGTTTACATTCTGCATAGGCCTAGATAATAGTCTAATTCCTGATTGCGAATTCGTCTAGGCATTTACTCAGAAAACAATGGTCTGCTTTGTCACTTGACAACGACAACGTGCAATAGGCCTAACACACGAGGAAGTGCGACGTCGACGTAAGTCGATGACGCAACGCGTAACAACGATGCGCAAAAACGATATACGATGACGTCGCACGATGATGATGATATATGATGACGACGCACGACAACATACGAAGACGCGCCTCAATGCACGACGACGACATACGTAGGTCTACAGTGACGTCACGTGACGACGAACGACAACGGATGATGATGACGATAACTACAAAGTGCAGCAGGAAGTTGCTATTGTAAACCCAGATGTACCAACATACTTATTTTGCCAACTTACAATTTTAACTTGAACGATATGCAAAGTATGGTAATTTCAAAAATGTGCCATGCTACCTGTCACACAGCATGGCGCCCAAACGTCCGGCGCCCAAAGGTTCCAAATTAACACACGGTTATACACCGCTTATTGGTCCAGAGGCGTGGCAGAGTACGATGGGAAAAAGGCAGATGTTATCCTCATCGACATCCGTCTTTTACCCGTTGCCACATCCGCAGATCTGCACATCCGCCTTTTACCATCATCCTGGAACTTTCGTACATAAGAACTTACATTTGTTCCCTGGAACTTTTGCTTTCTAACATTGATTATTATTATACTCTTTGCATTGCTCTATACTGGCATCGTAATTTGATTGTATCCATCACACACAAAAAGATTAACTTAAATGTATAAAGTGTTGACTGTTCTGATCTTGGTAATGCTGCAGTTTAGCTTAGTAAAATAATTGCGAGCGACAAGTAACAAGAGCCCGAAAAACCTATTTTCAGTAAGTGGGCGGAGCTAGGCAGACTGAGCTGAATATAGATCAGTAGGCCGCAGGCCATAGCCTATACTATGTAGTATTCCGATTCGAATATTGTGCTATAAAATTCCCTCTAAAAACCCACTTGGGTTAAATACAACAAAGTTCTTTACTTTGTTAGAAGGCTGTAATTTTGCCCTTTCTAACTGTGAAAACCACATGAAAATCCCTTCAGCAACGGCAAAGATATTAGGAGTTTTTAACAGCTTGTCTGCAGCTCAACATGTGGCGCCACGTAGCGACTGGTTATGGTTACGGCGGTATGGCAAGCAGACAAAGACTACAATTTGTGTCTATATTATCATGTAGGGTTCAGCGATTAGGGTTTGGGTTAGTGTTAGTGTTTTTGAAAGATTTTGACAGATTTTTGTCAGCAGTAGTGGACACCATATGTTAATGTGCTATATGGGTGACATATTGAGATTGCTGCAGGCAGTTGGAATAAACTTGCCATCCGGTGATAGTTACTGCTGACTTGAGGAGCTGCTTTGTTGGACTGTCAACTCGCGAGTAGACCTGCAAGTTGGGTCGATCAAGTCTACTTGAGTCGCCTTGGGCCTTCCAAGTCGGTTTGTAGTAGAGTCGCTGTCGAAATTTTCTGTCACCGTCGGTTTTATTACAAGTCCTTTAAAGTCGACTTGAGAAGTCGACTTGTCCAGTAATCTTGCACCTAGCAGTTCTCTCAAACGCGGCTATCGATGAGTTCGGGCGAATAAGGCAATTTGTAACATGTTTCAGTAACCATATAACATTATACTGATTAGGGTGAACGGACTATTGAGTTTCAATGCTTCGCACAGCCCTAATTTTTGGATGGCATAGGGGCCTATGTCTACGTGTGAATCAAACTGACATAATTTTCATGTTGTTGTTTTCCTTGCACTAGATCGCTGTAATTTTGCATGCCTAGGTTTAAGACACAGAGCTAATTATTCGTGTAAAAAGTTGTTCCATAAACTCTAACAGTTAGCCACAATTTATTTTTACAGAAGGCTGGACGACACAGACGGATGACAACGATGCCAAAGACACCGTACAGCATACCTGTAGTGCATCAAAAATAGTCACACAACACATTGTTTTCAACTGTCTGTACAAACATTCTTCAAAAAATGGCAATAACAAAAGACGTTCGCTGAAGGAATAAAACACTATGAATAGCTTCCAGTTGTATAGGCCATGTATAGAGCGTTCACACAAGATCATCACAGCTTCTGAACATCTCAAGTCGCTGTCAAGTCGAGTCGGATGTGCTCAGGCCGACTGCCGTCGACTTGAGTTGGTGGTGTAGCATAGTGGTTAGAACGTCGGTCCTGGCCAGCAGACTTTCTTTATCCTGCGCTAGACTGATGGATGGCTGCTTGACCACTTTGTGGGTATGGCGTCTGCTATCAGTCAACCATCAAGGCCAACTCAGCCTGCCATCCCTCCAGGGTCGGCTAAATGAGTAGTAACCCATTATATGGATTACAGAAGGTGGGGATCTTTGTACATCTGACTGGGCTGCCTGGCCGGCCAATGCGCCAGCCTGTGTTTGCAGGCTGCACATGGCGGCTGTGCGATCGGCGGCTCCGGTTAGTGACGAGAAGCGCATTAGAGGTGTGTATACACGAGGATACGCTATACAAATTGGCAACCTTTACCTTTACCTTTGGGGTGATTTTAGCCTCAAGTCAGGTCAAGTTTCTGTACCTCAGCAACTCGCAGGTCTACCCGTGAGACTATGGCCGAGGTCAAGCAGTTGCTTTGTGCTGCCGTGTCCATGCGAACGGACACCGCTCGTTCATGTCTCTGCACATGGATGGCCTTGGCCGGTATTTATGACCACTATTCGGTGGTTGTACAATGACTAAGGCTGTTGAAGGCCGGACTGAGAGTAGTTTAGTTCAGTTCAGGGCCAGACTGAAAATAGCACCCCTACATAGGAGCTCGCAACTTCTAGTCATCTCAGATGTACCGGTAAGTGGTCTATAGTCTTGTGGTTAGGGTTAGGGGTTAGGATTAGTGTATGCAGGCCTCATGCATTAATTCTATTCCTATTATTTGTCACCTGCAATTATTTTACTAAGCTAAACTGCAGCATTATCGAAATCTTTAAGTGGCAAATTTCTCCGTCCAGTTGATGCAGTTTTTGTTACGCAGCATTGTTGCTACTGATAATATTGGTCACTTGTGGAATGTCTAATTGAATGATCATTGTCAAAAATTCACGTAACATGAACAGCAACTAGTGATTTGTCCCAGGAACCTGGTACCCGGACCTGGTTCCAAAATTCATTACCCGGTTTCATGTCCGGGTAATTGGTGCCCGTTTTTTTGCACCAATTACCGATGAAACCGATAAAAATCTTGCTACTTGCTGCCTTTGTGGCAAAATTTAGTGTTGACGGACGATACATCTTTGGTATCACAGACGCGTTATAGATGTTTTATATAAAAAGCCCAACTTTGTGGGACAATATTTTGTAATCGGATGTGTACATGTCACTTCATTGTCGTTTCTCCTTTGCTTGTTTTAAAGTTAAAACCGTGTTCAGGTACCCGGGTAATTGCAACCTGGTACCCGGTTCCTAAAACTGCAAATCACTAACGGCAACTAGGGCTGGAAGAAATAGATCAGCCAGTCAGCTTAGCTCACCGTATACAATCGGCCTGTATTTATTTTTTTTCATTGACATTTCTACAGTCTGCAACTGGAATTGTACTTGAGACTTTTTTTCTCGGAAACGAAAGTATCATAGGTAGAATTTTAGTACCCTTGAAATTGTTTGTTAAGAGTGAAAGTAACATTTATGCACATTTTCACAGGACCTGAGCATTCTTATTGCTCAGGAAAGACTTTGCATTTTTTACAGTGTCACATTAACAACTGAGCATTGATTATACAAGTAACTGTGTGTATTATGTGTAGAGAACATGTCCGACTACATGGGAGCTTTTAAGGACTTTGTCGAAGACAAAGATGCTGGCCCAGGTCAGAAGTCACAGCCGAGAGCAGTTGTAGCGTCAACAAGCACCAGCAGTGAACTGGATTATGAGACAGCCAGGGAGACACAGTCATCTCTCGAGCAGAGTAAACCGTCATCGTCTGGTACCAAGTCAAAGCCAGCGAAGAAACGGCGACGTTTGTCGAGTTCGGATGACAGTGATGATGATGATGACAGTGAGACTGACATTGCTGCTACTGGTGCTGCTAGTGATGGTGAAAGTAGTTCCGAGGAGAGTTTGGATGAGTCGGAGCCACGTGCGGTGGCTAAACGACTTCGCACTCAGCGCTCGGCTAAACAGAAGATGCTGTCTAAGATCATGAACAACAGTCGGGGTCGCGGAGGACGGGGACGAGGTTTGTTGGCATCAGATCAGTTAACATTATATAACAGATCGTCATTGTCAGAGCAGTATTAATATTTCGCACATTGTGTAGTATGCCACAATTCATGATCATGTATTACAGTTTATGCAAGTTCCTGCCTTATCTTATCTTATTTTTGGGACGGGCAGGTTGTTACACCTTACACCTGCCCAGCGCAACGTAACCAAAAGTCACAGTAACTGGCTGTGAAAACTGTGAACGGCTGTGAAGCTGAAGTTGGTATTGAACCAAAAATTTACCAGTACAGTACAGTACAGTACAGTACAGTGGTGACATGTTTTGCATTATGGTCTGCTCTTTGTGGCAGACCACGGTCCCCACAGTGGGGATGTCACGTTGTCGCATTGTCACATCAGCTAGCTAAAGACGAAAATGTACCAGTACTAAGAACTACTACCAGGCACACTATTATCATCTTACCTGTTAGCAAAAGCAGATTTGCCTACTGATTTAACGTTGGGTCTGCTGCTGAATTTTTTAAAGCCATTGGCCACGTATTACCGGTATGGTTTTCAACAGGATGGCCACAGGCCCACAGGTCCTTGGAAAAATTTTCAATTTTTCCAGGACCTGGAAAGTCCTTGAAAACGAAGTAAGGTGATGAAATTTTTACCTCTGCCAAGGAGTTAATGTTTTTGCTGGAGTTTGTTTGTTTGTTTGCCTGTGTGTCAGAAAGATAACTCAAAAAGTTATGGACGGATCTTTCTGAAATTTTGAGGGAATGTCGGGCATGGCATAAACTACAAGTGATTCAATTTTGGGGGTGATCCGGCAAGAATCCTGGATTCTGGATCACTTTGAAATTTTCGTTACCATTGCGTTAAAGGGGGCATAAGCGAAACCGCTGGCAAAGTGAATATGGTGACCCCACCTGGCGAATAGCATTGCCTTGGCTGAGGTACCTGCAAGCTATGATTGCTTTCTAGTTGGAATTTGATGGAAGATCATCTCCACAGCCATTGAATTTCTGATTTTTCAGAATCATTGTGGTGGCTATGTGAAAAATATTTTTACATGATCACAGAATCGTAAAAGATAATGCGATATAATATCGTGGGAGGAATAGGTCTGGAAAAGGTACCCAAAAGTCTTTGAGTAGTCTTTGAAAAATTCTTGAATCTGTTTGCCTCGAAATTGTTGCCACCTTGTCATCAGTTTTGATTTGATTGGTTGTTGGCTGTGGCTTGTATGGTGCAGGCCGCGGTCGGGGTCTTCAGCCGGAACGAGACTTGGACAGTGATGACAGTAGCGATAACGACAGTGATAAGGATGATGATAACAATGACAATGAAGACACCGAAGAAGAGGCGGCACAGAAGCATAGTAGCGACTATGACTCTGACAAGGACCCGGCGTGGCGCCCGGCTGGTCGCCGCTCAGCCTCCAAACGTGCCAGAGTGAGTAGCACTAGTCACGTGTTGCAGTAGTGACAGCATGACAGTACAGTTGACTCCGCTTATATGCACGGCCTTGGGACCGCAAGCTGACTTGCATGTAAGCGGAGCATGCATTTAACCGTAGTTAGCTTATAGGACCATTGCAGTCATTTACAACATGCGGTTACAATAGGTGGTCATCCACGCCACAGGAAACAGTTGCTTCACTCATCTCCTTGGCGGGCATCAGGCGCCTAGCATGTAGCAGCTGAAAATGGTCACTTCAGTTGTCGCCCATCCGTCCGTCGTCTCGATCACTCTCATAGACAGCAGGCGAACTGGCGCTATTGACCTGCAGACTGCCGTTTGAAGTTCATCATGATGCTGCATGCTGCTGGGGTGGGGAGATGCACTGTAGCCCACATGATGCGTGGTGCTCACTAGCTCTGCCTACTCGCATAATTCTGGTGTTTGGACGTCGTCACCGCCATCCCAGTGGGCTTTAAGTGGCTGATTACAGGCGGTCTTTTGTGCACTGTGTAAGCCAAGTTGCTCATAACTGAAGTAAGTCATGGCGCTGGGACCAAAAGAGTGTGTGCTTATAGCCGAATTGTGCATACATGGCTGGTGCTTATAAGTGAAGTCGACTGCCATTGACTTAACATAAAGTCAAACGGGACTAGATGCACGTCGTGCAAATAAGTGGAGTGTGCTTATAACTGACGTGCATATAAGTGGAGCCGACTGTATTGTATTTTTCTTCGTTGCAAAGTTCTTTTGTATTGTTTGTTTCTCTGTCGACACGATATCTCACTCGTGAAGTAAGTAAGTAATAGAGCTGTCAAGGCGTTAATTTTTTTAACCCATTAACGCAGTGCGTTAATTTTTTTAATGCATTAATTAACGCGTAAATTAACGCACACAGTCCCGTGGAGATGGAGAGTAGGAGTAAATTACTCCGGGCCTGAGACGTCTATGGGACCCGCCTGTAGAATATAGAAAGTTAGAAAAATGAAAAAAAGTTTTAAAAACACATATAATTTTTATTTTTTAAACATATTTAGACTATTTACTATTTAACTATTACAGTATTTTTATTTTGTATATCATCTCTTGTCCATCACAGAGTCCATCATTTTGTGATGGACTCTATTGGGTTACGCTTACACGAATTGCTTGCTTACTGTCTTTTGTCAGTTTCGTGCGTATGTTTCTATGTCTGTCTGTCTGTCTGTCTGTTCATTTGTGATTGGTGAATAAATAAAGGTTGGGTAGCGCAGAAGCTACATGCTCGACCGGTTCCACGGCAATCGCGTCACGCAGTTTAGATGACGGAGACGGCAGCGCTGATGATGTGAGGACCTGATTTTCTGTCTCATGTTCGGAGTCATGGCGGCGGTCAAGATCAGGAACCATGTGTAATCTGCGTTGCACTAGAATGCTGCTGACGCGCAGCTGGACGCAGCACTTCAGGCACCGCTACCGGCTCCACTACTGGCTTTGGCTCCGGCTCCGATGAAACGAAAACTAGTTTAATTACTTGATTTCATTCGATTGTCATATAACCGCAGTTTAATGGAATATCCGAACTTTTGCTGCACAGAATTTAGTGTGTTAATTTTTTTAACGCGCGTTAATTTATTAACGCATTAACGCGTTAATTAACGCGACAACTGTGACAGCTCTAGTAAGTAAGTAAATTTAATTTATAAAGCGCACAATGTCAGCGAGAAACTCACTGAATCTGAGGCGCTGAGGTATGGAGTGAGGCGGGCCACTAGACATGGCTAGACATTGAAAAATAGAATGTTGTGAGTTTACGACGGAAGGAAGCTATTGAACAGCTATTGCTATTGAATTGATTGCTACACTCAGTTTGATGAAATCTTGCACTAAAATGTAACTTGACAACCATAAACCTTATTGAATTTCAAGGTCATAAGATGTCATAAGTCACAATTACAGGTCAGGATTTCCGGATACTTTATCATTGCTAGATAGGACTGTTGCTATGCCGCTACTAGGCAGGGCCAGCTGGGCTGATGCTGATAGCTGTTGGCTGACGCTGATGTCATTGCTATAAATATCGCAGCATGTTTTGGTGGCTGCTCTGGATGGCTTTGGCATTGTACAAGGCTTGACACTCTGGTTCAGACCTGTTTTTCCCCCTTTTACTCATGACTAATTCAGCTCAATCTGTTGCACTCCACTGGATGGTAAATTGTGTAGCTTAAACATTTTACTTATTTTCATCTGCTTAAGAAAAGAGGTTATGTTAAAATATCCTTTTGTTTCTTGTTTTGGTATCAGTGCTCTGTTTGTTTGTTTACAAGATTTCTCCCAGAGCCATGAATGGATGTGGATTGAATTTTTTATGGGGCTGGTCACGTAGCAATTGAATTTTTTTTAAAGTGTTGGGCTCTGCTAATTTTGATGCCACTGTGCATTAGAAAATGATGTGCCTTTACCTTCAGTCACGCTGAATGTCCTGTATTTTGCATTGTATGTGTACTCATTGGCAGAGAAACAGATCGGACTCGGATGGTGACAGCGAAAGTTCGACCAGAGGCCGTGGGCGGGCGCGAGGCCGTGGGCGTGGCCGTGGCCAAGGACCTGGTCGAGGCCGTGGTCGTGGGTCGTCCGCTGCCACCACTGCAAGCTCTGCTACGATCACAGTCATCACCGTCAGCAGTACTACTACTGCTGCGACTAGTACAACAACAACGACTGCAGCTGCAACTAGCACAAGCGGAGCAGCATCGATGCCTACAGGAAGAGGTCGCGGAAGACCCTCAACCGTCAGGTTCATAGTCTCATGATACTAGATGTTGAAACTAGGGTTAGAATGATAGCAAACAAACTACCCAGTGCTCAGTGCCCAATATTATTGCGTCCTGCCAATATCAATAACCAGCACTGGTAACGATTCCAATACAGGTACACGGTGAAGCACTATATTCATTGGCCAGAAAATATACAATTATACATATATATGCACTGCAGCACTGGCTGTGTTTTTTGGCTTTCCGGAAAGATGCAGTGATTTGTTGCGGTCTTGACCTGGACCTTTTCGGATTGACCGCAAAAAAGAACATCGTTGAACCAGAAATGATGTCGCCACGGCCACAGTTCAAATTGCCTATAGCGAAAATAAAGTTCTAAACAAGTGCTTTGTGCCCTACAAATTTATTTTCTCAATAAACAAAAGTGCTGGCTAACAAGCCAATGAATGCGCACACCTGTACGGATATCTTTATGCACCGTAAAATGCACAAAACTAAATTAATTGGTACAGAGAAGTTATCGTGCAAGCTTAACGTTAATTTGTAATGTTCAGTTGTGTGATTTGTGTGTACTTGCCCGGACAATTCCTTCTACTAATTATTATTATTTATGTATTTTATCTAATCGTTATTAATTACTATTATTTATGTAGTTCCTAATTTTTCATCTATTTTTCTTTTTTTTGTTGTGCTACCAATGTTGGTGAATAAAAGATTGTCATAACTACATATAAGTCCCATAATCCGGCGCGAAACAGACCTGTAAACAATGCGTTTGACTGGCTGACACGTGTGACGTCAATCACTCTCCTGCGCTGCGCCGGCCTTACATACTTTCGACCCGGAAAGCTTTTGGATCGATAGGGGCCTTTCCGGAATGATTAAAAAATGCAAAACTTTCGTTCCAGAAACGATAGAAAAACTACTTGGAACTGCCCAGACCTGGTCACGCTTTCAAAAACAACACAGCCACTGTGGTTATTAAAATGACCATGTATATATATATATTGGCATCAGCATGTCTGAGCAGTATTGGTTTTGGGTGTGACAGTCAATAAAAGTATTGCCAACTGTCCAATACTGGTAAATATTGGGCAATGGCCCAATTCCAATATTCTTACCCTAGTCAGAAGTTTGCAGTTGAAGACAGAAAGTGCTTGAAAGATGAAAGCTTTTGTTCAGTTGCATTTATTTGACTGTCGATCTTTGTTACTGTCAGTGAACTTGTTTTTTACGTTTTTTGCTCAAGGGGAATCCCTAGAAGCTGTAGTCACAAAATCTTCACTGTGGCTGCCACAAAGACCAGTTAGTCCTCCTGGAAACGATTTTTTCGGAGTGGACGTGTATTTTGCTGGCATTTTCTATTATTTTTTGGCAAGAGACCTCCGAGCGTCGTTGTTTGATCGCCGCAAAATTTTGTATCATGATGGGAAATGTGTTCAATTAAATAATCCAGATCCATAATTTTGGGGGTCCTCCCCCCAGAAATTTTAAGGGTTAAAACGTGCAAAATTTGGCCCAGTTTTGGATGACTTCAAACTTCAGCGGAGAATATCTTTGGAACGGATAAAGATATTCAAAATCGGATAAGTACATTTTACTGCAGTTCTTCTCGTGTTCGGCAAAAAAGTCTGGTGAACTTTGGTCCACTGATAACAGAGATCTAGTGGTGAAATCATACCCCACCAAATCAGCTTTATTGAAGACCATATTTCAACCCATAAGGGGTGCTGTGATTAATAATTTTTATGTGTGCTACAGACTGACTAAGTCTTGCTAGTGCACACCCCGCCACTGGGGGTGGGGGTTCCCCTTACAATTTTTAACAATGGGGGGTCAAAAATTGGCTTAAAATTCAGCGAATCAGTGTATTAGCCACAGGAACTTTGGAGCCAGAAGTAGTAGCCTCATGAAACTACCACGTGACATGGCGATAGGTTAGGGAAATAATGTGGGTACAACTTTTGGGGGGGGCACTCCCCCCTTAAAATTTGGGAGGGCGAAAAACGTCCAAAATTCAATGCATTTTATGACAACTTTCAACTTTGACAGCGAATATCTCTGGAAATGATGTTGACAAGCGGTAAATGGCGTTATCAACTACGATCCTCTCCGGCATTGAACAAAGAAAATTGGTGAACTTCGGTCCACTAACATCAGAGATTAAGCATCCTTTAGAAGTCGATGGTGCGTGTTCTGCATATGCTAATGCATTGGAGTTCGGGCTACATGACTTTGCTTCCGGGGGAATTTCAACCTTTTAAATATCGGACTTACAGTGCCGTCTGGACTCACATTGGCCTTTGCCTCAAATTTTGAGTTTTTCGTGTTTTTCACTAGTAACTAGTAAGTTTTGAATAGTGTTTTAAACTGAATGCTTGCACGTTAGCACATTACCGGTAAAAATATGCGTAATCAGTCTTTGCCGATTATGTGAATTGGCATTTTGCCGAAATACTAACATTGGATTAATTTTGTGTGGCTTTTAGTCGGGTTTACAGAATGGAACAGGCAGGATTTTGGTGTATGCGCACTACTCAGGTGTCTGAACGCTGTTTGTTTGTGATAGCTCGCCGTCGGCGTCGACAAGCAGACTGCCCGATGTTGTACCAAGCTCGTCGTCGTCGTCCGCAGCAGCAGCTTCCGCAGAATTGAAACCAGACAGCTTTCACTTCCCTGACCTCAACCCGCCTCACAAGTTCCAGGTACCTGCCATCATGCTTGTAGTTGTCATACAGTTAAACCTCGTTATCTCACCAGTGCTGTCTGTCTGGGCGTAGATGATGGAGACAGGCGAGGGTGGCGACCTAACGAGGGTAGTGTTAATGAGTGTCAGTGGCGCCACTGGAGCAACAGTGTGTTTTGGGGCTCCAGCCTGTAAATCGCTATGACCTAAGTTCAGTTAGGCTCGAGAAATCCACGCCTCTTGACGTCACTCCTAGGCTACTAGGCTTTCTGACGGTTGATTGACGCATTCGTTCTTGGAGTTCTGTCCGATGAACAGCACAGTAATAAAACTGAGGAAAATTCGATATGAAACCGTCTTCTAATTTATAGAAGAAGCTCCCCCAGACATTGTTCTGTCCCTTCTCATGCTTGTCCTTTTTGGCAATGCTCTGCTGGTGAAGTTGCAAGTTTACCATCACCTGTATGTCTACTTCTCTTTGCTGCTGTTAACTGCACTGAGTCTGAAGAGATGGCCAGTAACTGGTTAATGCAGGCGTCTGCTTGAACAGATTGGCTGAGTCACGGTGCAGCGAGCGTGGCATCGTGGCCGTGTGCCGAGTGGACAGCAACATCAGCAGCAGTAGTAGCATTTGACTTTTTCATGTGGCTTGGCTCAGTTGGTGGCAGAATACCTATGTGCAGTGCACTGCCAACTCCATGGTATCTGCAGTCACTGCAATGTGTGACTGCATCCCAGCATTAAGTAAGTAAGAGGAGGGGAGCGGGCCATTAGTGCATGCAACTGGTGCATGCCCACCAGCCCATAACATCCCGGGCAGCAGCACCTAGGTCTCTGGGGTGAGTCTTGACAGATTTATTGCATGACAGCTGAGTGGATGGACGGACGATAGACGCTTGTTTGGAATAAAATTCTCTACAAAATGTAGATTTCGGATTTTTTAGATTTGGAACACTAACAGAATGACGCTGTTTTGTAGCTTATTTATCGAACGACCCTCGTAGTTACCGCTTAATAGCAACTTGACCGGTAAATTCCGGTAATCAAACTTACAACCTCATGGTCACATATCTATGTTCTAAAACTTCTAACCATTACATTTCCAAGCCACCAATGCATTGTCAAAGAAAACTTACTCTTGTACTGGCTTGGGGTTGGTGTCTTGTTTCAAATTGGTAAATCAGTCAGTTACCAAACATTCATTAGAAAAGTCAAGTTCACCTGTGAACAGGATGATATTAGCAGCTACCAGTCATTTCCAGTCTGGAAGACTGACTCAGAGTAGCAGTTGTAGTCGTAGTAAGTGCAGTAACTGTTAGTAAATTATGTTGTGTTGTGTTGTAGAAAGGCGAGTTTATACTGGATCGTCGTGATCGGGACAACTACCGGACATTCCCTATCTGGAAGATAGACTCACAGCGTTTGCTCCAGAAGTACGAGCCATTCGATCAGAATGGACGGCTGCTGCATCGTGCTGTTTGCACTGTGTGTTACTTTCTCTCTCTCTGTCTCTCTCTTTTTGTCTCTCATTACTAGTTCTGTCATCATTAGATCTGTTAAATTAATGCATTAACTTAGCATGTTAAAGAATTAATCGCGAAAAAAATCAATGCTTATAAAAGTTAATGCACGAATTAATGCAATTAATTAATGCAAATTAATGCATCATTAATGCAATAAATTTATTATGCACGTACGTAAATTTTATGAATTCAATTAAACTGCAGTTTAATTGAATTTAAACTATATTACTCAGTTAGTAATACTACTGAATTAATGTTGCTTTTCTATTACCAGTGTTCACCACTTTAATAATTTCACTTTTTCAGCTGACGAAAAATTAAATAGATTATATGCTAGCAATTACATCATTTATTGTTTATTTGCATGCTCAACAGTTGCTGCATCTTGTAGATGAGTTGTATAGTTTGTTGCTGTCTTCAACTACGTTAAGCTACAACAGAAGTAGTCTTGTCGAATTGATGCATTAATTAACGCGTTAACACATGCTTAAAATAATTAACGCCATTAAATAAATTAGTTGCTTGAGAGCTCTAGCCGTTATTACTCTGTTGTTTGCATGCTAGTAGTTAAAGGTTGAAAGTAGTATATAGCTCTTAATGGGAAACCGATCGCGCAGCTGTGGAGCATCACCTGCCATATGGGATCACGCAGTGTCACCTGCCATTCAACACCGATGAATCCGACCCGGCTCAGCCCCAGACATACAGGCTGGTTGGTACTCAATTTTCATATGCCAGAGGAATGGAAGGCTGAGTTGACCTTGGTTCTGGTTATATAATAATAAATGTGCAAAACATAAGTTTATACACTTGTTAATGGCAACATTTAAGGACTTGCACATCGAAAACAGCAAAAATTGCGAAAGGTGATATTGCCCGCATCACACTGTCTGTGTGCCTGCACATGCACTACGCGGTATAAATTCATTGTTGTGATCAGCCAAACTGTGACTAATTTCACAAGGTAGTGTAGTGACAGTACTTAGGTGAAGTGGACAAAACTATAGTCATTTGTGTCAAGTTCTTTCTCGATGTTGCATGCCAAGAATTATCAAAATCAGCCAGTGTTTCATGGAACTATTCAAAAAATAAAAGTGGCATGTTTTTATGGCCCACGATGTACATATATAGGCGTCGAAGATTCCTAGTAGTCACAATAGGCTGTATTTATGGTAGTGGTCCGCACTGGTTTTTTTTTCCATGCTGCACACAAGAAAGTGCAATTTATGTGGAACTATATTTGTTTATTAAATGTTACTCTGGTTTGCTTTCATAGCTTGTTAAATTTATCTGAATTGGATTTAGTGTTTCATAAAAAAACTAGAAGGCACGAGATTGTCATGAGATTGCATATCTTGGCCAAGTGAAGTAATTTAAACATTGCTAGTACTACTACCACTAACTACTACGCAATGATCTCGGAGATATCTCGTCCCTGTTCTCCAATAGACAGCATTATTATATTGATGTCTGTCTGGAGGATAACAGGGAAGATTATTAGAACTACCATTATGTTAATTACATATGCACGCGTATAATGGAGTTTTTACAATCTTTGGTTTAGGTTTAGCTTGTTTTTTTGTATTTTTTGGGTTTTGTGTTTCTGTACAGGTTAAAATTACTGTTCCGTTATTATGTGTTTGTGTGCATTTTACCTGGAAAGGCCGTCCCTGAAATGACCTATACTGTGTCAGGTGGGACGTTAAATTCTACTCACTCACTCACTCGGAGATATCTCATGTGAGAGTTGAGTTATATAGTCAATTTTGTCTCAAATTTCGTTGCCTTGGCAACAAGGGATGGTAGTGGTGGAATAATTATCATGGCTTCATCCAATAACCCATCTCCTAAAACTCCCCGTTAGATGAAAAGATCTTGGAGATATCTCCTGTAGAGACCAAGTTATGGCCCATTTTGACCCAAATCTTGTTGCTGTGGCAACAGGGGTCGGTCAAGGGTGAATACAAAGAAAGTGGAGGGAAAAGGGTCGGGCCACTTCACGACAGGCGAAAGGGAAGGAGAAGTAATGACAGTATGCCAGTGTTGCTGCTTGCACTGTAGAATGATGTCATTGCTATTATGACGGACGGACAGAAAAAGAGATTACTTAATCTCCACCAATGTTTGCTACATTCACCTTGGCGAAGATAAATAGCAATGATATTGTGACAGTATAGGCATAGTTATTTAGTAATGTTCAAGCACTGTGTAACGAAGGTTGTATTTGCAATACTTAGTAACGCTGCAGCTTTGATGTTGCTATGGACGCTTGAAATGGGTCGGATAGCACTATCATTGTTAATCAGTTAAGGGCGGCCTTTTGTATTTTTTAATAGGCAGTGCTCATAGACAGGCTAGATGCTTTGAAGATTTTTTATACTTGTAGTCAGCAAAAAATAGCGAGTTAACATTGATGTTTTTGTAGTTTGCTCAGAACTGTGGTTCCCTCCATGTTTGCCCGATAAAATGAGATTTGATCCAATGTTTCTTGATAGAGATGCAAATTTTGATAACATGCATGCATCACATTATGAAATGAAACATTATATTGTGTATTCTTTTTTTTAATTTAAAATGAATACCCCCGTATTCTGGGTAGACACCTGCACGGGCCGGGCGGCCTGCCTACGTTCGGCTTGCCTCACAGTGTCACAGTGCATTTTCAGTCTGGAAGTTTGATGGCTTATAAAAAGAGTTCTACAACAACAGTCTATTACAACCCACATAACTACTATTTGATTTACTCTTTCAGTTCATTCCACTTTACTGCAACTCACAGACGTGCTTATGATGCGTTCAGTTGTATTGCACTACATAACGTGCATGGCATCGATGTTGCGCCTGTTCTTCCAGTTAATTACTTAACTTTTATAGTGCATGGGCTGGACTGTGCCGGACTTGAACTTTGGCTAGCCTAAAATGGGCCATCTAGAAAACTTTCAGAGTATATGGGCTGGGTCGGGCCGGGTCAAGGCAGGCCATGATTTTTGGGCCTGTGCAGGGGTCTTATTCTGTGTTGTCATTGTGTGTATCCAGTATTCATGCTCTCCAGGCAACACGCAGCAAATGTATTCGGCTATACTGATTCGCTATGTGTCATCAGCACGTGGCAGTGAGGTTGTCGAAGTGGTCGACCAGTACAGGCCTCGACTGATAGGTGTCAGGTACCAGACGTTATCACTAAACGAGACATGTTTTTCTGTTGTGCATTGTTTATTCAGTACTCAAGTTGGCCCGGTCACACGCAGCACACGTACTCTGCCATACAGATTCGTTATCTGTCATCGGCACGTGGCAAGGAGGTGGTCGAAGTTCATGACAAGTACAAGCCGCGACCTCTAGGCGTCAGGTAGATGTTGCTTTTGTTGTAGTAGTTACTGCATGCTATCTGGACGAACAAAGTAAAAAAATGAAACTGTAAGGAACACCGCAGGACGTAAGATATGTTAGTAAGGCCACAGTCAGGAAGAGATACGACTACGCTGGTTTGATGATGATGATGATGATGATGAAGGACGAATTAACTTTAGCATGGCGTTAAGTCCTAAGACTACAAGGACACGTAACAATAAGCCTAAACAGTGAAGTCACGTAAAAGTAGTCAGCGCAATGAGACGTTCTTAGCCATGACTGTAAGACCAGGCAAAAAGTTCGGTTTTCAGTCTGCTGCAGAAAACTTGCAACGACGGAGACGACCGGACCGACTCCGGCAGACTGTTCCAGACCGATGCAGCAGTCGCTGGAAAGGTGCGGTCGCCGGAAAGGTGCGGTCACCAATGGTAGAATCATATCATGATTTAGCCACATGCAATGCATGGAAGACTCCGGAAAAGCTAAGCAGGCACTGCGCTGG
>Ga0209367_1005048_pt1 | contig 18287 bp, 10 predicted proteins | sample WorMetLIZISLAND2_FD_187412 | JGI IMG/M metagenome (GOLD analysis project Ga0209367, IMG submission 187412) | Marine gutless worms symbiont microbial communities from Max Planck institute for Marine Microbiology, Germany - Olavius geniculatus... ... | reverse complement strand
CATCGCCCCCCTTAAAATTTGGGAGAGCAAAAAACGTCAAAAATTTAGTACGTTTTACTACAACTTTCGAGTTTGACCGCGAATATCTCTGGAAACGATAAAGATAGCGACAAAATCTAAACGGAGTTGGCGAGAGCGATCTTTTCGGCGTTGAAAAGAAAAAAATTTGTGAAATTCGGTCCACGACGAACCAAGTTATAAGCGCTCATGTTGACTTACCCTAAGTCGACAATGCGCGTTCGGCGTATACCAATGCATTTGAGTTCGGGCCACGTGACTTTCATGCCAGGGAAATTTTACCCCCCCCTTAATTTCCACCAGTCGGACTTAGGGCGCCGGGCGGACTCACGTTGGGCTTTGCCCCAAATTTTTAGTTGATTTATGTATTCATTGAGTTTTTGATTATGGTTGTTACCGAGGTACTTGTTGTTTTATGTGGAATTATAAATCAAGTGTCTGCGTATCTTTGAACCATATGATGTATTACTATTATGATGGTTGTTTCATGGAACTTTATTGGTGTTTTTAGCAACAAAAATATAATATTTCCTGTTTATTGCAGAATATATTTCCTAAAACTCAATCATCATGACGAAGAATGCAGTGGAAAGTGCTGTTTTAGTGATTAAAATTTTCAGTCATGAGTTAGTTAGTCAAAACACATTTGATTATAGTGCCATATATCTTGAAAGAGTCAGAGGTGTATTGCTAGCAAGATTACTTTTGATGTTGTTTTTAGTTTTATGTAATGTGGTTAAAATTTACGACAGTTGTATTATTTACGATTTGCCTTGGTGTGAAACCTTGCAAAGTCTTTAGTTGTCATCATTTGCTTATGAGCCAGCATGCGGGTTACTAATATGTATGTTATTGTATCTCTCAGGTTGGAAGGCCGAGCAACATGCCACAGTGTCAGCCTGTGATTGAACGGTTACGCGAAGAAGCCAGCAAATATCACCGCATCTATGTCACGTCGATTCATCCTGACTTGACTGAGTCCGACCTGCGAACGTATGTCTTATAATAATACTAATAATAGCTTGAGACCGCAAACATCTTTTTCCCAGTTGCTAGATCGAGACAGGAGGCTCGTGGATCATCAGGCCATATGTAGGAATTGGTGCAGGAGATTGGGAGATGCATTACTGATATCACTGAGAATAGCAGGGAAACCACGTTTAAATACTTAGCACTGATGTCTTGTACCTGCTTTCTGTTTGAGGTCGGTGTTATCCTCGCCCCCTCGACTCCGAACACGCTGAGTGTATGACTGCATAATGCACTGAATGGTTGATAAGTAAATTTCTGAAGTAGCGTGTATTTATTTCATGTGCTTGCAGTGTGTTCGAGGCATTCGGCAAAGTTCTGTCAATCCAGCTGTCACCAGATCTAATCCGACCTGGAAAACATCGGTAAGTCATTCTTGAAATATTTTGTTAGGCAAGCAGTTTCATTTCTGTCGGGTGAGGTCTTCATATCCGCTGCTTTTTAGGGATGACCAGGTTGAGCTTTCCTGGCTGTTTGGTTGCATACCCATATGGCTTAGCTGCTTACAGATGGTTACTGGTTAGCCGTAGATGAACAAATAAGATTTGATGTTCTTTAGTAGCTAGAGTTGTAGAATTCATGTGTTAACTTAATGCATTAAACAGTTAACGTGCGTTTAAAAAAATTAAAGCACATAACGTAAATTTACTCAATTCTGTGAAGCATGAGTTTTAATATTCCATTGAACTACATTCATCTGACGATCTAATAATATTCAAGTAATTAAAAATTGTTTTGTGGCCATTCCATCACTACTGTCGCGGTCCTGCGACACAGGCACGACTTCGTGGGCTTCATTCCTTTCACCCTGTCAGTGTGGTCCACATGCAGTATCAGCAATATTGATCATGCATTATTAACACGTTAATGCATGCGTTAAAAAATTAATCCTTCAACAGCTGTAACAGTAGCAATAACTTCATTGGCCAGTACATTTTAACAAGTGGCTGGTTTCTCTGTCTTTTAGTTAACACTAGTTAAATGTTAGTTGACAGTGACTTAAGGTTTGATCTCCATGCATTCTTGATCATAACCATATACTTTTGTTTCCCATCAGAGTCATCGTTGGTTTTGTTCAATTGTCGAACAGTTAATCTTGTTATCTCTGCCAAGTGTGAACGTAGTGAACATTGGAGAAGATTAAGAGATTGGCCGTTCTGTCCATGTTTCTGTCGTTCTGTGTACATGATGACTCATAATAGCAATGACGTCATTGCACTAACAGCATCAAGCAGCAACGCCGGCTGTTACATTTCCCTCCCTCCCCTGCAGCGAAGTGGCTCTTCCTTCTCCCTCCCTTTCCTTGTGTTTAAATCACTTCACTTGGCGGAGATATGCACTCTCATGAGCGCCTTCTAGTCATTTAAAGTTACCGTAGCTGCTGTCGTTTGTTGTTTAGTAATTCCAGAAACATTTTTTCAGTTTAACTGGTTAATTATTAACTTTTTTAATTGACTGGTTAAGAAGAAGGCAAACTGCTAACAATTACTAGTCAACTTGTATTGGATATATGGGTCATGATGGATTGTTTGCAGGGGTTATGCATTTGTTGAGTATGATAATGCTCGCTCCGCAGCCGAAGCCGTTGCTAACATGAACCTTTTTGATCTCGGTGGACAGTATCTTCGTGTTGGAAAGGTATGCAGAGTCATGTTATACTTGTCATATCATAGGCTGTTTTCCATCTTATTACCTTTAATAAACAATTTAGCTTTGTTGACATTTTGTGACTTGTAACTTTCTATATTATTATCCAGGCTAGTAGGCTGCATTATGGTTCTTGCACATCCACTTATGTCACTTAGAAACTGTTAAGTTGAAAACAAAAAGGCATAAAAATCAAAATGGATGTGAGCATTCTCCATAGCAGGAGTGACTGGTGTGCCACTTTTAGCTCAAAAAGTCAAAGGTCCAAGTCATTAGTGTCAAAAACATCCAGAAATGGCACAGATCTTGTTTGTACTTAGAGCTGGCTGATCATGCGTTGCTGCTTGATGCTGTTAGTGCAATGACCACATGCATGATCACACAATAGCTGCGTACGTGTCGACATGCCACCATCTTTGCCTTTTATTGTTATTGTCATTATTATGTGTGTATAATAAATTTGCAGGCTTGGACGCCTCCTAACTTGCCTCAGATGATGCCTGCAGCTACTACGCCAATGCCCACAGCTGCTGCAGTTGCTGCTGCTGCAGTTACAGCTAAAATCAATGCAATGGATCTTGCAGTTCAGGTATCCCACACCACACCATTCTTGACACCTAGCCAACCTTTTTCTGATGTTCTAGATTGACTTAGTAGTTGATAAAGCTGCCTATTTTTACTCCTCGCGCGCTACATTCCTAACGTAGCAAAGAGGAGTATATGAAATCAGAGTAATATTGAGGACCAACCTCTGTTCCTGGAAGAGCCTTTCTGGAAGAACTTTAAACGGTCATATCTCCGTAACGGAGCTAGGTAGACGCATGGTCACTATGGACCACCCATAGGAAGTCGACCAACAAGAGTCGAATGGTCAGGTGACTGACATGACCCCAAAAGGTCAAGTTTGTGACCCCATTATCTTTGAGGCGCCATATCTCTGCAATGGTGTTGACACATGTGTTGCGGTATAACAAGTCAAATGGCAACTAGCGTCATGGGCCATTATTGGAAATTTTTTCCTCTCAGTTTCTAAAATTGGGCAATATTTTATGAACTTCGGGGAGACAATTTCCAATAATGACTTCGACGCCAGTCACTTATTAGTATAATATTAAACGGGTTACAATTAGACGCCAGGTCTGTAATACAAGCCGAAGGGAATGAAAAAGCCTTTAAAAGAATACAAAAGAAAATGATGCGCGTGAGGAGTACATTAAATTAGTCACAATCTAATAATATTTCTTGTTGTCTTTTTGGCTTCTGCTTATTTTAGCATTATAGATGGGTTTTGTTTATATTATGGTATTTCTTGCTTTGTCACAGTTGTCCCAATTTTGCTAGTATGTAAATGTAAATTTCTGCCCGAATGAATGTGGTACTATATTGTTGCATATGGGCTTAGTCTAGTTTTAGATTTTCAGCTGCCACAACAGTAACTAAAAGTCTACTTCATCAATGGTTCTATTTTTGAAAAATATGGGAATATGGGCAGATTTAAGAAAAACCCCAAGAGTATGTGTGACTATAATAACTAATGTATTTGTTGGTTAAATCTGCATTATTTCTTTTGTAATGATGTTATTAACTGTTTTTCATCATTGGCTTTTTTTGTAGTTTTTGTACTAACTTAGCAAATGGTTTAAATGGTTAAAGGGTGTGTTTAGCTCTTCATGATGTCAAACTTATCTCAGAGCATATTCTGCTTACAAAAAAATTGCAATATCTGCATAATTTTCTTTTGCATGTAGTGATCGTTTTAAACAGTGAAGTTGCAATTTGCCCCAGGAAGATCCCAATGGCTTAGAGCATCTTATGAAAAACAAACACTGATGTGTTGTGAGAAGTTATCAGCCAAAGGAATTGGATCGTAATGTGCATGCCATTGATTAATTATAGTATCAGCAATTATTAAGTTTTGCTAGTTGTCTAAGGTAGTCATAGGCAGCGTGTGAGTAATGGCCAGTTTGCTGTGTGCTGTGCTTCCTCTGCTTATGTAGAGAGCTCTGGACACCACTAATAGCAAGACTTTGTCTATCAGTCATCAGCCACCAAGAGATCGTCTTGACCTTCACTCTCTCAGCAAACAACTGGCGAAAAACTGGCGAAACTTCGCCACAGTTTATTGGTCGCTACCGCAGCGACCCGCTCTTTTGTGCTGCTAACTTAATTAGTATTTATCAGTGATATTTTTTAATGTGGGGGCATGTTTTCATGTCCAGTAAGAGGAAGAAAGTGCCTACAAATGCTAGGCAACAGCACAGGCAAAGATTATGTGAATATGAAGCAAGGAGCCAAAGATAAGAGCAGTTGGCAGAAGAGACTGTCATAAAGCTGTCATTTGCCAAAAGAGCAAAAGACAGGGCCTGTTACAAAGGCCACAGCACTGAGCATAAGCTCACCTCAAAGGTAAGGTGAGATCAGGGATTTTTGAGGGGGGCTGAGGTGCCAATGTGGGTGGGGGGATAATGCTGTCTGTCATGGCGTAGACTCAAGGATATCCAGTGCCACCTGGCGTTGGCGGGCCGTCGTATGTTTCGCACGTCGCTGCTGCTGGACCTGGAGTCGTGATGCCGCAGCTGTCAGCAGCAGGTGTCGGAGGTGTCGCTGCTGCCACTGCCACTGCTGCTGCTCTCACCCAAGGTTCGTCTCTCTTGGTGTCATGCTTACTTTTGTTCTGAGTATTTTTTGTTGTTAGCCATCATAATAGGCTGCAATGCGATCTTGCGTGTCTCTCTGTACAGACTCCTTATTTCTGACACTAAAAGATGCAGCATGGTATTTTTATTGCTGTGCTATAATATGTTAAAACTGTTGTGAGTGGGATGAGTTAGTACTTTTAGTGTTGTTTCACACTGGCCAAGGTTGGTTGGTTTTGGGGAAAAACTGCAGTTTTGGTCGGTTTCAGTTTTTTGATCAGCACCAAAACCAGCTGCGGATGTCTAGTGATAACGCGCACGCCCACCGCTAAATGCAAACTACATGGGTGGTCGGGCAACGGCGCATTGCTGATGGGGAGAGGGAGAGAGAGCGCAGACAACACAGACTCACGGTGCTCGCTAATGATTAGTTCAAGGGCATGCAGGCACTGCTGCAGATACTGTTGTTACGGTTTCACGCTTGCCAGTTTGCCGTGGTTGGTCGACTTGACTGGCATGATGGGACGGGTGGACAGCGTGGCATGAGGCAAAATTGCATTATTACTTCTCAGAACGAGTGAGCTAAGCATTCGTCGACCAGACAGAGGTGGGCAGACAGACAGACAAACATAGAAAGTGAGATAACACGTGCAGAAACACACACACACGGTCGCTGGTCGATCACAATGACGTGCAGTGACCGACGTCCAGCCATCGATTAGGCATACAAACATGTTGTCTCTACTCACACCTGTTAGTAATAATATTAACTCTGTTCATGCTGCAGGCCAGTAGACAGGACTTCAGTTTACAACAGCATCGCATACCAATGACTGCGTAACTGCTCTCACTGCCACTGCCATCGCTTGCCTCTGTTGCGATATACACTGTGTCTCAAAAAAAACATCCCTGACATTTTCGACTGTAACTTGAAAACAGATTAACAGATTTTGATAATTTTTGGTAAGAATATTTTTAAAACAACTTGCCATCAAATGACCATTCAGTGTTCCATCTCACCCAACGTTTGTTTCTGCACTACCTGGAGAAAACACAACCAACAAAATATCACTTTTTTATCCAATGTGATATGATTGCTTAATTAACATAATGCGTAAAAACACATTTTGTTTACATTTCTGACACTGTGGTTGACATTTCATTCAGTTGTCCATTTTTTAATTGCCTGCAGTAGAATCGCTTGAAGTGTTGGCCTAGTATGCAAACACAGTCAAGAAGATGCGTTCTCCATTCATTGAGAGCAGTATCGATATTGTTCTGCTCCAGACCAATCCAGGCTTTGCCAGTCGCTTCTTGACCTCACAAACATTCCTAAACCTTATCTGGTAGACACACTGCTGCATGACAGTCAAACCTTGCAATAGACCTGTGTCACCTGTTGTTGGGGCCCACAAATTAGGATAGATGGAATTTATTGATGTTTTTTCATTCATTTTAACACGTATTGTCTTTGGTCTCCTTTCCCCAGGTAGTGCAAAAGCAGACATCTGGTGATATAGAAACTAAAACACTTATTTAATAGCCAATTATGTGGGAAATATTTAAGCCAAATATTATTAAAATCTGCTAATTTTTATTCAAGGTACGATCGATAATGTTGGGGATGTTTTTTCAAGTTTTCTGTTTATTTTAACACATATTTCACTTGATCTGTAGTACAGAAATCCTTGCACCATTGATTAGAACAATACCTGTTAAAATGAATGAAAAAACATCAATAAATTCCATCTATCCTACAGGGCAAGTTGTGTCAAAAATATTTGTACCAAAAATTATTAAAATCTGTTAATCGGTTTTTAAGTTACAGTCGAAAATGTCGGGGATGTTTTTTGAGACACAGTGTATATTACGTAATCAGTCATGCTCTCTCACCTTGCATCACCAGTACCTCTGCGGCTGTAAAATGCTGCTTCACTGTCTGACGTTAATTAGTATCTCACAGACGCTCGACTGCTTTGCCACACTTCTCCATTCAGTCGTTCTAAGCCTTCTCTCCCTTTCATACTCTAGATGCAGTGTTGTAGGCGATCTCAGGTTGATCTGGGCAATAACGCCTGCAGCCAGAGAAGCAGGCAAGACAAGTCACTGCACCGCGGTCGTCTCGCTGCTGCGTGCTGTCACTGTATACCAATTCAGCCACTGGCTGCTATGTGAAATAAATGAGTCTATGGGTTAATATTATCGTTGTTATCATACAACAGCTGGAGCGGCGTTCGGCGGAGGAGCCACAGTGAAGATGCCGGGAGAAGACAATGAGCCACTCGAGCACCAAGAGAACGTCAACAAGATCAAAGGCTCTCAGGCCAGGAACGTCATGATGCAGAAACTCATGAGGAGATCAGAGGTTTGTACTCTGAATAAACTCATTGGCTGAGATGGTCACTTAGAAGCATATAAGTCATTCTCACTGCATACACAGTGTTGTTATTTCTTGCAGGCTTCACATTGACTCTGTGGTTATACTGCTTGTTCTTGCATTGTGTTACATTTTCGTATTACATTATACCACACATGCATTATTCTACTGATAACCTCTTCCTTACTGCACAGATCCTCAACTGAAGAACTTTGTATGCCAATGTGCCAAATAAATCCAGATTTTATTTGCTTAATAGTCAAGGTGTGTTTCTCAAAATGTGGAATTTTTTTGGCCATTTTTATAGAAGCAGGGAGCCTTAGGCTTTAAGTGTGCTTAATTGATGCTGAATTTCATTATTCTGATTTCTAAGCTGAATTTTGGGTTTTTGGCCTTCTAAACTGTGAGGCATAAAACACACCAAAATTTTTTTTACCATAACTTGAAGAAGGGTCATCCAGTTTTAATAATTTTTGGTACACAAATTCATGACATCAAATGGCCGTTCAGTTTCCCATTTCACCCAACATCTGCTTTTGCACTACCTGGGAAAAACAGAACAGACAAAATATGCGTTAAAATCAACAGAAAACTATAGAATTTCATTTTTCCGGATATGTGGCCACCAACAGGCAATCAATTACAAGGTTTGACTGTTGTGCAGCAGCATGTCTATTAAATAGACTTAATATTCAGGAATATTGATGGATTTAAGAAGCGACTGGTGAAGTCTGGATTGGTCTGGAGCAGAACGTTATCGATGCTGCTATCAACGAATGGAGAAAGTGTCTCCGAACCAAGCCCACATGTCATTCACTTGGCGGAGATGTGCACTCTTACGAGCACCTTCCAGTTTAAACTTGCGCTAATTTTTTAACGTGTTAAGTTAATGCTTTAATTTGACATCTCTAGTTCGTACGCATATCATTGTGTCATGACGCAGTCTCGAGTGATGGTGCTGAAGAACATGGTTGGAGTGGAAGACCTGGATGAGGATCTGGAATCGGAGGTGACTGAGGAGTGTAGCAAGTACGGAGAGGTGGAGAAGGCGATCATCTACCAGGAAAAACAGAGCGAGGCTGATGATGCTGATGTACATGTCAAGATATTTGTACTCTTCACTACTCCCGCAGGTCTGCCCCCTGCGGCTTGTTCACTGACGTTCATGCGACTATATAGTATTGTTATTATTTACAGTGGTGTAGTTCTCGAGATCAAAGTTTTTTTCCAAATGCAGTGGCATTTCATCAACTTGACATTTACTGGCTAGTTTACATCACTGATTATTGTTATCATTCTATTATTGTGCAGCATTACTGAATAGACTGTACAAATTCATCAAATTACAACTATTGTTCAGTAAGTTAATGCTTGTAGTTTGACTTTTTTTATATTTTTTTGTACATGTTTGCTCAAAAACATTGCTGAATATTGTAACGTGTTATTTTAAAAACTTTTAGGCACTGATATGAAATCAGAGTTGGCCTATATGTTTTTTAGCTTGGGAGGACTTTACGTTACTTTTTTGTTAGTTCCATTTATTAGTTTCATTATCTGGTTTTTTTTGTAAATGACTTTTCAGCAATTACTGACCACGTTAGATTCCTGGGGCCTAATTTACAAAACATCGTAAAACAATTGTAAAATTGTCGTAAAATCTTTGCAACTTCATCGTATCTTTGTCGTAAATCAACAAGTTGTGATGTCATAAAAACGTTGTATCCAAAATTTGGAAGCCGATTTCACGACTTCGTGACTCTCTTGCAATTTTGTCATATCTCCTTAGTCTCTAAAATTAGCCAGCCAATCAACCACCATTACGTTGACCTCAACCAAGCACGACACAGTATCACTGAGCTGGTGCCACTTGGCGCTGCACGCCGATCGTCTGCTTTTGTCGGTGCCAGCGGTTACCAATGTAAACAATAACAAGTGAAGTGATTTTGTGGCGATTTCACTGCCTGAAGTTACCGCAAATGAAATTCATACGCATTACAGCACTATGTGAGAATTATATACTGATGAAAAATCAAAATAATTACTGCATGCATGCTTGATGCTGTCGTATGACAGCTAATGAGCTGTTGTACATTTTGTCGTAACTTTGTCGTATATTTCTCGTACTTTTTTTGCTAAATTTTTTTGAAAATCTTGTTTTATCATAAATCTGTCGTACATTTGCCGTATGTCGTAACATTGTCGTTCTTACGATGTTTTGTAAATTTGGCCCCTGTTGTTGTAATACATAACTGAGACTCACCAGTAACCTGTATTAATTCCAGACATGTGTCTATTTGGTTACGTGTGCTTGTTGACATCATTGCAGCGGTTGAGAAGGCAATCCAGTCGCTCAACAACCGGTACTTTGCCGGACGTCGAGTTCAAGCTCATGTCTACGAGCAGACTTTGTTTGACTCTGGAGATCTCTCCGGCTGATCATATCCGACCAATGAACTGACATGCTTATAGCAGCCGGAAGGATATGTATTCTACAAGCCCTAATATACATTGGGTGACTTTAAATTTCGCTTAGACCTAAGTTATAAACTATAGTTTCAGACCAAAACTTGGTTTAAAACCTAATTAATGCAAAATTTAAAGTGGGAATTAAATCCGGTTTTAAGTAGGGTTTTAAACCGGATGCTTTCGCTGAAACAAAAGTTAAAACCGAACATAATACCAAACTTTGGTTTGAAACCAAACTTAATCTGAACAATCCAGTTTCAAACCTGATCTCCGTAATGCATTGAGATAGGCGTTTCTTCTTCAAGACTAGTCTTTAGGTTTGGTTTAAACCGCTTTAACTTTCGATTTAGCAAAAACAAGATGGCGTTTGTTTACCCAGCGGTTGCTACTGCTGCCGGCGTTCTAGGGCCCAATCGCCTACGACGTGTGCCTAATGTACAGCGTGAATCATGTTTATCTGACGAAGATGAGTTTCTTTCAACGCGTCTGAGTGCTATCGTCTGCATATTTATAGGGTACCAAGGAAGTAGGTTTTCGGTTCCAATCTTAAGTTTAAAACTGAGTTAACTGAAGTTAATCTGAGCATTGGTTTAAAACCATACTTTATAGTCTAGATTAAGGTTTGGTTTAAAACTATAGTTTACAACTAAGGTCTAAGCGAAATTTAAAGTTGCCCATTTTATTCTCACCAGTGTTTTAGTGCCAAATAAGCTGCTGTTAAGTTTTTCATTTAAAGCTCCCCCGTTTAGCTGCAGCATTAGTCTAGTGCTAAGCGTGCTGGCGCTACGTTTGCAGGTCTGTATTTCCTTTTTGCGCAGTCGTGAATTACACTTTTTTGCATTGTTATACCAGTAGTGACAAACTAATTATGATTTAGCCCCTTATTCGATGCAAACTTCGTCAAAAACATTTTCACCATATGCTGTGGATGTACATAGAATGTATATCTTTCTGGCTGTTGAACATTTGTAAAAAACTTATCTGACATATGGGATAGGATTGGTCGGAGCATTCTGTTTACTAGTTCAGGATGACCACTGGTTTGGAATGCCTGGCCCATCAGGAAATATGACAGTGGAGTGGTCAGCGGTTTCATGGCTTAAAAAAGTAGGTGGGGCAGAAAGTTGAAATTTTCTGACAGATAGATGCATATTTTCTGCAGATGAGATTATCAGTACTCAAAAATTTAATTTTGCCACTAAATTTTCCCAGCTGCAGATTTTGCATTTTTGGGTGAGAAATTTCCGACAAAAAGATTTTCCAGCTGCCCAAAATTGCCCCCTTACAATGGTGGCAATGGGTGAGGGCAGGTCAGGGAATTGATCAAAAGTTGATGAATCTTGGTGACAAAAATATTCGCAACAATACTGTTTAGTAGAATATTATTAGCATTATATCTGTGACGGTGCATTTTTGTGGTGCATTGCTTTGCATTAGTGTACTGCTACTGTTATAGCGAAATATTTTGGGATTTCACTGTGCTGAAGAGTGGTCATTCTGTTTAGTGTCCAGATAGTTAGGAGATCGTTGCTGCAGTTTTTAGTATTGTGGGTAAAATCAAATTATAATTTATAAAATGTGATTATACGCCATTAAGAAGATGGTGTCGGCAGTCATTTAAATTAAGTTACTTGTAGGATTCAAGTTTTGCTTGCAGATGTTAATGGATTGTCTGCATGAGTTAATTGTCATTAATACTACAGAAGGTTAAAGGTGTCTATTTTGGTTTTTCTTGAGAATCTACATGGTGTTTCATAAAAGGCACCCTTTTCTTTCTTTCATAATTCAGTCAAATGATGATCAATTTACACAAAGTTTTTACCAGATGTGGCTGAAGAAATACTTATTCGAAATATTTGGACAAATATGGCTGATAGTTAAATATTCTTTGCTAGTCGTGACGTAATGCTGACGTCATCGTTGTGCTGTGAGTACAAACTGGCTTGTTGCAGCCGGTGCTGACAGACTTGCTGAATAGCTGTCCTACGTCAATGGCGAACTTTATCTGGTTCACTGATGACAAACCGTTGAAGTTTTAACATTGTAGCCACAAAAATGCCCGAAACGATCACTTTCACACACTTCTGGGGATAGCTTAACTTTGCACCTTTCAGCAAGACAGTGCACCAGCAAACTCCACTTACGAGATGGATGAGTTTTTGGATTGCGAGACGTTTGATTTTATGCCTCCACGTTGCTAAGTGCTGACACGATGAACATTTTTCATCAGTAAACCAGATATTCACCATCGAAGCAGGGTAGCTACTGACAGAACCAGTTGAGACAAGCCAGTTTGTACTCACGACACATTATGACGTCAGCATTACATTACGGCTAGCAAAGAATATTTAACTAACTAACGGCCACATTTTGTTGAGATAATTTGAATTTGTATTTCTTCAGCTACATCTGATAAAAATTTCATGCAAATTAATCAGCATTCGGCTGAGTTATAAAAGGAACAAAAAGGGTGCCTTTTTTATGAAACACCATGTATTTCAAAGCTACACAGCATCACCTGCAACGTGGCATCACACAGTGTTACCTGACACAGTTGTAAGGACGACCTTCAAAGTATATGGGAAAAGGCAAAATTTGACTTTCAGCCAACTCAAAACCCCTGAACCGATCGTCACCAAATTTGAATGGCGTGATTACGTCGTGGACGCCTGCCACCAAAAAAGATTTGGGCTCAATCCGCCCAGGGGTTTTTGCTCACCATATAGGTGAAATATACACCCCTCCTGTTCGAAATTTTCTACACTTTTTTGGTTCTTGAACTCACCTACAGGCGAGTCCGTTAGACCGAATTTTACGCTTAATACGTCAGATGACGCGGTTCTGCGCAAGAAAGTGCCTTTTTATTGTTATAAAATACAAAATTTCATTTTTCACTTATTTGTTCGAAAAATTCGAAAAAAATTACAATGGCGCCTATGGGGAAAATTTAAAAATTCTTTAAACTGTCATAACTTTGGTTGTAATTTTTGGTTCTAGGATGTGGTTTTCGGGAACGGCCTAATTAACGGTGACATTTATATTTATCCCCGGTTGACCCCCGTTGCCATGGCAACGAAATTTGGGACAAAATCAGCTATAACTCGGCTTAGCGTTTGCGTATAGCTTAAACGCGATTGCTGTCAACATTAATTGTCCAGCTGGACCATCGTCTATCGTTACATTATACAGCAAAGAAGGTCCCCAGTGGCGTATTTAGGGGGAGGGCCACGGTGCGATGCCCCTCCCCTTTGGCCTGACCATGAAAATTTTTTGAGGCGACTTTATATGAAAAGGTGCGTTTTTTGCCGTTTTCCACCAAGAATTGCAAAATTCAACAATGTTTGATGGTCTTTTTTCATATCGATACAATATGCAAATAAAATCGCCATGTGATATTGCATCTGATATGACGCTGTGATTTTCTGCGTTTCCGAATTTCAGAAAAAAAATGGGCGAATTTGCGGCTTCCATTGAACGTTCAAAAGCAAAAAGTGTTTCAGCTTCAGGGGGGCTTCGCCCTCTGATGCCCCCTACCAGGAGCTCTGCCCCTGGACCCCGCTGGGGGCTCCGCCCCAGACCCCCGTTATAGGCTCGCGCTCTGCGCGCTCGCCATGGCCCCCTCTTTGCCAAATCCGAAATACGCCACTGAAGGTCTCAGACATGTTATGTACAAAATAACGTTTTAACAGCTAGCGTTGGTCGGCTATGGAGCATCTGCAATTTCAACGGTCCATTGCATGTAAAACTGCCACCAACACGTGTATTTGTTTCCTGGCCCTCGCCTGCTCTTCCAAATGTGTTGTACCCATATAAATTGATCCAAAAAAATTCCTGAATCCCGGCTTTGGCACGTTGGATTCTGAATGTTGTGGATCAGTCTCCATCTTTTGTCATTGCAGTGGGTATCAGGATAACCGCATAGGCCTATTTTGCTAGTTTTACATTTTACCACGACCTTCCCAAATACTGCCAGCGGTCTATAGTCTGCAGTAGTTGGACAGCGGGATTGGTAGAGCTCCAAGGTAGAGTCGAGACAGAAGCTGTCCAGCGAACGACGTGCATGACGAGGCCTGCCGCTGTCGTTCACGGTCTTCCAGTGTGTCGTCAGCGTCGTTGCCGCCGCCTGGAGTGACTGTGTACGACCCGCCGCGGGTCACCGTGGACCCGGGTCCAGGACCGCTGGCGCTGAGCCCTTGCATGACGTCACAGTGACGACAGAGGCCGGCCACGTTGCTGTTGGACGTCGATGTCGGTAGAACGCAGCTGGTGGTCCCCGCGGCTGAGGAGTTGAGCTGGTGGAATCGTCTAGCTCCGGGACAGTCTTTCTCATCACAGCTGTGATTGCGTAACTGCTCGGCACGCATTGGTGCCGTCGTCTGCCGCTTCCACTTGGTTCTGACAACACGGACACGCGTCCGCTTTTTAGTTGACCAATGATCTATGTGATAGGCTACAGATCGTTTGCAACGGAAAACTGGTTTTGGCTAGCACGTACATGTAACTAACGGAACAGAAATTATGATGAGGTGGAATGTCATAAGAGAAGCTCAGAAGCGGTACAAGTGCTGCTATATTGAATGGTAGAAAAGATTAAGAAACAGACGAGTTAGGGCAGATTTATAAGATGGAAAAAAATCTCGGGATTAAAATAAACACTAAAGTGAGAGAAAAGCTGAAACAAAAAAATTAAAACCGTTAGTGGGAAAATGTAATCAAAGGTATTTGAAGTAGTTTACCACTACAGGTTAATAGAATAGAACCAGACTTGACCAATTACAAGTAGAAATATGGGGCAGGGCCCAGCGTTAGGCTGCCTGGCGCTGTACGTCCGATGCGTCTAGATACCCATTTTTGATATCTAAAATGTTCCTCTCTCCAAAACTCCTCAGTGGATCTCTGTGAAATTTGACCTCAATTCATTCCAGTTAACAGTCGTCCTTCCCTCAATTTTGGTCTTGGTCCGCTATCTGGTATTCGAGGAAAATAATTTTTAGGTGCCGGTAAATAACAAAAAAAACAGGAAAAAACAAAAGCAAATCATAAGGCCTTCCGTTACCACGTAGGCCTACGGATGGTCAACAATTTGGAAAAAAATTTAAGCTTTTTATTCCTCGCGCGCTACGTTCCTACGTTCGACACACCGACCTCTGTTCCTGGAAGAGCCTTCCTGGAAGAACTTTAAACGGCCATATCTCCATAACAGTACCAGATAGACGCATGGTCACAATGGACCACCCATAGGAAGTCGACCACCGCGAGTTAAATGGTCACGTGACCGATAACGTCATGTGACCCAGAAAAGTCAAGGTCGTGACCCCATTATCTTTAAGGCACCATATTTTGATAACGGTGCCAGACAGACAGGGAGACAATTTACAATAACGACCTCGACGCCATTCACCATTAGTATAATATTAGACCGGTCTCAAATTGACGCCGGGTCTCTAATACAAGTTGAAAGGAACGAAAAACCACTTAGAAGAATACAGGAAAAAATAATGCGCGCTAGGAGTACATTAGATTGGTCACAATCTACTAATATTTCTTGTTTATTTTTTACAAGCGGACAGGTCGCTACGCTCCCTGTCCGCTTGATCTTTGCCATAGTATCGGCTTGCGGTCTCAATTTTCGGCACTTCGGGCCTCAACTCGGCCTGCGGCCTCGATACACAACGCTGCAGCGTAGCACAGCGCTGCAGAGTAGCTGCTAGGTATAATGATGCTCATAAAGCGTCACCATGGTGACGACGTTTATATGACGTCACAGCTCTGCTGCGGCCGAAAAGGCGTAGCTGCAAAATTTAGAAAATGTGAGCCTGCGGCGTCGATCTCGGCCTGCGGTCTCAATGTTCGGTCCTTCGGGCGTCAACTTGATCCAAGTTACGCAGCAGCATTATAGGCGCTCCAGTATGCGTTGCAGCGCTGATGATGCGTCACCTAATTGGTGACGACGTTTATATGACGTCACAGCTCTGCTGCGGCCTAAAAGGCGTGGCTGCAAAATTTTTACAAAAAGTGAAATTTTCTCAAACGGACGACCTCTTAGCTACATCTTACCTAGCCCGTGACCCGGCCATGTAGGACACGGATCTGCGTGCAAAATCTCGCGGCCATAAGTCGTGCCGTTTAGAAGTTATTGGAGGTCGCAACTCTCAATATTATATAGATGTGTTTTGTAGGTCTTTCTGATAAGCTTATGGGCTTGTATACCTGCGGTTCTGGTACCAAGTCTTGACCTGTGTCTCGGTCAGGCTGAGACACTCTGCGACGTCCGCGCGATCGGCCACGCTCAGGTACTTCTGACAGCCGAACTTCCTCTCGAGGTACTGCAGCTGGGCGTGCGTAAACGCCGTACGTCGTCGACGCAGCTTCTTCGCCGCCAGCTTGCCGGCCGCCACACTGACGTCAGACCCCGGGTGGTCAGAACATGCAGCGCCCGGCACAGACTGGTCCGACCAGAGCGACGTGTCGATGTGTTGCGTCCGCTCAGCCTCAGACCTTGCTGCGTGCAGTCCAGTAACGATTAGGCTAATCAATCGATGAATAATCGTTGAATTATTTTTTAACTTTCTACTGATTAAATGTTTGATTCGCGTCACTAAGACATTATGAAGCAGATATACGATGAATGTGTTCTGCAGTCTGCACGCCTACGATTCACGTTTCATCTGTTCTATACAATGTAACATCATTGATAGGCCTAAACGATAATCTCTCCGGAGAACGTTAACTTTATTAGGCTTACTCTGTAATGACTACATTTTTATAGAAAAACAGTCAGTTTTTATTGCACTTGTGAGTCCTGTAAGCTAAATGACAAGTTAAAAATTTAACTGAAAATTTTGGTTCTTACCAGCACTAATTTGAACTTGAGACGGCTGGTATTTAGTACAAGCACAAATAATAGCGACAGTCAAGAATTACTGTAATCACGGCTTGTGCGATAGCAAGAAGCTGTTGTATAAGCGATGTGCCAAGTCAACGGGAAAGCCAAAATTTCGACCCCCCCCCCACAGTATCTGGCTACTGAGAACAGATTAAATGTTTAAGCTAATACATTAGTTCGTGCTTATACTTTTTGATTTTTGCCGTTTTACATCAGCGCTTATACAACATGAAATGAATTGTTTGCAGTTTTTTTATATATAATACAAACAATACTAAGGCTGTGGTTTCGCGTAAAAAAGAAGTGTTACGCAATACTGTAGCAATATTTCTGCATTATTTTAACGTTAACTAGGTTATAGACGTTGACCCCTACTGACCTGTAGGCCTATAAAAGTTGCAGACAAAAATAATTTTACAGAAAGAATTCATTTCTAAAATGCAGCGTTTGTTTTTGTTTTGCTCGTACGCATAACATTAGGCACATTAATCGTGATGGCCTGGTGCAGCAACTTACTGTTGATAAATTAGTGAACCTGCTGAGACAAAAAACTATCCTACTGCAAAAGTGCAAAATAGACTACAATAGATATGACAGAAATAAATCAAATGAAAAGTAGCCCAAATATGCCCAACAGAAAAAAAAACAACTTTTTGACCGACCAGCAGCAACAGTGTCGAGAGAAGCGGCGGCTGAAGTGTGGTTGTCTGCTAAAATGAGCTGAGCAACGGCGCAACTTGTCAACCATGCTGACGCCACACCAGTCCTATCATCTGAACACGCCTCTGAAATTTGACGACGTCATAAGTTAACTTTACACCCTGTCATACTTAAAATTTTTATCACTGGCACACCAAGCAAAAATTTGAAACAATTTGACATTTTGCCAATGATGGTTTATTTTCTGGCGTTCGCTACAATCTAATGAAAGCTTCATAGTGATAATGCTGAGCTAAACAGCAATGCGCACTTGCGTACCTACGCATTTTGCGTGGCAGCTTTTTGAGCAATGATATGATGTTCACTTTTGGCATTGGTAATCAGTCACCACTGGGGTATTTAGGATTTGACAAAGGGGGGGCCATGGCGAGCGCGCAGAGAGCGAGCCTATAACGGGGGTCTGGGGGTGGAGCCCCCAGCAGGGTCCCGGGGCAGAGCCCCTGGTCGGGGGGTCAGGGGGCGAAGCCCCCTGAAGCTGAAACACTTTTTGCTTTTGAACGTTCAATGG
>Ga0209367_1005047_pt1 | contig 18288 bp, 11 predicted proteins | sample WorMetLIZISLAND2_FD_187412 | JGI IMG/M metagenome (GOLD analysis project Ga0209367, IMG submission 187412) | Marine gutless worms symbiont microbial communities from Max Planck institute for Marine Microbiology, Germany - Olavius geniculatus... ... | reverse complement strand
GTTCGTATGTGTCGTAGGCCTATTGTTCTTGCAGTGGTAACGCAGTTGACATTTTAGCTGTTTCACGTTTAAATCAAAGGTGCAATTTATAGAGAAAAAACTCAAATCATAAATCCTTGGGGGGGTCCGTAGACCCCCCAGCCCCCCTAAATGACGCCCCTGTGTTCTCGTCCCCTGGGGACTCCTATTTAACACAACTCTACATGCAAAATGGCATCCAAATTCATTGAACGATTCAAGCAGAATGCACAAATGTGACAGATGACAGATGAAAAAACGTGTAGCTATATGCAGAATATTGCTCTCACTGCAATAAGCAATTCCATGAAAAGAAATGAAAAATCGAACAAGTCATGGCAAAAGACGAAAGTTTGAAATCAGAAAGGAATGAAAATAAAATGGGCAGAAACGGGAACAAAAAAGCTGCTACCAATGACGATGATGCACCTGATTGGTTGTTGATGGTTGGCATGGCAACGACATCGGCATCCCTCATGGCCTGCCGGGCGCCTTGCATCGAAGCACTGGCATCATGCACCTTGTACGATATGTTACCGTACTCTTGTAAGACTGGACAATTGTCCAACACCCAAGGACAGAACTCTTTACGTACTCCAAACCACCCTGTATACAGACAGATACACCCTGTATATGCACACAGAATATGTGTGCACCACATATACTGTCATGAACCTTGCAGCCTTTATGTACACCCTGTACATTGCCAAGAAGCTTGTACAAGGTGTCAGTACCATACTCTTGTAGCACCAGACAACTATCCAACACCCATGGACAGAAGTCTTTACGTACTCCAAACCACCCTGTATACAGACAGATACACCATGTATATGCACACACAATACATGCACACCTTGTACAATGTCATAAACCTTGTGTAAAATGTTACTGTACTCCTGTATGACTGAACAGCTGTCTAATACTCATGGAAAGACATCACTCCTTATTTTACGCACACCAAATAACCTTGCACACAGACACACACCCTACATATGTGCATGGACATACAGCCTTTTTGTGCTCCCTATACAACGTCATGCACATTGTACAAGACGTTAGGATACTCTTGTAGCACCGGACATGAATATAACACACATGGACAAGTCTTTATGCACTCCAAAGCACCCTGTACACAGACAGACAGACACACCCCATATTATACGCACACAGAATATATGTGCACACTATACAATGTCATGAAGCATTATGATATGCAGAACTGGACATGAGTCTAAGACCCAGGAACAGAAATCCTTACATACTCAAAATCACACCACCCCTGCACATGTACAGGTAACGCTCCGTAGCTCTGTGATGGGCTTCAATAAACAGCTACACACCAGATTTAAGCTTTAGTGGGGTGTATCAACAAACTGAAAAGTTAATACAAGAGGGAGAGCGACTTACACTGGTTGCCAGCCCGAGCACCAAACGACATCAGCATGAGAGCAAAGAGAGCGACAAGCAGAGGACTGGCAACAGTGGTGTACATCAGGTCCTGTATGCTGTCTTTCTTATTCACCAACAGTATCTAGCATTTACACAATGCAGTGTTATCTTACATTACCACCAAGTAATGTAATGTTAATGTAAAAACCATTTGGTATACCGCCACTATCACAGTAATAGTGGTTGTCAGTGTTAGCACAGCAGTAACACATTGTGTCTGATTAATGAAGTTGCTCTACGGCAAGCCTGGTTAGTACTTGGACGAAACACTGTCTACCAGCAGGTAAATCATCTCGGTATGAAGCCAGCCAGCTAGGTCAACTCAGCCTCCTACCCTCCATGGGATGGTAAAATGAGTATCAGCTTTCAAGCTGAGCAGTAATAAATGGCGGAGTTGTGATTCTGAGTGTAGTACTGTAGCTGCTAGCAGTTTAGGGAACCTGTGGCTCACGCTGACTGGCTTGGTCCAAAGGTCGGTGCTATAAATTCAATTATATATAAAAAAACTGCAAACAATTTCTTTAATGTGGTATAAGTGATGATGTAAGACAGCAGAAATCAAATAGTATATGCATGAAGTAATGTATTAGCTTAGACATTTAATCTGTTCTCAGTAGCCAGATATAAATGTCTAAGCTAATGCATAATGTTTGTGCTTATACTTTTTGATTTTTGCTGTTTTACATCATCACTTATACAGCATTAAATAAATTGTTTGCAGTTTTTTTATATATAATATTTGTGGTTGTATCAAAATTTGGAAAGTCACTATAGCCTGTTAGTTTTTACTACAACTACAACAACTACTACAGAGCTGGCATCTTGAACTTATTTTGCGCAAACACATAGAATAGCAACCACGTTATGAGCAATAAATGAGATTTAAAATGGCGTCCACCACAATCTTATACTTATTACTGCTGTCGATTATGGTCACATAACCTACATCCAGTACTTGCCGGCTACACTTCCGCAAAATTGCATAATTATATCTCAGTCAGCGGCTAAGTTACTAGGGCCTACGTTTCATGCAAAAATACAAAATGGCAGTTGTCGCCATATTGGATGTTATTTTTGTTTAGAATTATGGTAAATCTGTATATAGGATGTGAAATTTAGTCCACCTGCCAAATTTTGTGCAAATATATCTAGTAGCAGGCATGTTATAGGCTATAAACCGAATTCAAAATGGCGGCCGCCGCCATCTTGAATTTATTATCGCCAATTTTGGTCACATAGTTTATTTCCAGTAATGACTGGCTACATTTCTGCAAAATTGCATTAATCTACCTTAATCGGCTGCTGAGTTATTATTTTCTGTGCAAAAATCCAAGATGGTGGCCGATGCAATCTAGGATTTTATTTTTAGTCAATATTATAGTATTTCCATACGTAGGACTATAAAATGAATCCACATGCTAAATTTTGTGTGAATATAGGCAATAGCAAGTGAGTTATGGGCGATAAACCAAATTCAAAATGGCGGCCATCGCCATATTGAATTTATTACTATTGCCAATTTTGGTTACGTGGCCCATTTACTGTAACGAATGGCTACACTCCTGCAAAATTACATTAATCTAACTCAAACGGCAGCTGAGTTATTAGGTTTTGTGCAAATATCTAAGATGGCGGCCGCCGCCATCTTGGATTTTATTTTTGTTTAGTATTATAGTCAATTCGCACATAGGGCCATAAAATGAGTCCATGTGCCAAATTTTGTGCAAATATACGCAATAACAAGCGAGCTATGGCGATAAACAGAATTCAAGATGGCGGCCACCGCCATTTTGAATTTATTACTATTGCCACTTTTGGTCACATGGCCTATTTCCTGTAGTAGCTGGCTACACTCCTGCAAAATTTTATTAATCTAACTCAAACTGCAGCTGAGTTATTAGTGTTTGTGCAAAAGTCCAAGATGGCAGCTGCCGCCATTTTGAATTATTATTTTGTAATGCTGGACCACCCACGAAACTCGTTTGTGGTCCTAAACTTGCCCTTCAAATTTTGCATTGATCGAGTTTATACTTTGCAAGATATTGCAATTTGAAAATTTAGCAAATTTGGCTTAAAATGCCTATTCAGGCCCCAAAATCATGTTTTGGGGAATTTTGACCCCTAAACTTTACTTTTTATCATCGAGACCCCCAAAAGGCACTTCCTTGCGCAGAAACGTGCGTTTTGAGCCCTCATTCAATGTGTTCAGTCCTACAGTGTGATCTGGATGCGATGCAAAGTGTACAAAAAAAGAAAGAACCAAAAGTAAGCCAAAATTCGCCATTTTCGCGGACCCCCTTCCCGTCGTCCCACATCAGCCAAATTTTGCATGCCAGAACGTATCCCGGATATCGTTTTTGGTTTTGAGTTTCAAAAAGATCGGTTGAAAGATGTGGGAGGAGTGGGGGTGGAATTTTTGGCTTTCCCATTGACTTGGCACATCGCCTATACAACAGCTTCTTGCTATCGCACAAGCCATGAAAACCGGATGAACTTTCACCCTGACAGTGCTACGAGAGTGACACCACTTTATACCTACTGTTACTATTACCACTGACCACATGCACTATATAGTTAGGAAACTGCTGTGCTGCACAGTCTAATGGCCACCCTATCTGCTGATCCTGGGCATTCAAGGCACTGGAGAAGAGGTTCTACTACAAAAGTCTACCATTTGCCAAAATGAAAAAGTCAGCAACCTTGCTAGGCTGGCCTGCACTTATGTCACAAGCTATCAGTGGCTAGTCTGTTTAAATAACTCCCATGTGATCAGCATAGTCCAATGGCAGATGTCCTTACATTTGTAAGCAACCATAGATAACTAGTAAGTAACATAACAAAGGTATTCAAAGTTAAACACAGGTCAACGTCAACTAGCGTTCGGCTAACTGACCAGTTAACGTAAAAATGAGAAGCAGGTCAAAAATGATCACCCAAAAGACTGACCTCAAAGACTAGTAGAGGAATGATGAAGCAAGTGTATCCAATGGCAGAGCATGCGCTGCCCCGACGCTGCTCAGGAATAATGTCGGATGAGCGTAGCAGAATAATCGCCAGAATGACAGCATAGATCACTCCAACCAGAGCAACGCACATCACTATCCACACCGGGATGAACACGATCTACAACAATAACAACTACTAGTACTACCGCAACAATATGGATCTTGCTGGAATTTGGCCTCAGTTCCTTCCAAGTAAGATTAATCCTTCCCCCAAATTTTGGTTTTGCAGAAGAAGTAAAAAATGAAAAAAATAGTAGAAACTACATGCGAACAGCGTAACAACAACAGGACACAGTAACATCAGTTGGTTGGTCAGAATTATTAACCTCGCTGGCTGTTGATGACATGAAGACGACCGACCATAATGCAATGATGCAACACTACAGACGAGATATTAACAAGAACGATGATATAACATTAATGTAATGACTGAAATGAAGAAGTTACTCAACACTCTCACCAGTAAATAAATTCTACGCAAAAATGTTTGGAGTGTAATGATTAGAACATTAGACTTACAATTAAGAGGTTGTAGGTATGACTCCAGGTAAGGTTGCTATCAAGAGGTTACTATTTGGACAGGTAAACCATATAAGTATATAACCAACGCAAAGCTCAACTCAGCCTTCCATCCCTCTGCAGTAGGTAAATCAAGTGCTGGTGTGCCTGGCTGCAGTTAAGGCATTCTCATGTAACGAGGGGCATTCAATAAATTCCAGGACTGTTCTTTACAGTTAAGCACTCAGTGACAGTTAAAAACGAAAAATATTATGAAGTTGTACAGCCACTATTGTATATCACTTACTGCGGTTTCATTTATGACGTCACACCATGACGTCATGTTATTATTAAGATATAAATGATGGACAACGACATTTTGCATATGCAGAAAATAATCATTAAATTTTCTATTCACAGAATGTGTACAATAATTTTCAGCAGTGACACTGTATCACATTTACAAGTATTTGAATAACTGGCCCGTTTTTGCAGCGATCATCAGTAAGTTAGTGATGATGTCAGTGTTGGACTGTTGGAGAACTGCATATGACAAAAATGGTCAGCTGCAGACAAAGCATCTTTTGGTTTACTTGGAGAGTTGTTCTCGCAGACTTTTTGATGAAAGACATACTGTGAATTAAAAATATTGCTGTGCATTATTGTCTAAATGATTACGACCAGCAATTCGCAGCAATTGACCAGGTTTGCTGCAAAAAGATGTCATTCTTCAAAATAGCAGTGCCCCAAAGTGCAACAGGCCCATCAGACAGTTAAGGAAATTAAAGAGATGGGCTGGGAACTGCTACAGCATTTGCCATACAGCCCAGACTTAACTCCAAGTAATTTTCATAAAACAGTGAATCACTTGGAAACATAAGGTTCAACAATGATAAAAATGTTCTACAACATTGTGTCAAGAAATTTCTACACCTTTGCAAACAAAAACTTAATGCTATGGGTTCCAGGCAACTTGTAAAACAATGAACTGCATGGAAAATATGTTGAAAAGTAACAACTGTCAAAAATGTGAGTTTTACTGTCGTTGTATCGAGGATGTAGTCTGGAATTCACCGAATGCCCCTCGTATATGGCAGGTTATCAAATATGACAGGTTATGCTCCGTAGCCCACAGATTAGTTGGACCTTTGCCAGTAACAAGAACAGTCAGTGAAACATAGAAGGCAAAATGAAGCTACGGTACTTACAACCCAGCGCCAGAGAATGAACTCATCCAGTCGCAGAGCAAGAAATACGAACTGAAGGATGTTCACTGAGAAAAACAGCTCCAACTACAGCATGTACAATCATGCACCACATTAAAACACACAGTACACCAGATAGCCAGACAGCCTTCACGTTGAAGCCGCACCAGATAAAGGTGGTGTTATAGCTTTTAATGGAAGCCCATTACGTCACCTGCCGTATGGGATCACACAGTGTTATCTGCCAGATAGGCCAGTACTCGATTTACCTACCCCGGAGGGATGGAAGCTGAGTTGACCTAGGCGGCTGGTTACATACCGAGATGGTTTACCTGCCCGCAGGAGTCACCCATCGCTGTACTAACCCGGCCCGGCATAGAGTAACTTCGTTGATCAAATCAAACGCATTACCACTAAGCCACGCCACCAACCCAAATCTATTCATAGTAATAAGACAGTCCAATATTTCTACTTGCATTTGGAAAAATAGTGAAACTCACTCTTCTGTACCTGTGTCTATTTCAATTCTAGCCAGCAAAATCGTGCAAAAAAGGCGGTGGAAGAAAGTTGCAATTTTTCCAATAGGCAACTGAAAATTTCCAACAAAGAAAACTTAAGTGCTCACCATTTCAATATTGCCCCTAAGTGGGTAATTTTTGCCCAAATTGTGCCTTGTTTGAACAAAATTTTTAAGCAAGAAAATTATCTGATAAGCTGAAATTTAGGGTAAAGTGAAGGCATTAAACAGATGTCCCCCATCCCTCATGCCATGATGCTAAACTGATACTAGCCAAGGTCCGGTTTTTCCATCACCAATCAAATCAAATTTGATCTCCGATTTACTGATCTCCGATCAACTTGCTGTTCTGAGTTAATCGTCGATCAACTGTGCTTCGTTTTTCCATACATTTTTGATCTCAAATTACGTGATCGGCAATTAGTTGATCTGCCATCAACTGAGCCCACTTTATGCCAGTCCGATTGGCTGACAGCTAACCTCGATTTGCAGTGCTGTGCTAAATTTCACAGCACGCGCTGCAAGTGGAAGCCGTAGGCTACCAGCAAACGTTGTCATAGCAATGATATCAACGATATTGTCCTTATTGTCTGCTGTCAAAAATACGTTCTATCGTAAATCAATACGGGAGCATTTATCCACTTTATTTCTTCACAAAACACCATGCACAGTATAAATTGATCAGTAGTGATTGATCGCCATGCCTCGAACTTCATTTTAATGCAGGAATTGCCATTCTGACCAGCGAAGTGAAGCGATGTTCTGGTGCAAACACGCAACAAACTGCAGATCGCCAATCGCCACATTTAATCGTCAATTATCTGACTTGAACGGCCAATATGCGGCCACCAACTTGATGTGAGATTTGATGAACAATCAGTCGCTAATTGGCGATGGAAAAAACGGTTATTGAGATGATCTCAGATCAAGTCCCAAAGTTGATCGGAGATCAATTTGATCGGCCATCAAATGTGCATCGAAAAACGGGACCTAAATAATCCATGTTTGCTGTTCTCACAAACAGCAAAAAAAAAGACACAGTCATCGACAAAACCCTAAACTATGTGAGTGCTGTCACGCCACTGGTGAATGCAGTCCCGGAATTAAATTTTCAATGCCAGAATCCAGAACTGAGAAATTTGTAATTTCAATATCCCATTTTGGGATTAGGCTTACAGATCAGTCTCTGCCTTAATATACCTAATATTTCATGCATTTGTGGGTAGGCCTACCTGATGTAAGGTAATCTTTGCACTGCATGGGGTGACCGTGTCTGGTAAAATTCAACTTACAGTGCACAGCAAAGAGTACGACGCTAAAGCGCATAAAAATGCTCATTCATTAGATGGCTAAAATATTGATATTTGTATCGCTCAACATTGAAAAAAGTACTATTTTAAGTAATTTTTTGTAATCCCAAAATCCCGGGATTGGGACGCCGACAATGCCAAAATTCGGGATTGGCGAAAAAAGCCGAGATCCCGGAATCCCGAGATTCAGCATCCCAGAAATGCAAACACTGCTGGCCACTGCATTCAACAGACCTATTTATTATTATCTCTACCACAAGCAGCACTTAGTCAAACCATTACCTCAAATGTGCGTCCATGCTTGACAGCCCAAATACAGAGTCCAATTGATGCAATCGCGATGCAGAAGAGTGGTATAAACACCAGTATCCACATCATCTCATGCGGGTCTGAACCGAGCTTATCACAGGCTAGCAACTCAAACATTAGCAGCAACAGCTGCAGACCAGTAGCCACTATCATTGCCTTGTACTGAGTGTAGGCGTCGCCGTCCACCCTACACAAGACACAATGTAGTAGTACAACGCTAAAGGGTTAAAGGTCATGCATAGTTCTTTATGGAAAAGCCATCACACAGCTGCAAAGCATCACATGCCATGAGATCACACAGTGGGTCCTGCCACCCAACACAGGTGACTGTGCCCCACCATAACCCCAGAGAGACAGGTTGGTACTTGATTTACCTACCACAGAAGAATAAAAGGCTGAGTTGACATTGGTACTGGTTATACAATACATAACAAACTGGATTACCTGTCCTCAGACGGTCACTCATGCAAACAGTAACCACTTGATAGCCAGGGTATGATCTTGGTTCTTAACATGTGAATCTTAAGACATATCTCGAGATATGTACTATTGTCTTGTCCTGGACAAAGTGCCCAACGTTTCGATCTCATCTCAGTTTAAAGGGCCTTGTGCACATCCCTGCTTGATACCAACCCAGCCGAGAGTCAAACTCATGACATTCTGACCACAAGTCAAATATGGATGTTAATTTTCGAGAATTTCATTTCTCGATACGAGAATTTTTCCCCCGGGACTCGACGCGTACTCGACAGACCTTAGTGTGTCTGCAAAGATGACGACCGCCGTGCCGCTGATGCTATGTGAATGCCCCAGGCATCACATCATAGGTGTCAGCATGCAGCCAATGCACTTGGTGCTGTGGGCACTGGGAAGGGGGGGGAAGTAGGGGAGAATAGGAAGATATACACGCGATGTGCAAGGGGTCGCCTTCAAGAACATTAACAAGTGTGACTGGCTGGTGTCAAGACATCCACCAACGATCAACAAAACAAAAGTGTACGGTTGATGGTGCTTATTGCAAAGCTTGCAGAGCACTTTCCTGCTGCTTAGGTTGTTCGTTGAAGCCATCAGTCGCGGGAATATTAATTAGGGAGGCAGCGCGTGCCAAAGTGTGCAACATAGTTGGCAGTATCAGCACACACTGACCACTGAGATATCAAAGCAAATAAATTTCAGCAGATGGGATGGTCAACGTGTATGCTCTCAGTGAGCAGTCTTCACAGCAAGTGCTTATCTCAGTTCAGATCAAATGGGAACGTCGGCAGCTTTGAAAACGGCCAGGTGCTCAGTCAGACTTGGACACCACGGCACTGGCAGTGTAGGTGAGGGGAAGGGGAGGAGCGGGTCAGCCACTTTCCTTTGGCCCAACTCAATTAGTGTCAACTGACTGTAAACCGTCGACGTCGACCATCCACCGCGACTTGCCGTAGAATAAAATGCTCTTTATTGCCTCCTATTGAGATTTTCAGAATTCTCGACAAATGAGAAATGTAATTTGTGAGATCGAGAATCTTGCGGGAGTCGAGTCTCGTTAACATCGCTAAAGTCAAACATTGTAACAATTAAACCACCAAGCTACTGCTCCTACCAGAGTAGCAGCAGCAGCAGCAACTGTCTTACTAGTTATCATCACAAACTACAAAAATGTCACCAAATAAAACTCATCACAATAACAAGTACATCTTGCTGACATATGAACAGCTAAAATGTTTCTTGCTAGACAGTGTCACTGTTGTTATTTACAGTAAAAGTGACCCACATCCTGCAGTATCAAACCTGTAGATAGGGTTTCGCCACCAGATGCAGCTGCCAACTGTAGCCCCGACGACAACAAGTGCTTTCCATATCCACAACGGCAGGAACACAATCCAGTAACTCCACTGGATTATGCCATCAAGACGTAGTGCAAACAAAAGGGAGAACACCAGCAGACAGCCATAGACGACAAACTTACTGCAAACAACATTCACATAGTGCCAGTATCACAAATTATAAATTGTAAGATGTAAATAGGCTGCCATTATCCTTTTCTTCTTCAGGAAAGAGTGCAAAAATACAATGAATTAAATACTATAGCACTTGAGACAAGTGTATCTGGTTAGCGGCATGCTCAATTTCACTAGCATAAAAACAGTCTCGGTACAAATGGTTAAAATAAAAGCGAATTTCTGGCATCTTTAAGATAAGACTTTAATTCAGTGCATGGCATAATAACGCAGATGTGAAGCCATCAGTCTGGTCCACCACCAAAGGTCTCTGGTTCCGACGGAATAAAAAAAACAAAAGTTGAATAATTCGACAAGTGACGAATTAGCCGTGTTCTCCTAATGACACTAAATAGGTCTTTTAATCTTCACTCATTCCATAAAAAATCATAAACGCTAAGCACGTAAACAATGAAAATGAGATGACAGCATGGATCAGAACGGGTAGTCTGTAATGCCCTTACGCACGTCGTCCAAATGAATGCCGAGGCAACAGTGTGGCTTGGGGGAGACTTGAATCTACCTGATATTACATGGGATTCTGAGTCAATCACTGCCAACAACTACCCCAAGCGGATAAGTGAGTGTATGCTGGACACAATGCATTATCTCGGCCTGGAGCAAGTTGTGGATTTCAGCACAAGAGGAAGTAACACACTGGATATCTTCATGACAAATAAGCCAACCCTGGTCAACCGATGCGAACCAGTGCCAGGAGTAAGTGATCACGAGACAGCAGTTTTTGTTGAGGCACACATAATAGCAAGAAGAATGAAGAATGTGAGACAAAAAATTTATCTGTGGAACAAAGGTGACTTCCACAAGATTAGAGCAGATATCAGCGAATTTACAGAGGCCTTTGTCCAGGCTCATACGCTGGACACGCCGGTTGACGAGTTATGGTCATCAGTGAGAGACAAGATCAAGAATACCACAGACAAGCACGTCCCATCAAAAATGGCCAGCAGTAGATTCTACCAGCCATGGATCACCGGAAACCTCAAAAGACTGGCAAGGAGAAAAAAGAGATGTTACAGCAAGGCAAAGCGTAGCAGTGATAAAGATCACTGGTCAAAGTTCCATCAGCTGAAGAAAAGGATGCAGAGCGAGTGTAGAATTGCTTACAACAAATACATCAACAGTATCATCTGTAGCGATAGTAGTGATGTATCAGGACAGAGCAGTTGCAACAAACGATTTTACAGCTATATCAAGTCATTACGCAAGGACAGTTCAGGGGTAGCTCCACTAAAGGAAGGCGGAGTTGTTTATAGCGACAGTAGTAGAAAAGCAGAGATCCTCAATGATCACTTTTCGTCAGTCTTCACTAAAGAAGATAGCCCGCCACCACCTGGAGATATCAGCCAACGATCTTATCCAGACATGCCGCCAATCATCATACATGCTAATGGTGTCGCCAAGCTGCTGAGAGGCCTGCAACTGCATAAGGCTACAGGACCAGACCAAGTACCGGCTCGGGTCCTGAAAGAGATTGCCGATGACGTTGCTCCTGCTCTGGCTCTATTATTCCAGGCTTCACTACAACAGGGTGCAGTCCCGTCAGACTGGAGCGAAGCTCTCGTCACGCCACTCTTCAAGAAGGGAGCCAGAAACCCAGCATCTAACTACTGCCCAATATCACTGACCTCGATCACCTGCAAGTGTCTAGAGCACATTATCTACAGTCAAACTATGGCACATTTTGAAGCAGATAATATCTTGCACGATGCTCAGCATGGGTTTCGCAAAGGCCGCTCATGCGAATCTCAACTGATACTGACCACTCATGACTTGGCTCGAGGGTTGGATGACAAGTCACAGATCGACGCCATACTGCTTGATTTCAGCAAAGCCTTCGACAAGGTTCCTCATCGTCGTCTCCTGTACAAGCTTGATCAGTACGGAGTTCGTGGCCAGACGCTAACATGGATCTCAGCATTCTTTTCAGGACGTTCACAGCGAGTAGTATGCGAGGGATACACACCTCCATCAGCTGCGGTCATCAGCGGTGTCCCACAGGGCACTGTTCTGAGCCCACTGTTGTTTCTTGCCTACATTAACGACCTACCAAAGTGTGTTTCTTCAACACCGAGACTGTTTGCTGATGATTGTCTCCTCTACCGGCGAATTAACTCAATTGAAGACTCGGAGTTGCTCCAACAGGATCTGGATCGACTGCAAGAATGGGAGAAGAAATGGATGATGTCTTTCAATCCCAGCAAGTGCGAAGTCCTTAGAGTGACGCTAAAGCGGAAGAACCTTATCGAGGAGGCGTACACGATCCACGGCCAGCCTCTGAAGATTGTATCATCCGCCAAGTACCTAGGACTAACTATCGATTCCAAGCTGAACTACAATGAACACATCAGTAATATCTGCAACAAAGCTAACTCCACCAGAGCCTTCATCCATCGTAACACCAGAAGTTGTCCTCGGAAAGTCAAGGCAACAGCCTACATGTCTTTCGTGCGACCGCAGCTTGAGTATGTCTCTACAGTCTGGTGTCCTTAGGCATCCAACAACATTAATAGACTCGAAGCAGTACAGCGTCGGGCAGCAAGATCTGTCATGAATGACTGGAGTAGACCTCACTCACAGATTATCACCACACCTCACAGCACTAGGGGAAGCCCAACCATAATGATGCAGCAGTTAGGATGGAGCACCCTGGAGGAACGAAGGAAACAGGCCAGAGCTGTCATGATGTACAGAACAGTCCACGGTCAGATTGCTATACCAGCACCAGTCTACCTCACTCCAAACACGCAGAGCACAAGAGGACATGGTAGCAGGTTTTGCATTACAGCTGGGTGTGTTGATGCCTTTAGACACAGCTTCTTTCCAGTTACCATCCGGATATTGAATAACCTGCCTTCTGATGTCGTCATGTCTCCTTCCATCGAGGTCTTCAAGTCCCGACTGGCAGGTGCCATGGTGATGCAGAAGACAGATTAGATCCATCCTGTTTTTATCAGCCGCACATCTTGCACGCTTTTATCTGTTCTGTCTAGAGTTCAACAGTTGTTCCCGGCACTTCATGCACCTCTGCCATGCATGACATTACTTGCAAGAGGATATGTGCATTATTGGAAAAGAAAGAAAGAAAGAAAGACGAAAAATCGGTAAAATGTTGGAAGTAAAATAAACGACACAAGCAAACTAACCTAGGATTAAAATCCTGAAATAAACTTCTGACGTTTATTTCTAAAGGCATTTTCAGCTAATGGATTAAAAAAGAACTACATAGTAACGGTTTTGGCGAATCAAAACGGTAAACATACAAAATAAACAAAAACAAAACATAGAATAGATAATAGATAAATTCACATGAAAAATCCTAATGAAGAAAATAAGTAACGACTAACTATGGAAATTAAAATTTGTTCAAAATTGTATTTAAAAAATAAAGTAATAAATTGATAATGATTCACAATGCCTGTAAATCGGGCCGCACATTTTTTTCATGCCTATAGCAAAACATTTGCCAAACGTTGACAGATGTTTTTTTTCTTCTAATTTTCTAACTTTTCTGTTAAACCTTCTGCGGAAATTAGCAATAACGCGATTATTCAACACCCCACCAGACAATTACTGTGTCGCTAAACTACCGCGTAAAATCAGCCTATTTTTTAAAATTACTAATCTATCCTGTTTGGGTTCCTAAATCCAAAACCGAAAACTGCAGAAAACCCAAAAATTGTGTAAACATTTCCCAGGGCGAAAGTAACTGCGTTTGGTCAGGGTTGCACAGTGTAGTGTACAACTAACAACAAACTTGCTTCTTTTGTTTCACACACAGAAAAAAAAATCAGACGGAGATTGGCATCAATACACTGAATTTAGAAAAAATGGGCAAAATAAACAGACTTAAAAGAAAAAAAATTTGAAAAAATTATTAAAACAACGGAAGAAAAACTTGCGAACAACTAATGCATAACTAAGTTGCTCATTTAGGCAGACAGAACTTCGAAAGATCTTTCAAAGATCTCAAATGCAGAATGGCAAACATTGTATCAACAGTTGACTATGACAAAACATCCTACCCAGTGGCGGTTTTTGGGCCGGGGCCGGAGGAAGGAAGCACAGGTCCCCCAGTTTTGCTCCAGCCTTTCCCCCAGTTTAGTGGCCATCTATGATTTTTTGCAGATATAACACAAATATCAAATTTCTTTGCACTTGCAAATTGTAGAATACTGTGCAAATTTGCGGCTTCCTTTGAACGTCCAAAAAACAAAAGTGCTTCAGCTTCAGGGGGGGGGCTTTGCTTCCCCTGACCTCCAGACCAGGGGCTCTGCCCCTGGACCCCACTGAGTGCTCTGCCCCCAGATCCCTGACATATCATTGACAGCAAATAGAAGGTTTTGCCATATAACCCTCAATATGGAGTCTGTAGACCACACAGACGTGAAATCAGATGCAGTGGAATACGAACACAACTGGGCAGACTGTCATAATTGTTCAGTACGTAGCACAAGCAGAAAACTACAAACAATGGAATGTGAACGTAACTGTAATTAGTCATTGAGCAACAATTGTTCAGTGCAGTTCAGTATGTCAGTCTGTCAGTTAAAAGCTTAACAAGTTTTTCAACTTCACTCATTAACATTCACAATGTCTGTGGCTGCACAGAGTGATGTACTGTGTAATAGTAGGGCTCACAGTTTTCCACATAAATGAGAATCATCTAGTGTTCAACTTTAAGGTATTTTTCTCAAAAAAAGAGCAAAAAATGCACTTTGCACCCTTACACTGAATTTTCACATTAAAATAAAAATATTTTCTGAGTAGCGGCACAGTCACTACTCCAACTCCTTCCCTGGTGGGGAGGGAACAACCGTTCCCACACCCCACCATTTGAATCAGCTGAGTGCCCCCTCTACCTGTGGATCCTGGCTATGCCAGTGAGTACATCGTTATATGTAACACTCCATTGCAGCTAAGTACAGATCAGTTTGCTTGCTTAGCATGTACTAAGTAGACCATAATGCAACAGTTCAGTACAGCTGATAGACAGGATTATTTGTCTTTGCGTGTCTCAGTCGGAGCCTGTTGAGACATCTCGGCTCGTAGCTTGGCACGCTTCAACACAATCATTGTTCTGATTGATGACAGCATCCAGTGTAGCTGTCAACAACAACAACAAGCAACTACAATCACAAGTACAACAACTACTACTGCTGTTGCAGTGCCACTACTACTACCACAATCATTGTCCTAACTCATAAATCCACTGAGCTTAAAACAACAGCAGCAGTAATACAACTGACAATGTTGATGTTGCTATCATCGTGGTTCTTGTCCATATGTCAAAATCAAATTAAAGGACTTTTTTCAAGGACTTCCAAAGACCATATGAAGGTTATATTAAGGAAAACTGAATTAAATTAAACCGACACTTTTATAAGCATATATAATAAGCAGGTTCGGTTTGCACTTGACAATTTAACACCTGGCCGAAATCTGTTTACGAAAAATATCAGTAAGTAACAGTAATGACGAAGTCCATTCACCACTCAAGACTCAGGCAACACTGATTCTGAAAATCAATTGTTCGGTCACAGTGTTTTAGAAAATCAAATTCAAGTACTTTCAAAAACCTTCGGACACAGATTCAAGAACATTCAAAAACAATGTCTGCTTTCAAGGACTTTTCAGGCCTTGAAAACCTGGAAAAAAATTCAAGGACTTTCAAGGACTTTCAGGGACCCGTAAGAGCCCTGTTTAATGAAAGCACAACCACTACCAGAGTTCACCCAGTTCATGTGGCAAATGTATCACGATCACTGTGCGGCCACAGACCTTTGGATCAAGCCACAAATCCACCTAAGCTAGAGACTGTAGTACTACACCCATTTTACCATCCCATACAGAATAGTAGGCTGAGTTGGCCTTGTTTCCTGGTTACATACTGAGATGGTTTACCTGCCTGTAGACAGTCACCCATCCATAACCCTGCTGTTAGTGTAGCAGAGCAGACAAAGATGGAAATAATATACATACGACTATGACAAAGCAGTTGACAAGAAGTGGTGTGGAGAAGAGAAGCGAAATGAACATTCCTTTGTCATCAAAGTATTGCTGACTTGAGAACAGCCTGCACATAAAAACACTACAATCTCTAAGTTGTAAGATTATATGAAAAAGACAGACAGACAGACAGACTGACAGACTATACCTATAATATGACCTATTATGACGGCTGCAGAGAACAAAAGCAAAATGAACATCCCTTTGTCACCTTCTGACTTTATGTTGCTATTTAAATCTATTTTTATTATTATTATAAATATTGCTCGCTTAAGAACAGCCTGCAGATGAAAACATTACAAACTGTAAAGTGCAAAATTATATGAAACAGACGGACAGACAAACGACAGTCTATTATGATGCCTGCACCAAAAAAAGCAAAATGCACACTCCTTTGTTATCAACAACCTGCACATAAAACCACTACAAGTTGACTATTAGACGACGCACACCAAAACCAAAGACCAAAAGCAGACTGTTTGTCCATGTTTTGCATCTGAGACTAACACCTGTCAATACAGGATTTTTATACTAGCCTAAGGGCCGGTTTCTGGATCTTAACTGGCTGGTCAAGTTAGTGTTAACTGACAGATTTGCATAACTCGCATTTCCCGTTGCACTAACCAATGGTTAAAATGGCCGTCAAATTAACTGGCCAACATCGAGCAGTTAGCTAACCATCGATCGTAGTTATCGTATTTAACGCAACTTTTGTACCATTTTGCAAGCAGTTAATTGAAGAATGTGACACTATAAAACGATTTTACCGTATATAGCATTGTCATCAAAACGCACGAGGAGACGTTTGCTGCTACAAATTTTACTACAAAATCAATTGATGAATGGACAAAATGGCTGTCCACATATTGCTTGGCTGGCTCGTGCGCTGGCTGAGGAGCGCTTGCGCTCATTAATATTCATGACGCCCGCCTGCGCTAGGCCACGGCCTAGTGGCTAGGCGGAAGTGATAAGTATCGTGTGCTTGGTTGCTAAGCAACTATAGTTTACCACTCAGTTAGCTGAGAGCCAGTCAGATTTTGTTCAGAAATGCGCACAAACTTAACTAGCGAGTTACAGTTAACAGATGGTTTGCTAACTGATCAGTTAACTAAAAGATCCAGAAATCGGCCCTAAGTAATACAAACTATTGCTAACGTTCGCTAAAGAGAGTTCAGATTCTGTAAAGCCCAGTCTAAGGAAAAGTCAGAAAAAATGGTGATTACCGATAGTTGTCAGCAGCCCATTCATTTATGTACTCAGCACAGTAGACGAGACCCACTGAGTCACAACACAGTGAAATACTGTACATTAACTTATGCAAAATGATGACCAGGTACCAATAATCATGGTACCCTGGTATAAGGTTTGGAACATGCGAAAAATTGTGGCTTGCAGTAACTAGTAACCTAGTGCATCTCACAGAACCACAAAATGTCTGCTATCAACAGAGTCTTCACAATTTATAAATTTAGTAATTAGCACCAGCAGCAGCAACAACAATACTATTTATATTTTGTTCTCAAGCAGCCTAAAGTGGATGTCAGACGATCGACAAAGTCGGCCAACTTTTGTGGGCCTGGTTTAGTTGCCTGAGAGAATTGGCCGATATAATCGATGAACCATGACATACGACTGATATTTTCGTCTGCTACTTCGTACGATATCAGCTAGCTCAACAGCAGAATGCACATCGCATCAGGTTTTCTACAGCTAATGAATGAACACAAATAACAAACAGGTGACGACGGACCCCATGAAACGACGTTCTTATTCAAGCGCTTGGCAGTCACCATCCAACGCTTCAACGCAGCATGCCTAGCGGACACGTTCATGTCGTGCATGGCAGAGGTGCATGAAGTGCCGGGAACAACTGTTGAACTCCAGACAGAACAGATAAAAGCGTGCAAGATGTGCGGCTGATAAAAACAGGATGGATCTAATCTGTCCTCTGCATCACCATGGCAA
>Ga0209367_1005043_pt1 | contig 18292 bp, 12 predicted proteins | sample WorMetLIZISLAND2_FD_187412 | JGI IMG/M metagenome (GOLD analysis project Ga0209367, IMG submission 187412) | Marine gutless worms symbiont microbial communities from Max Planck institute for Marine Microbiology, Germany - Olavius geniculatus... ... | reverse complement strand
CAGCTTCAGAGCCAGTACGACGGTACTGACGTTCAAGTCGACGGCGAACTTGCTTGGCGTGCTTGGCGTCGTCCGAGAGCTGTCGTATGTCATGCTGACCGCGGCGACGACGGCGAGTCCGCACAGAAAGTGTGAAATAAAAACGCGTAATTTCAGATCCAGTTTGTGCACGTGGGCAAAAATGACGCGTCAGCAGATGTTTGATATGGTTCGTCGTATTGCGTGGGCTGACTAATTAATTCTGATGTTTATCATCGTATCAACATTGCTACTGTCTTGCGTGAGGCCAAAGCCGCGGCATGTTGTTTACATCAGCGCAGCATCTGCATTTTCTAAGCTGATTAAAGACGTCAACTGAATCAATAATAATTGTATTTGTGTAATGTATTGGATAGTGTAGCTTATTCATGTATAGCAGCAATCCACGAATAAGCAGAAATAAACGTTTTTTATTCATTCAATGTTTCGTGTGATTCTTTAAACATTATTGGCACGAAAGTAACTCTGGCTAGTTATTACAACGTAACAGTGAAAACGTGGCAAAATTATGATGGTTTTAGAAGTTTTTGCGTTCGCTGATTACACGTTTTAACATTTTTTTGCAAATATCCTGCATGCGTTTTTGTTCTCATTTTGGCTGCATCGCAATACGACACCGAGAGCTTCAAATCAACACCACCAATGCGGCATTAGGCCTAACACGAACATCAGGGCCTTTCTACATTCTGTACAATCCATGCCCAATGCACCTTCAATTGAAACAAACAAATAAAACCAAAAAAACAGATTTAATTGATGTAAACAGACTTAATGAAATCGATGGATTCAATGTAGCATACGTCTGAATTATTGATTAAAATCCGTTTCATGTCACAGTAACGAGGGCTGAGAAAACGGACCGTTTTAAAAACACTTAATAATAATCGAAATTGTTTTTTAAATAAAACGAACTTTAATCTGATTTATATCGTGTAAAAAAATCAAAGCACGCCAGGTTATGTTTCAGACCTAGTCACACACTTTCCTGTGAAATAGAAGTCTGCCGAGTTTTTTGTTGTTGGCGCACCTGTTAGTCCAGCAAGTAAACCGCGCAAAGCCCCTAGAAAGCGCTCGTAATGCATGCGCATCTTTACCTGACTAACACGTTTTAGTGCGGCCTATTTACAGGAAGTCAACATGCCGGTGACCGGATATTAGACTTCGCATCAGTCTTGCTTCATCACTTAGCACTGTGTAGCGAGCGAAGCTCACGTCTTGAGGCTTTCCATCCACTAAGCAGTTCATCTGTCACCCCAGTCGACTTGCTGTTGTCTTGCAGTTCTTTAACTGCCAAATGCCTGCCAGATGGATGACTGTTCCCGGATGTACAACCCCGGTTGCATCTCGTTGATATATTTTTTGTGATCTTGACTCGCATCATTTCAACAAAATAATGCTGGACTTAACAGACAGGTGGACGGACAAACAGCTGACAGCCAACGACCTTGAAAAACGAGGCGTGGAGAACCACGCGACTGCGCGGCTGGCCACGCGATAAGAAGACGCCTCGACGGTTAATCCGAATTAATCCATGGTGGTGAGTTGGCTGGTTGCAATGGAGACGTCACAGCAATTATCACTACTGCTGCTGCTGCAACTGCGAGCTGCGCTATATGCTACATGCATCGATCAGTACATCACACGGCGTCAGGTTCGCTCTGCACGCCGTAGCCTTGGTAGTTCGCACCCTGTTAATTGGCTGCCAGTAGCAATAGGAGAACGGCGTAAAGCCGTGTTCATAGCGACAAACTCAACTGAACTGAACTCAACTCAACTCATTAGTTTTCCAGACCAGTGCGAGGAATAAACAAGTAAGTATTTGTTTGCAAACGATGTAGTGCTGTGAAACTTACAATGCTGGCAGCTAAAGGCCTTCGCTTACGAAAAGCTTCGCGCGTAATTAAACTATATACCTTGTTCGTAGCGCCGCGCTAAAAACGGCTTTCTTCGGCACGTCTTCCTCTTTCTTTCTTTTTCTATATCTCTAAACAAAATCAATAAGGAAATCAACGCAACAGTTTTACGCTTTCTTACACTGCATCGATCCATATTGGCGCTATAATGTTTGTATTAGCTTGGGAAATTCCACGCGCAGTAGTGCGGGGCTCTGCTGCTTGAAAGGCGAATCACTGCAGTTCAGTTGAGTTGAGTTTTTCGCGTGTTCATAGCGACAAACTTAACTAAACTCAATTCAACTCAACTCAACTCAACTGAGTCTGAACTGCACAGAATGTCGAAAACTGACGAAAACTGAGCTTTTTCAGTTCAGTTGAGTTGGGTTGAGTTGAGTTGAGTTTTTTCGACAAACTCGCTATGAACACTTTGTCAACTCAACTGAACTCAACTAAACCCAACTGAACTGGCCAGTTGAGTTGAGTTGAGTTGAGTTTGTCGCTAATAACACGGCTTAAGAGAGAAATTTGAAAACAGTCGACTGACCATACGTCATCCGATTTCCTTTCTTTTTGATGCGCTACAGCTATGCTGTAGAACGTCTGTGGCACGGCGTGTCTGTCTGTGGTCTGTCTGTCTGTCTGCCTGTCACAGATGTATTGTGGCTAAACGGTTCGAGATAGTACCTAGGTTGCTACTGATGACTAATAAGAAGTCGCATATTACCTTTCAGACGACACAAAAATCGTTGATCTTGAATGCCCTTAAAAGTCAGTACGCGCTATCTTCTAAACGTCCTATCTTCTAAAAATGACAGATAGGGCCAAAGTTGCTATTAATGACTAATTAAACGACGTCGCATAAGCCCTTTACATGACATAAACATTATAATTGCTCTTGGATGACCTTGAGGCGGCAATACGCACTGGAATAAGAACTGTATAGACTGTAGTGCGTTTTCCCTAGCGACAGCTGGGCTTCTTGCCTTGTTATTCTGCCTCCTACGCTGGTGCAAGACGCCGTCACTAGGCTCGGTACATTGCAGCAGTGGAGACGCACCTGTATACGCAAGGTGTCGCTACGTGCAGTCACGTCGTCACGTGAACGTGATTGGATGTCAGACAGTCAGAGCAGACTCACGGTGCCAAGAAATAATTAGCCAGCAGTCGTACAAGGATATCTCTCGCGCGTAATACGTGCATTAAGCGTTCGCTGAGATGAACCACAGGCTGTAGTAAAAGTCCAACACTCAGTGCATTCGTCGCCAGCAAACACACATAAAAAATCGTCAACATTTTCGTCTTTAGGTTCACCGCAATATGCCGGTCCTTACGCATGTACTTCGTCTTATTTGTGTCAAAATACATACAACACCAGAGATTAAACTCATCATATTGTTCTTTTTATTTGATAAGATTAAATTTGTATGGCTCAGAAAAATTACGCTTTTCTTGAATGGATACGAAAAGGCTCACCAGCGGCGTGTAGGTTGAAAAGTTAAAGAGCACGAAGTTATTTTCCTACAGGTAGCTGCAAATTTCTGACCGAGTTAATATGGATGCTCACAATTTCCATTTTGCCCCAAACATTCCCCAAAATGTGGGATTTCCAGTCCCAAATACAAAATTTTTGGTCTGAAATCCTTTATTCCAAAAACTTTGGGACAAAGTTGAAATTCTTAAGCACCCATATTTTCTTTATCAGACGTTTGCAGCTTCTGTCGGAAAATGGCAACTTCCTGCCCCCAAGCTTCTTAACTCACATGCAACACTGACAATTTGAAGCAATTTTGCGATGAGGCACAGTGCATTATTTAGCGCCATCGTTATCGTTGTTAAATCAACATATAATTTGCACTTGGTCAATCAATAGTTCGTCTCCTGCTTCTGCTAGTAAGCCCAGAGGAAAAATAAACGGTGAATCAACGCACAGATGAAGCAACTGAAACGACATGTACGGCATGCTGTAATCTCTGAATACCGGGTATTTTTTCGCGGATAGTTGAAAGCCTACCGAGAGATCAAGCAGATTTGGCGAGAGACGTCGGGCGCTAGCTGAGATAGCGAGTGAAGTATCAGTTGACAAGCAGCAGCAGGCGAGCTATGTGCCATCACGCGATGTGGACAGGTAGATTGAGGCTGAGTGACACAGCACGCGACGCTGCTGCTGCTGCCCGTGGCTATGTTACATCTCTACCTGATACAGCGGCAGCGCAGCGCCGTTGCATCACATCGGTCCGCATCAGATGTGTGCTCACAAGCCATTGCAGTTACTGAGCAACATTTTCCCGCGCCGACTCTTATTAGTTACTCTGCAAGGTTGCAACCTGTTCTGGCCATCTATATATAGTTGAGCTAGATCAACCCTTGGTCTACCTATGTAATCTATTATCTACAATATAGGCCTACACTGCGGTCGAGTCTTGCAAACGGATTTGCCGAGTAATTTTACTACGTCATTAAACTGACAAACGGATAAAAATAATTGTACTCCCATTCACACTGGTTGCATGCAGTACCTACGGCCAGTATACAAAGTAGGGCAACGCGGTAGACCTAGTTTCAGTCTCAGTATAGGCCTACTACTCCCCAACTGTAGCATCGTCTTAGGATTAACAAGGCGGATTAACAGGTCGCAACGCACATTACGGTTATACATTATTCAGGTGACGATCAACTTTGCTATCACAGCATTAAAGTAGGTCACATCAACCGTTCGTTAAGGACTCTATTATAGGCCTACAGGTAGTAGTAACGTAGTAGTTACGGCTCTGCAAACGACCAGAAAACGAAAAACACAAGGCAAAATGTAAGCCACAAGAGATAGCCGAGGCAGTCAGATGCGCCATGAAAGAACGATCCAAAATAAAGCAAATAACTTGAAAGTTTTGACGGGAGACAATTTCATCTCCACTCCAAAAGGATGTCTGACTAGGGTTCAACGAAGAACTAGCCGACCCATTAGAGTGCCTTATACTGCAACAGAACTTAGAGAAGTTAAGCGAATAGGTTCTGGTATTGCGTGGAAAGTGTGGACGCTGAGAGCTAGCCTAATTATACGTGCACGGTTCTGTTTCAGGCGGTCAATTATTGTCCACGTCGTCAAAGTGGACAGACTGTGCGTGTGTGGCCGACACCGGCGTTACGTCTGTAGTGTAGTCGCTGATACGAGGCGACGTGTACTGCGGTGCCGGTGCCCCATTATAAAATCGCCCCCCAGAAAAGTCTTTCCCGGCCGACAATTTACCGGCAAGAAACCACCCCACCCGGAGGCCGCCCGGACAGGACGGATTTTTTCGGTAAATTGTCCGCCGGGAGGAGACTTTATCTGGGGGCGATTTGATAATGGGGAGACTTTTTTATAAGCCGGCGATATTTTAATAAGAGTAGACATATCAATTCTGTGATTAGCTTTCCCCGAACGGATTTTTAATGGGGAGATATTTTAATGTGACACCGGCTAAAAGCACGTCGTCGACAGCCCGAGGCGACTGTTCGAGCGTGTGTCCGTACGAAATCTGTGACCAAAGCCGCTTGAACGCCCGGCAAAGCGTAAGCGCAGATCTTGGACTTGAGGTCAGCCGGATTTACGCTTCGTCTGTCTCACTGCCTGCGGGACTTCTTGATATCTCTTTGCACAGTTGCACCCACACACAGTTTATTATCTCGTTTAACTATTCACGAAAATCCAGCACTCCGAAGGCCCGGAACCAAACACTTCTTAGCACCATACACTTATATGATAAATGTATTAGAATATCGTTAATACCAGCTTCATATTAGACCTACTTCGAAATCTGACCATTAGCGAGTGACATCGAACAACAATGTCTTACGAAAATAGTCACGTGTATTCTCCATCTTCTTGAAAATCAGGTTATCGGTTTTGTAGAAACGTACGACGTAGACCTACGTAGCCTAACTTCTTAAGAACTGGCAGCTAAGTTAGGCTACTAGTGGTATCAGGCACCCTAGTTATATATCTCCATTATCGCTATTGCATCTTACACACAGCTTACACAAGTGTTAATATTATGCCAATGGCCTAGGCCTAACTGTAGCCTAAACAAAAACTACAGGCCTAACGAAAAAAGTCCAATTTACAAACAGATATAAAGCCTAGTCTAGTTACTGTTACAAACAAAGCATAACATAAAGCAGAAAGAAAATGATTCGGACTTAGGAATTGAAAGAAATGAATTTAACTGAAGATTTGTGACATATGGGTTTTATGTTAAACTCAAACTGTTAAGGGCGGGGAGGGGGCTACAGTGTGAGTCAATTACGAAGGATTTCGCGCTGTTATCTGCCTAGCTACAAAACGATGATGACGGACCAAGCAAGCTATATAATCATAACCGCGAAACAGTGCTTGTCGTATGGAGTCGACATGGAATCAGTACATCGCTGACATCCGGATACAGTAGGCCTAATTACTGCCATTTGAACAAGACGCGATGTCGGTGTCGAATGTCGACATGATATGCGACTGTCTGTCCAGTAGTCTAGTGTTTCAGACGTTGACAGTAAATTTAATCAACGCATAACCGAATTACGCGAAATGTGTAATTTTCTTCAGTTTTTGCCGCGCTAAACCTATGCTGTAGTTGAAGAACCAAAAAAGTGTAGTATACGGGGAGCAAAAACCCCTGGGCGGATTGAGCCCAAATTTTTTTGGTGGTAGGGGTCCACGACATAATCATGCCATTCAAATTTGGTGACGATCGGTTTAGGGTTTTTTGGTTGACTGAGGGTCAAAGTTTGCAGTTTTCCATAGACTTTGAAGGTCGTCCTTACAACACTCACACTATCGTGCGCTCGGTGTAATATGGCGCCTCAAAGATAATGGGATCACAAGGTCGATTTTTGGGGGGTCACGTGACGTCATCGAGGACGTGACCATTCGACTCCAAAGGGTCGACTTCTATTGGTGGTCCATAGTGACCATGCGTCTAGCTAGCACCGTTATGGAGATATGGCCGTTTGAAGTTCTTCCATGAAGGCTCTTCCAAGAACAGAGGTCGGTCGTTGGTCGGTCGGTCGGTCCTCAATATTACACTGATTTCATATACTCCTCTTCGCTACGTTAGGAACGTAGCGCGCGGGGAGTAAAAATGGCACGCCGTCTACTCCTACCCGAGAAACGACCGCACAGACTTGTTTCTATGCCTTTTTGTTTTCGAGTTATACAACTCGTACATTACATACAGGTCTACCCAAGCAGACAAACAAGACGTGTAATGGAGACCATCGGACGACCGCATAATAATTCTGAAAAAGTCTATAATCTGCGATAAGTACGGGTGGCTTGTTTGCTTGAGTCGCGGTGTAGGCCCCCTATGTGTTAATATCACAGTACCTACGTAATATAGCGATTCTAAGCAACCAGACCTCAAGCCCTACTGAGTATCGGACCATTACTATATTTACCTGAAATACATAACAATAATACGCGTCTTGTTACATGCATCACCAAGTCAGAGAAATGCGCGTACTGACGAATTGCTCTGAAACATTGCGAAGACGACGGAAAATATCTGCAATGAGAATCTACTGAACGTGTCGACTGCAAATAAATGGCACCGAGTGTGACGAACACAAGCACACGTGTACAGAACGACAGACAAAAAACGCCAGAGCACATTGCTAACAAATCGTTACAAATACAAATCAATCTTAATTTGCTCAACTACAGTGGCAAAATAGCACAAAGCACAAACGAAACTTGTAGCTGCTGGTATTAAATGGAATGCGATGTTTACACAAAATTGCAATTAAATAGAAATTAGTGAAAAAAAATTACGTCTAGTGATTGTACATATTAATATTTATATATTATATATTATTTGAGTAGAACCCTTTCACTGCGTCATTTTTATCCCCCATCCTTCAATCTGGATTGTGATACGGATCCCCAACAAAATCTAATCGCTTTTTCCTTGGTCACCATAAACACCCTGAATATCACAGATCCATGTGTCTGGTTTTCAAGTAAAGTATGTAGCTACGCAATATCTCACATGAACAGTGTTCACACAAACAAATTACAAGCTCTGTGCAATGCGGTGAACAGCTACTTACACACACTTTTCACAGTAAAATAAATGAAACAAATAATCACCAAAACGATTAAAATATTAAGGCAACAACGAAACAACTATCACCACACTTTCCTAAGTAGCAGGTCTAAAACTGCACAAATCAGCACGAGAAACATTCTTTTAATTTTAAGACAACGACGTACCATATTTTAGCTAACCTTTCCCCCTACCCAAATAAAATAAAATGTTCATGTGCAAATGTCTTCACAGTTTATTACCGCATATTAATCACTCAACTCCAAAGTATGCCATGAATGAACTTGTGCAGCGATAAATGTGGGCTCATGCCATGTACATTAAATGTACACAATAATGAATAAGCAATGGTGATGATGAAGATGATGTGATGACGAACCATAGCAGCTATAAACAGGGTTCTTACAGCTTTTCTGCAACAAAATTCCCCGACTTCTCCCAGACTTTTCCAGTCATGGAATGACAATTTCCCTGACCTTATCGAAACAATAACCGTACCACACAAATGTCAGAAAGGGTACATTACATCAAACGACAGAGGCCTTGGTCGGGAGGGGGGTGGGGGTCAGAAACACTTCTAGCTTTTGGAGTTTTTTTGGACGTTTAATGGAAGCCGCAAATTTGCCTGCTATTTAATATTTGGAGATGCACAAAATCACAGATATCTGCAGCCTGCATGATCTAAGATCATTTTCTCTGACTTTTCCCTGACTTTTCAAAAAAAATTATTTTTCCCTGACCTTTCCCTGACCACACAAATTCCCTGACTTTTTCCAGTTTTCCCTGACCAGTAGGAACCCTGAATAGAAGTAAAACAGTGCACCGTTAAGTCGACAGCAAAAGTATCCAACTATTTGCTACTATGCTACTTAACGCCAGTGGTGCTCAAAACGTGATGCAAATGCCAAATGCAAATGCAAATGCAAATGCCTAAAATTGTAACATAAAGCACAACAGTGCACATGTGTGTGACATATTAAATAATGGTGTTCAAGAAAAATTTGAACACAGTGCTTCAAAACTGACGAAACAGCATTTCAAAAGTTACAAGATTATGCCAAGTTACAAACGTGTGCACTACTGTTTGTTATTAGAGGTCGACCAACTTTCAGTTTGGTTCGGTTTGGTTTTGGTTTCGGCACTCAAATGTAAAAAAACTGAGCAATTTTGTGAGCAACGAAAATGAACGGATCTTAGCCAAGAGTATTCATAGTGCATCACGACTTTGGTGATGTGCGACTTGAGAATTAAACCAGAAACTGACATGTGCAATGAGTGGGAGTGAGTGAGTGAGTAGGGTTTAACGTCTCGCTCGACACAGTACAGGTCATTTCGGGGACGGCCTTCCCAGGCAGAATGCACACAAACACACAGTAATAGAACGCTAAGTTTAACCTTTACAGAGACACAAAACACAAAAAAACGAACTAAACCTAAAATTGTAAGAACTCCATTATAATACGTGTGCGCTGTGCATATGTAATTAACCATAAAGGTAATTCTAATAATCTCCCCTGTTATCGTTCAGACAGTCATTAATTTCAGAATGCTGTCTATTGGAAAACAGGGGCTTAACACGTGCAATGGAGTCAGGGGTACATTCTTGAAACTTTCCTAAGAATTTTCCCAAAATATTCCTAAAATGTTTCAAGAATGCGTATCCTTTTCTAAGTTCTTCCTAAGATAAGAAATCTTCCTAGGATCTTATAAAAAATTTCAAGAATGTGGCCTCTAATGTACCAAAATAGGTAAGCAGCTGCCAAAACCACTCGTACTACAAAAATGCTGATGTGAACAACCCAACACAATATTGCCTTTAAAGATCCATGGCCACGGTCAAACTCACTCGCGCAATTTCTGTAGATTCAAATTAGACATTTAACCTCGCATATATAATATGTCGATTTGAGCTTCGTAAATATATGAAATTAATGCGTGAATTCAAACGAAATGCGGCATTACGTTACGCTATGCGAAATATTCTAATCTATCAGTGCCTGCGGTGACGTCATGACCCTAGCCCATATAGATCATGAATATTAATGGCTTAGCCGACGACGTCATCATTCTAAGCTAGGCCATTAATATTCATGACGTCTATAGGCTAAAGTCATGACGTCATCGCAAACCGTCACGGCGGCACGTTTTCTACGTCGTTTTCATAGATCGTCGACTTCAAAAGTAAATTTTTCCGTGTTGACAACACGTTGTGCGCCGATATTACTGTCAAAGTTATCAGAAAATTCTGCACTTTCAGGAAAATGGATAAAATGTATATGTTAATTTTGGCGTCCACGGACCTTTAAATATTGCATCCCAGGAACGTAACAGCAATCCACCAACCATGGTTAAACTGCTAAACCTAGCTTACTGCCAGGCTATTACTGACGAAGTAACGTCTCCCACCAGCTCACACCAGGACAGAAAAAATACAGAGCTAAACTTTATTCTTCTGTTGTGACCAAAATGAAAATCAGAATATTGCATTCAATAACATCGCATTCAATATCAATCAAAGTGGATTATTCCTTTGAACACATTTCAATGATATACACAGGCTAATGCAAGATTCAATGTGCAGTACATGTACAAAGAAAAAAAAAATATCTTTGATACAAAATACTACCGGTACAGAGTGACAAAGTTTCACCATCGTGTGTGCAAAAGTCTTCTGTACAGCGAAGAGAGCGACAAAAAATTACAAATGTCAAACACAGACACACTGGACCATTCCACACAAACACTACCGAAAAATGCACAACACTACTCACCAACCAGAGAAAGTGGATTCCATTTTAAACAGTAATAATAACCGCAACACTAACAATAACCATAATAATAAACACTACATATTACTGTACTATACTGTATCCAATAACAGGACAATGATAATGAATGGGACTTGACACGATAATCAGCAAACACAACATCTGCACTATTACTCATTCTCACGTTTCCCACTCTTACAGTCCAGCAAAACTCCAGGTCATTTCGAGGTCTTTCCCCAAACTGGGGTAGTTTTTTTCCAATGAGTGAGTGAGTGAATAAGCACGGTTAAATGTCAACACAGAATAGCTCATTTCAGGGTCGGCCTTTCCAGGTTGTTTTTCCAATGTCACAGGCTACTACAGACCTGGGCATACAACTATTTTTGCATGCAATACAGCAGAATGCAGAAATGCACATAAAAAGCAATACACTTAACTTCCCAACAACAACACACAGGCTGTAAAATACAGGATAAACTTTTTAATAATGCATTCGACATGCAAGAAATTTCAACTCCATTATCGAGGACCAATACCATCCTCAAGCACTCTCAAAGCTTGAAAAATATAGCAGCAAGTTTACAGAATTTCAAGGACATATCAGAACACTGCATACACTGTGCGACATAACCTCACTCTAAAAAAACCTTTCACTTGTGGAATAAATCATTTACCTTATTGGCTGTCAATATGGCAGTCATGGAAACAAGAACAGATGAAAGTTAGTGTAGGTAATCTGCTGAAGTGTGTGGTAATCATGCAAATAGTTTTGGTTAGAGAAGTTACCAAAAAATGCAAGCCTTGGTAATAAGAAAATGTGCTATAAGTAAGCTAAGACATATGAACGCCTATGACATCAGTAATCTAATAGTTACTGTACTAATAACTAACATAATGCAGATAAGACAGTGAATACTGCTCACATTAATGCTCAGCTATTAAAATGCCATAACAGCAAAAAGTGTAGAACTTAAAGAGCACTTGGTGAAGTGCCTACCTCTGCTATGGCGAGAACTGTGTCTCCTTGATAAAAATACCTGATGCCTTGGCAGTGCCCCAGCACTTGCAATTATTACTGATGTTCCATAAACTCAAACATCAATCAAACACAAGGTTTGCACCCTATGCTGTAAATACACAGATTCTTTGCACATGATCCAATATCAACAAAAAATTCAAGCTGGATTATCTACAAAATCTAATCAATTTGTTCCCAGCACACAGGCGCTATTTCTCAAAACAATAACTTCTGGAGTTATTATGCAGACAGACTAGTCCCCATAATCGCCACCGTTCACCGCCACCGTTAAGCCTTGGACCACAACCAACCGTTAAGTTAGCGGTCCCGGATCACTAAGGTTCCATGCCACTGCCGCCGATGAGCTAATGGTTTTAGAGGTTAAGAGAAAACAATCAAACAATGTGTTGTGCTCACACTGATGCAAGCAGAGTTGCCAGCGCGAGTGCGCGTGTCCTCGTCAGTCGTCACAGTGCCAGTGGTGACAATCACTAAATGAATATTAGTTCTGCAGCGTACTATAAGATTCACTAACAGACTACATGAGAGAACGATAATTTATCGTATGTCATTACGAATCATGTAAAAGTTGTTGCTTTTGGGTCTCAAAAATTACCAACAGTGACAGACGTCTTAGTGGTCCGAACTGCTAAGCCAGCTGCTAAGGCTTAGCTTAACGGCTTAGTGGTTTAAGCTGCTAAGCCAGCCGTTAAGGTTTTAGACCAGCCGTTATGGCCTTATCAAACAGTTCTGGGGACTATAACAGACACACTGACAGCTGGGATTATGTAATCTTCATGGTGGTGATATTAACTTAAGTTAAAGTCTACAATATTTACACTGGTTTACTGAAGCTGTACAGATATCACTGTGACGTAGCATATAATTGGGACAAAACTGTACACACTGTTTATAGCTGCAGTTAACACTGGATGCGTCGTTGTCAGTAAACCAGCTTCCCACACAAGTGAACTCATTTACAAATATCATATGTATAAAATTTCAACAGGCTGAGAGTTGATTGGACAGAAGTGAAGTTTAAGCTTCAATGATTTCGAAGTATATAGCAATCTATTACTTCTGACAAAACTGGAACACTGTTTAATCTCGTTAATGAACTTGTAATTTCGTTTCTTTAATCCAGAACCAAAAGTGGCAAATTGTTCATAAACGTAAACACGCAACAACACTACTATGCTACTTTTAATTTTAACCAGGAAATCTTACCAAAGTCACTCTCAGATAAACACAGTCCCCAAAACATTGTGCAAAAATGCCCTTTTGCAGCCATACCAACAGCATCGAAGTGAGTGGAAAGCTTTGTCATAACAAGCACCAGTAAATATGAAAACAATAACAAAAGTGCACAGCTAAACTAACCTAGACATGAACCAAGACCAACAGTACAAACCTTTTGCAATAAAGAATATCAACAGAAATGAAATATCCCAATAGCAATAAATTTAAACAGATAGAAATGTGTGTACAGGGTGTGGCCAAAAAAGTAGCCCCCTAGTTTTGCACCATTTCCTCAGCTACCGTTTGAAATTTTAATTTAAAATTTTACAGATTTATTGACTAAAACTTTCTACATAAAAGTGACAAGTGAAATGTGATCCTGTTGAAAAACGAGAAAGTTACAGACAGCTGCCCACCGGGTTCATCTTCTAACAGGATGGTGTATCAGCACACACAATGCTCAACGCTGCACAGCGCACAGAACTGGCTGCGGACCAACTGTCCAGATTTCATAAAAAAACCAGTGGCCTCCAAATTCGCCGAATATGAACCCAGTGGACTATCACGTGTGGAGTGCAATGTTGAAGGCTTACTGCAAGCTTAAAACAAAGCTGAAAACAATTGCCGAACTCAAGGAAGCACTTCAGGTTATCTGGGACAACTTGCCACAAGGACCGATCGACAAGACGGTGAAAGACTTCTCAAATTAAGCGACTGAAGGCTTGTGTTGGAGCTTGGAGCTGGCAGTGGACACTTTGAACATTCACAGTGACAATGAAATTCTGGCATTTGATCATTAGTTAACTGTGTTGTTCAACAATGTTATTGCATCGGTGTAGAAGCTTGAACGTTTTTTTAATGTCAAAAAATCGGTAGGCAGTCATGTTAAAAAATTTATAGCTTCGTCATTTTTCAATAAAATCACATTTTACTTGGCAGTTAGCCATATAACATTATACATAGGAAATAAATCTGTAAAATTTCAGATTAAGATACCAAACAGTTGATGAGAAAACAGCGAAAAACTTTAGCGATAACTATAGCGGGCTACTTTATTTTGGCACATCCTGTATGTGAATAAACGAATTACATCAGCCCAACACTAAAACAGAAAACTATAATGAATATAATTGGAGAGCCAAGTCTGTACTGCAACAGCAAACTGTCCATTATGCAGACGTATTGGTGCTGACAAAAACTTGCCAATGAACAAATGTTACTACTGCCACTGCAAAGATATGGCAGAAATATGGTTGATGATTAAAATTTCACCTTTAACAAAACAACACGGATACCCAGTAACAATGAATCACACACGTGGTAGTAGTCAGAGATGTGCACATCCTGCAATTTTGGGTCCGCATCCACAAGGTAGCATACAAGTCCACAAAACTAAGTCGTCATGCATCCATGACTGCATCTGCATCCGCACTGCCAGTAACAGTGATAACGTTCAAAATACATTGTATCCCAAGGATAGGCTTTAACAATGTGGCATGTGCAAAAAAAACTGCAAAATGCAACTGGAATTTTGTAGCATTATTGTTACTAAAAAAGTAAAAATGTTGTGGTAAAAAAATATTTTTTTCGGAAAGTGTCCGTGACCACAAAGACATCAAAAATTGCATCCGCAACCGCATCCGCAAAAAGCTTGTGAACGCGCATCCCAGCACATCTCTGTTAGTCGTCTGATATGCAGTGCTAACTTTCATAGTAGGAATGCTCCTGGGCTACCTACGCCGATGTGTTACAACGAGAGTAGAGATTGGTAATGAGTGATTGGTTGTTGATAAGTCTTTGCGTTTCCAGTACCAAATCTGACGATTGATGCCGGTGCAAGGCTTCATCTCGAGCTTGGTGCCGTCGGCGTTGATCTGCATGCAAAGATTTGTGTTGCGATGCCGCAGTGTGTTGTCCTACAGACAACCAACATTCATCGCAATGCAGCAGCGATTCAGCAAACCACGAAATGAAAGAATATAACACTAACAATATACAATATAACATCAGTAACGTTAAATATGTCAATGGCAGCTTGCTTTCCTGGGGCACGTGTTGAGAAGACATGGTCTAGAGACTTTGGTGGTAATGGGAAGAATAGATGGAAGGAAAGCAAAGGGGAGTCAGAGACTGAAGTATCTGGACAGCTCATGCAAATAATGGAAAGACAAAGTAAGCGCAACAGAGCTCGTCACAAGCTTCAGAGAACCGACTGCTCTGGCAGCGCATGATCAGCAACGTCATCGACGATGGCACAGCAACATGATTGATTAATTGAGCGAGTGAGTAGGGTTTAATGTCCCACCCAAAACAGTACAGGTCATTTCAGGGATGGCCTTTTCAGGCAATGCACATACACACAAAATAATAAAACAGTAAGTTTTTTACAACAATGAAGCAGAATGGTGTCTTATTATGTAATTGTTGTAGCTGCATCTCAGCTGAAAATTTTAGCATCAGCTGTAATTTAGCCGCAAATTTCGGTCTGCGACATAATCCGGCTAATCCGAATATCAGTCGTATTTTTTGCTCAGCCAGATTTCTTTTTTCAAAAATTTGGCTAAGAAGTCTAGCTCATCCCCTTTTTGGTTCTTTGAGTCGACAACGGTTAAACCTCAGCAGTCAACAGGAAACAGTATTATGCACATGACAACACAAACACAAACAACATATACATTGTGGGCCATAAAAAACGTGGCACTTTACTTCTGTCCATATCTTCACCAATTATTAACTGATTTCTTAAATCCTTTCACTGGCAGACTCTGCAGACAATTTGCAATAATGCAATTATTATATATCCCACCACACAGTAAAAGAGTCTCTACACTACCTTGTGAAATATTAATGCAAGAAAAACTAGCAATCTTAGACAGCAAGCGTGCTGGTAAATGAAATACACTTCCCACCAAAAATGCAGTGAATGATCTGTATGATGCTAGACGTTGTTAGATCCGTTTCTTTGGATATCTGGCGTATTAAAGGATATGTTTGTTTCTGGCCTTTGTGCTTTAGCAAGCGTACCATTTCATCCACAGTGATCATGTTCTCTTCAGTACGTGTATGCTTTAGTCTGCCAGTCTCATGCCTTTGGTCGGTGCTGCATGTTTCCCAAATCTCTTTTAATAACATTCCCACTCTTTCCCCATTGCAGTTTATCTTCGAAAGTTCTGCCAGTATTCTCCGTAAACTGTATTTTTTGAACCAGTACAAGTTTCTTATCAGAGCTTTGTCTCCACTGCTAAATGGCACATTACATCACCGGTATATTGTCAGTGCAATAAAAAATATTATTTACGACACTATCATTTGCATTTGTTTACAAACATCAAAAATGTATCTAACACTAATCATAATTTAATTTTTGTATGAAAATTGATAAAAATTGTTTCAGAAAATGATTTTTTTTGCATATATATTATAATGATTCAAATGATTTTTGAAAATTTATGTTTCACATAGTAGTGTAGCAACGCAGTTAAAGTGTGGTGGGATATTTAACAACCACTTCATTGCTAATTGTCCACAGTATGTGCCAGTGAAAGAATTTCAAAAATTGGTTAATATTTGGCAAAGATATGGACAAAAGTAAAGTGCCACGTTTTTTTGGCCCATCCTGTACACACTGATGCTACACACCACGCCATAGATCCACTCCTGGTTGCCTTTCATGCCGTGACATGGGTAGATCATGACAAACTGCCCGGCGTAGTCGATGCAGCCCTCGTCCCGACGAATCTCACCCTCGGGACTCAACATCCAGAACTACACATACCCAGAGACCCAACACTAACTGATGCTCTATGCTGCACAGAAATTAGAGCTGTACTAAATAGTAGATTTTACTATTCAGCTAAATAAGAATAATTTATCATACTATTTGGCCGAATACGAATAGAATACAAACAGCTGATGCAAGTTCAAACACATTGCACAATGCCCTGGTTTCATTGCAGTGCAGTGAAAAATTTCCAAATTGGACATTTGAAAAACTGTTATTTTGTAATTTGTATTAATGTTAAATGAATATTACTAACGAGAGATTTCTGACACTAATGAAACATCACAGTGATTCACAAAAGACTCTTGACAACGAGCTAACTAGATGGTTAAGGAAATGTCATCAAGCATCATGTGGGCGTTATGCTGCTGAGACAACAACTGTCTAAGGCTAAATGAAGAAACAACGAGCGGTGATGGTGCAGTGCTTATTATTAGTATTTGGCCGGTTTTTGACATTACTATTTGGCCGAATACGAATACACTATTCGGCCTACTATTCGGGCTGAATAGAATACGAACAGAATATTCTGTACAGCCCTAACAGAAATACAAACACTTAATATCATACTACATACATAATGTAATGGACAACATATAGTATACACGCATATAAGCTACAGATGAAAAACCGTCTTAAGCTATAAAATGCAAACAAAACACAAAATATGAGAGCAAAAAACTACAAAGGGAAACTGACGAGTGCAAGAAATTTGAAAGAAAAACAGTTGCAGTCTGCTAAAGGCTCAACCGACAACAAAATGAGACAATCTACAGTTGCAGTAAGTTTCTATGAGAAGCAACACCATCAATTATCCATCAGTCTGCACAAAACTGTGACAAAATGTTGTCGACAGAATGTTAAGAATATTTAATTTACTTAAATACTGAATACTGAATTCAATCTTAACACTGCAACTACTTTATCACACGAAGTAAACTTTTTTTTAGCCTTAAGTGAAGTCTATAATATAATACATACACTGTGTCTCAAAAAAAACCGGACCCCTGCTACCTTTTGCAATAACTCCAACAGTCCTGGTTCAATAGCAATAGATTTTGACAAAGATAATCGTTAGAGAATCAGCACTTAATAGCATGTGTTACTTTGCGAGAAATTTTAAGAACAGAGTACCAGCTGAGGTTTTCCTGCGGCACCAACAGTAGAGGCAACTGCACTGCAGTACTCCAACGAACCAACAACGTCAGTTACGAAATCATTAAATGTTATAACGCCAACGTTTGAAGTTGAACGAACTGTTAATTAGCAACACCATAGTCAGAAGTTACAGCAGATGTTCAAAGTGCTGTCCCTTTACTCGAACACAGGCCCGGAGACGTCTTCTCCATTTGTCGATTACGTCATCGACAACGGTCTGCCGTAGGCCAGACCAGACCTCCACCAAGCGCTGCTTCAGTTCATCCACATCTTTCACCGGCTTCTGGTACACACACTGCTGTACACGGCCCCAAATGCAG
>Ga0209367_1005042_pt1 | contig 18294 bp, 17 predicted proteins | sample WorMetLIZISLAND2_FD_187412 | JGI IMG/M metagenome (GOLD analysis project Ga0209367, IMG submission 187412) | Marine gutless worms symbiont microbial communities from Max Planck institute for Marine Microbiology, Germany - Olavius geniculatus... ... | reverse complement strand
GTCCTACACAGTGCAGGCGGCCTCGCACGCCGCCTCGCTAATTACCCCGTTCCTCGCACGAATCCTCGCACGCTCCCTTCGCACTATACCCACCTCGCGCCTCGCGCCTAGCACCTTGCATTTTACCCATCACCCTCGAATATCTCCATAGGCTTAACGGTACAAAAAAATAAAAAGTGACTTTCTGCAAAAATTATCAGTTTCCGCACACTAAAATTAATTAATTATCACATACGAAGTACATTTCTAACAATCAAACATGATTAAAATGGATTTTGACAGTGTTCCGATAAGGAAGTCTTGCCAAAACAACCAGGGATAAATAATTATTATATTCGTATCTAGTATATTCCCTGAAAGCAACTTTCGATATCGAAATTTAGCAAATCCTAAACAACGTATTGGCTCCAGTGGTACTGAGTCACTGCCCAAGTAGTATAGCGGTTTAGAGGTTTCACTTTTGCTGCTTGACAACGATGTAAGAGGTCACGTGGCGATAAGAAACAACAACAATTTCGGTAACATGTGGGAGTGGAGGTTGTGTGTTTTGAGACAAAAGTTGCGTTTTTACGCTTTTTATTTGAAGAATCGACATCCTTGTTTTTTATGACATTAGGAGAATACATTGCGTGTAAATTTGTAAGAAATAAGACAAGATGCCCAAAGGAAAACGACGTGGTAAGCAGTGTTGTCTATTCCGGAGTTGCACAATATTGTAGAGGTTCGTTACAAGATAATGGGCAGTTTATGGTGAATATCAGTGCTTATTTTATCCCGTCACTGTAATTGGCATTGGCTGCTTTACTGGATTCGACAAGTAATCTTTAAAGAAAATGACGACTTAACCAGTACTCACTGGTCGCCCTCCTATGCTATGCTATGGTTATTTACTGTATTGTGGTTTTGGTAAATAAACTCTCTCTTTGTCTGTCACTACACTGAGGGACGTTAAACCATACACACTCACTCACTGTCTGAATTTTGATAACATGTTTACCATACCATATGGGAAAAGATGTATTTTGTATTTTGCGGAATTTCGAATAGGTATAATTTGTGCAATATCAGATTTATGTTTCGCAAAATACAGGCAAAAATTTTGCATATATTCAAGACACCATTGAGAATGACAGTTTGAAGCAAAGATGATGGATGGCAATCGACGAAGACAACAGCGATGAAGAGGACATTTCTCAGCAAAGATAATGGATGATGAAGACGGCTGCAAAGATGACAACGAAGAGAACGACAAAGATGATGAACGTCAAATCCATAGTGATACGTTCAGATCGCCGATCTGAGAATCTTGGACAAAAAATGATACCTTCAGATCGGCAATCTGAAAAGTGTGCAAAAATTGATACGTTCAGATCAGCGTTCTGAGCACTCCTGGGTGTGTGGGTGTGCTGCCATGAGGCCGGCATGTGTCTGTGGTGGTATGAGCACCTATCAGTGCACTTACCACCGTATACACATATCGTCACAGCCGCTGGTTTACTGACAACCTCAATCCCTACAGCACATCACGGGTTACGTGCAGTCAGCCAAATTTGCAGACTCGGATCAGTTGACTCCAATACATAACTAATGTTACACCCTTAATATGGGTGTCCATCTATCATCACGTAACTATCAAATACACTAACCACAACCCTAAACCTAAGCCCAGCCCTAACCATAAACCCTAACACTAACCATAGCCTTAACTCTAATAAAAAAAATAATAATAATCATACGGCATTATGTATAGCACTAGTGGCCTCTTGCAAATCTGTTTCCACATGCACAGTGACACATTCAGATCGGTGATCTGTCAATCTTGGACAAAAATTGATAGCTTCAGATCATCGATCTGAATGTATTATTATAGATGTCAAATATGACAGTGGTGAAGACTGCAAAGATGTCGAAGACGACGGCGTTGAGCTGAGCAAACATAATGATGGGAAATCCGACTGTGGCGAAGCTGGATGAACGGTGAAGAAGCCACCACCATCATCTTTGCCGTTGTTTTTCCATCATCTTCTCATACGTTTATTCGCGCCAAATTTCAGCTCTGCAATCGATCTGCAACATGTGTCAACAGTAAACCATTTACAGTGACAAACATCTCTGATATGTGACCTTGCACAGATGATTTTCTGACAATTTATTTTCACTGATGAAGTAAACTCATTGACAGCATTGATCAAGTTATTAATAAAATCACAACAGTTTTTTAGTACTCCTGATGTAGCTGAAGGTTGCTGACAGTATTTCCAGCATTCTCTGTCAGATAGCTGATCATTAGCGAATGGAAACAGAAGAAGTTGCACTGACAGATTTTCTCAACTCTCGCATTCTTCCCATACTTTCGATATGTCTTGCTTCAGAAACCCTGAAAGGATGCTGAAGAAGAAAATGTTCAACGTCATCCACGGACTTCCTAAAAGACATCATTTTCAATTTGTGTGCTTCTGCAGTCAGCACATCCAGCCAGTGTTTGACTGACTGAAGTCTGCTCTTGGTGGCTTTTGTAAAGAGCATTCAGCAGGCACAACAGCACTTTTGTGACTGTGTTTAATTGGCTGTTTATCCTTAAGGACATCACATGAATGACAGGCTTTCTTCTGACATTTAGTTGTATGATACAACTAAATGTACGAATGCATGAAAGAGCAAAGATGAAAAGGAGCCCGCATTCGTTGATCTCTGCTTACCGTGTTAGTCACTGCCAACACAGACTGACTACTGCAAGCAAGCGTGCCCTGTATACATGCCCTGAGGCAGTGTCATGGTGTGCGCTACCTACCATACAGCACGACGGAGACGGCCACATGCGGTGTTAATTAGTCGGATGCGTGCGAAGCGAAATAAACAACATAGAGCCATTGTTTGCAGCAACTATGGTTTATTGTACATTCAACATATATCGCCGCATAAATTAACAAATGAATCTGAATATCAAACAACCCAAAATCTAATTCGGAATTCGAACAAACCGAACAAATACCGAATAATCGAATATTGGATTACATCCCTAGTTGTATCAGCTAGCAGTTGAAACGTCCTGTGGTCAAAGTGGCTGTACACCATTTAGGTTTGGCTTGCAACATGCCCAGTATGCTGATAGACATTGAGCTGTGCATTAGACTGTCTGACAACCATGTAGGCTGCAGTATGTACGGTGATACCTGCATGTTTTTGACATTTGCTGTAGTGTTGGATTTTTGCAGTGCTTGCTGTTTGTGGTTTGGTATGTGCACCATTTGTTGAGGTTGTTGAAGCAGTGTCAGTGGTGTTCTAAATCATGCGCTGTTACCATGATTTGTGCTAGAACGTGGCAGTCGTGGTGGAGGGGGTGGCGGTGCTCGACGTGCTGCTGATGCTTCACCCATGACTCCAAGTGATGATGAGTTCGACGGCAATGAAACTATGAGCATGGTCAGCAATTGCTCCGATATGCAGACAGTTGCACAGTTGACAGATGGTGAGTCCAGTGGCTTTATCGCTTAACATTATTATTATCTACAAACTGCAGCATAAATTAGTCATGCATTAAGGCCTCATGTGTGCTGGAATTGTCCGAAACATGTGCACCATTTTAGCATGCATGTATTTGCCACATTTACTAGGTTATGTTTTTGTTTTCTTTCCTATTATTTCTTAACATATGTTATCTCTTGGGTCATAACAAAATTTGCATACAGATGCTGTAATATCTTGATACCACTCTGTAAAATCATCTCCGACATTCTCTGCTGTTTATTTCAGTCAGCTTCCTTACTTATTCATCATCATTTTTGTGTTCTACATATCCAAATTGTCTCATTTATTAGTATGAACTATGAAACTTTTAACAAATCATGAGCAAGAAATTCGAATGATTGTGCTGGTCTATAAGTGTGAATATTGAGTAGTGCATTTCAGTCATGAATATACCAATGTTGGATTAATGTCTTTCTGTTATTGCTAAAGCAGAATTTAGGCTTTGTTCCTCTTGCATCTGTAGTTTACTTGTAATGTTTGTGCAGGCCTGATATAGTGGCTTAGCATCAGCTCAACAGTCAACACCTGCACTTTGATTTGCATTAAATATCATTTTGGCCTTTGTTTCTTGCTGGCACACTGTTCTGTGCAAAACTGCTGTTGGGTTCTTGGTTTTATTGCAGGCTCTGATGAGCAGGAGGTTGATGAAACAGCAGCACAGGATAACTTTGAAGACAAGTTGAAGTCTTGTATAGAAGGGACATCACAGAAGAGGTGTGTAAAATAGTTATCGATGAGCGATTGGTTACATTAGAGTAGGAGGGTGTGATATAATGTATAGCTATTCTAGTGTATTACATGTAATTATCAGAAAACACAAAATTATCAGAAAACACAAAAAGCTAATGTTTGTTTTACTTTTTCTGGTTGTCTCAGGTTTACCTGTTTCCCAAAAAATAAGTTTACCCGTAGCAATTGAAATTGACAAGCGGCCTTTATTGGTTTAGTTTTGCATTTAAAGTGTTGTTAACATGATGTTTTGATTATTATTGGACAGAGTTTTGGCAAACGAAATGTATTTTGAGACTGGGATGGATGTTTAGTGTTCATTCAGTAAAAATCAGTATCTAAGGCAAAAGATGAATCAATCAAGTTCAGTTAAGAAGATAAAACATCTGGATTGTTCAGTGTTCTCTCCTGTCATTATTTTCTGTCTAAATTTCAAAAAAGTTTAATTGAGTTGAATAAAATGAAATATTTGCATTCGACAAAAACACTTCCAACTATTCGTTGAATATCGAATAGCTGAAAAGTGATAAGTGGTCAATTTTCGCATGTTGTTGAATGTAAGTACAAAGTTCATCACATCCCTAGTCACTGTTTAGGTTTGATAGCGTAAGGACAGAATGTAAAAACAAGCAAATACACATATGATATGTGAATTGTGTTGTATGCTGATTTTTGCCTCCTGGTTATTCACATTTGCTGTTTTATTCTTATGGCTTTACTTTTGTCTATTGTTTCAGTGCCAAAGGTCGTGTGGAGTGTCTTATAGCGCTCAGGGCAGCACTGTCGAAGCAATACAACTACGACTTTGTGTCTGAAAGGTACCCGACAGTTTTGTGGTCTTGATTGGTTTGCTTCATAGCAAGCACAAGAATTGGAAGTAGATACCATCAGCTTTTCCATAAATTCGAAGGGGGTCACCCCGAACGAGGGAACTAAGGGCGCGTTGCGCCAACGTCATTCATGATCTTGGTTCAGCTGAACCTAGATCAAAAGTTGAACCAAGTTCAAGCTGAATTACATTGCACCAAGTTGTACTTGGATCAGCTGATCCCGTTCAGTTGAACGGCCGTGGTTATACCGTGGACGACGCTGATGGTCAACCACGCACGGCCTACAGGCCAACTACAATGACATCAGTCACACGCAATGCTTACGAAACAGTCCAGTACAAATTGGTCGTAATTTGTTCGAATTTTAAGTTTCCCTGAAGTTACTACACGATTTTCACATTAACAAACAGTTGCATTGCTAAAGTTTCGAAGATACGCATTTTGTGTTCCAATGGACATTTGTTAATTATTTTACGTACGTTGTCAAGATAATATGCTTACCGTAGTACAACACAGCAATGGCACATCGGCACTTTAGAATGCCTTTTATTTATCCACTAATTAATTTATCCGGCAAAATGTTGTGTGTGCCTGAGCCAGGAAGATGACTCTGGGTGACAGCATAGAGCGGTGCTTGAAGAAAGGTAAAGGTGACGAGCAGTCGGCGGCGGCCATGTGTAGCATCCTGCTACTGATACAGCTTGGTACCGGTGATGATGCGGAGGAGGTGTTGCGGTCATTGTATCCTGTACTCAAAGTCATCATGCTTGACAACTCGGCTTCATACACTGCTCGAGCTGCTGTGAGTTTTGACCATCGTGCTTCCTAGTTTAGTCTGACTTGCAAATTAAATTTTTTGTAGTTACTGTCACTAGTATTTGCTTTAAGGTTACCATTTGTATGTCAAATAATTGATGGTTAGTTATCTTACGTGGATTATAAGCACTTTTTCACACACGTTTACAGTAGTTTAAATGGCTAATTTTGGCTATTTTTGGGTTATATTGGAGTGAGCAGGTTTTCTATTGATTCTTTGGTTATGGTACACATATGAACATATGAACCTGCTTGTCCTTGTTGTTATGATAGCACTGTAAGCAGTATTCTTCTGTTGTAGCTCATTCCAGGATTATTTGACCTCATTGTGTATTGCAACTTGTAGTGTGCTGAGGCATTGGGTCTTTGTACATTCATCGCTGTGGAAGGGATCGAGGTGAGAATCAGAGCGTCTATTTGCTGTTCATTTGCTGGTAAAGTGAGTTTAAGCTAAGTGCACTCTGCATGTCATGATTTTTATTCACTTTTGATAACATGAGTGACAGTAACTGATGAAATGTGGATATGTGGATAATGTGGATATGATTAGTGATTATAATGCAGATAATAAGCTTACTTTTATGTTGTTACGGCACTTGTCTAATGGTGACACTATCAGGTTGTATTTGCAGTGACTGTGTGTAGATATTTTGTTTATGATAATTGAAATATGTAATAATTTTAATTTTTCTGATCTTCTTTGGTCATATTGAGCAATGTGATGCTGTTATCATATTGGCTAGACACAGCTCCATAATTAATTAATCATCCAGATCTCATTGTATAGTTACCAAAATCATTCAAGTGTACGCTGCCTCTGATGGCATGGCTGTTCATTGGTGTTTTTCAGTTAATTAGCTGGGTGTTTATGGAAGATCCCTCAAATAACTAGTTTTGGATAATTTTACATTTTGTGTAAATTTTTAGGTTTTTTGTGCTTCTTTGATCTGTGATTTTATTTTCTGTGTTTTTTAATGCATCAGTTATTGGCAGTTTGGTCAGTTATGCTTAAATTTGAATTTTATGTCAATTTCTAGGTTTTTTTGTGATGTTTTTGTTAGTATATATTCTTTTTCTGTTTCTTATTTCTGTTTTTTACTAATAAGCATGTTCATAATCGTGCTGTGTTAACCGTTTGCATTTGCAGTTGATTGTGGAGACAATGAGTGCATTTGAGAGCGTGTTTCGCAGCTTGTACTGCAAGGGCGACGGCTCTGTACCCACAAATGTCCCGGCAGCTGTGTCAATGCATACGAGCATGCTGTCTGCATGGACGCTCTTACTGTCCATGCTTCCAGTCTCCGTTCTTCAACAACTCCTTCAAAAGTATGTCTGTCGTCATACTAATCAACTTATACACAATAACTGTTAATGCAGGGTTGCCACTTGTTTTAAATAACCTGGAAATGTTGGGAAATGACAGCTTTCGCAGATTGTTGGGGGTTTTCAGGAGAAGGTATTGTTTCAGGGAAAACTTTTTTTGTTACTTTTATGTTCAGAGCAGCATCAGTGTTTACTAACAATGCAGTAGTGTTTTTGTTGGCATATTTTCAGAGCTTTGCAACAGCATTATGATATTGTTGAATTCTGCTAAACAGAGTTTGAGTTTGCTGGCTTGCCATTGCAGTGTTGTCTATGGTTATGAGTGAACATAGTTGTGTGGTGAATGGTGATGTGCAGTCAGCTGAAGAAATTATCAGAGCTGCTGCTGAATGCTGATGTTGATATACGCATCAGTGCTGGAGAGGCTATAGCACTACTGTATGAGTTGGCCAGGGCAGATGATGAGGTCAGACGTAGCATTTTAAAAAATTTTTCTGTAAATTTATATGATGATTCATATAAACTTGTATGATTTTTTCTGTTATAATTTTTTTACTGCTGATGCTGTTATTTCATGTTGTGTAGCATGAATTGTCTACAACATGTGTGTCGAGATGACACTGTTGCTTCCCTGCTGCGTTTTTCACAGCATGACTGTGAATGTGTGAAACAAATGGTGCAAACAACAAATGAATTGAACATGTTAGTGCTGTCTGCGATTCTGCGTAAATTAGAGGTCTGCTTCTGATGTTACCCAGCATTAAATATTCTGTTTTCGAATGTACTGTAAAATCTTGACTATAATATGCATCTGAGTATAATACGCACCCGTACTTCACAGTTATGGCACAGTAGAAAATGTTGTACTCTTATGTATAATACGCACCTCATATTTCACAGCTGTCATGATGGCTGGTGGCATGGCTGCTTGCTGTTCTCAATGAGTAAGACAGACTATGAAATGGCATGTGTCATCGTCATTATACGTCATCATTGTGCGTCATTTTTGCATGTCGTCATCATGTGTTGTCATCGTCCGTTGTTGTCACACTTCGCATTTTTATCGTCTTATGTCGTTGTGCTTCGTTGTGTGTTTTCACGTCATCATACGTTGTCGTGCATCGTCATCATACGTCATCATCCCGCATCGTCGTTGTGCGCCATCGTTTTCGTACGTCGTCGTCACATGACGTCATCGTCGTCCGTTGTCATCAGTCATCAAGCTTTGCGTCTTTGTCGATTTACACGTCATTGTGCATCGTCGTCGTGCATTGTCGTATGTTGTCATGCATCGTCATCATTATATGTCATTGTCCCGCATTGTCGTTGTGCGTCATCGTTTTCGTACGTCGTTGTTGCGTTATGTCATCATATGTCATCGTCGTCCGTTGTCGTTACCCTTCATGTCTTTGTTAACTTACACGTCGTTGTGCATCGCTGTCATGTTTTGTCATGTCGTCGTCATCGTGCGCTGTCATCGTTTATGTCGTGCGTAATTTTTGAATCTTATTAACGGCAATGTCATGGCTTTGTGCCCAAAGTCCGGTGCCCAAGTGTTCTGCTCCGTGCTGAAATACAAGCCGTTGATTTCCTTGGATGCTGGGCTATAAACTGACAGACTTGTTGCAGTTTCAAATTAGCCTACATAACTCTGTTATTTTTTGCCTGGCTCTCATCGGACAGTCGTTACAATGAGTACACAACATTTGTACATGGCGTTTGAAAAAAATTTAAAAAGTACTTCTATGTACAATACGCACAACGATCTTTAAAACAGGTTTGACAATAAAATAGTGCGTATTATATGCAAGATTTTGTGGTAAATTTAGTGGTTGTCATTTTGCTGCTGGTCGTTTTTGTAGTTTTGACAAACATGTTATATTAGGTCCAGGAGCTTACCTGTCTGTCTTTGTATGGAATGCAGGACTTTGAAGGTGATGACTTTGACGACCTTTGCATGGAGCTGAAGAAGCTGTCGACTGAGTGCAATAAATACCGAGCGAAGAAGGATCGACGTCAGCAGCGATCAAGCTTCAGAGACATACTCAACAGTGTCGAGAGTGGACAGTTCACTAAACAGCGGATTAGGGTTAGTTCCATGTATTAAGTGTTATCTGTATTCAGTAACCGCTTCGTTCTGATATGATGGACATTGTTTTTAATTTTTGGCCATGACATTAGAGGCATGTTGTGTGTATTTTTTAGGGCTGGTACTGATTAAAATTTTTTTAATTGATTAATCACCGAAAATTAATCGCGATTAATCGATTAATTTCGAACAATTTTTCAATTTTGTAGTTAATGCCCAAAACCATGAAAACTGCAAAACACAATTGTGCTTGTTACCATTCATAAAAGTTGGAAACTTATAGGCCTACTTGTACACTATGCAGTCAGTTAACACGCATTTCAGGCTTTCAGCCAATCACGCAGACAAACAAGTAATGTCACATTTTCGGGCAAAAGAGCAGCATGCGTTTTGTTCACAATGTAGCCTGATGAGCTAAACAGGCGTTCGCACGGGACAGTTGTCGCAGGTATGCAAAGTACTGTTTTTACAAAACTAGCAAGAACAGGAAAACGATGGCTATTCAGTTTCCATTAGTTTAGTGGATTTTCTGTTTCTGGAAGCGGATCTTCATCTTTGTAGCGAGCCAAGTCAGCAGTTCAAAATTTAATCAAATTTTAATCGATTAAAAAAAATTAATCGAACACTTTTTTTATCGATTAATCGATTAATTAATTGTTAATTTTCGCAGACATAGTATTTTTACAAGAAATTTGAGCTAATGCTCACACGACGTGCAAAAGCCTATAGTAGTTCCGGTTCAGTAGTTTAGCTGAAAATTGGGGTGTTCACGCTAAGTTAATATACGAATACCGGATTCTCTATCTGGATTGCATAACGATAGTTTGGTGGCGCCACCTTGTGAATGATATAGACTTGAGTTGCAGCCCAAAGTCACCAAAAAATCCATTTTGGCATTCAAGGTCATTGAATTCGGCTCCAATCGAGAGCTAGTGTTCGACTTCCTATTAGTGATTAATAGTAACCTCTGCCCTATCTCGCCCTGTTACAGCAACTTATTGGCAAAAAATCACAAATTTTGGCCATCCCCCTCATTTAGTGCCTTCGTTTGGGTGACCCCCTTCGAATTTATGGAAAAGTTTTATGGTTCCTGAAACTAGAGTCTTCCAGGCAGCCGATGGTGAAGATTTGGTGATTCTAGCTTGCACCGCTTTTGACTGATCCACCGTGTGACAGACAGACGGACAGACAGAATTGCGATGGCTAGGACACGCTGAAAGCAGTAGCTGCTTTCGCGCGTATAAATCTGCTCTCTTTGATATTGTATACAGTGAATTTAAGCACTCAGCCTGATCTCTGTTACTACATGTCTCTGGTTCACTTGCGCACTAGCAATGTCTTTCTCTGATTGATTGACTTTTGTGATAGATATATGTAATTCTGTTTCTGTTGACTTAATTCATTTGCTGTCATTTTCTTTGGGATCGCTGAACTTTTTCGTATGTTCTGCCATTATACACTGCAGCCAGAGATAAATTAAGGCAGAATAGCAATTGCATATGTTATTCAGTATATTCATCGCATCTAGATGTAGAGCGTGAAGCTCATTTGGTATGCTGTCATTAGCAGTGACTGGTTTGCACAGGTGAATGAGCGCGAGGGTATTATGATTGGCAGCTGGTCAACCAGAGTCCAGTACAATGCTTTCTGTCATGCTCTTGGCACTGGCATGAGTATACACCTCCAGGTACAAAACCTTGCCATGTTATAGTAATAATTGTTATTATGGTAAGTGCAGTAATAAGCTGTTGAGCATTGAAATGCAGTGATCTTGAAGTGTTTCACAAGATGAGTATCTTTTTTTTGTGCAAGTTGTAGCTGTGAAGTGGATGAGGCCAAAAGACTTTGTCACTGTTCATTTGTGCAGTTTATTGGTTTTCTGCATGTGTGCTGTTGCAGTGTAGTACTGTAGTTATAGCTAAGCTTGTTCGCTTTGCATGCGAGTGTAAATGGATCAGTAAGCAAATGTAGCATAATATAGCTGTGACATACAATACATGTTGAATGATTTTGTATTTGTGTGTTGTGTTAGGAGAACGATTTGCTGAGAGATGTCTTTGGTCTTGGGCCGCCGCTATTAGGCACCAACGCCATCTCAAACAAAGCATCAAAGACCGAACGAGTTAGTTTTTGTCTTATTCGATTTTATGTTTATGTACCACGTTATTTTGAATTGTCCATTAATTTTACATTAGCTACACTATGTTGTGTTTATTATTTGATTTGATTATTTGTTTTTATTGATTTCTAGTTGCAGCATTCCTTAGCTGTACATTGTATCGTTGTCATTCAGTTCTTCTGCTTATATTGGTTTTTGAGGCATTAGTAATTGAGTACATTACTGAATTACTAAGTTACTAATTTTGCAAGATCTGTTGTTTGTTGTAAAATGGGCAAATGCAGCTTCTGAGGAAAAGAAACCTACTGAATGCTATGAAGAAGGTCAGCAGAAGGTCAGATTCGGCCACTGTCTGACATTGTGCACTTTAAATATGCACATAAAGTCCTTGAATTTTATTTCACAACTACAGTAGGAACTCTGCTCAAAGTAGCTGGAAGTGGCAAATACAGGGTGGGCCAGTAAAAAATGTGCCACTTTGCTTTTGTTTATATTGTCGCTAATTATTGACCGAATTTCAAAATTCTTTCACTGTCACACTCTGTGGGCAATTTGCAATAATGCTATTATTGTATATTCCACCACATTGTAAATGTCACTCTACACTACCTTGTGAAATATAAGTGAAATATGAATATATAACGGTAATAGCGAAGTAACATTTTGGTAAATGAAACAAAAAACACTTCAGACCAACATTGAACATTGCGGTGAATAATTTATATGACACTAGACTAAGTGAGTCTAACACAGTTTAGTATCATACGAATCATTCATCGCAGTGTTGATCTGAACAGTTAATATTTGTTGCTATCGTTAGTTTTTTCTTACATTTATACTTCGCACGGTAGTGTAGAGATGTATTTACTGTGTGGTGGGATATATGATATATTATTGCAAATTGTCCGCATCGTGTGCCAGTGACAGAATATTGGAAATCGATCAATAATTGGCACAGATATGGACAAAGGTAAAGTGGCACGTTTTTTATTGGTGAGAATATGGTTGCTGTCGTTAATGCCATGTTTCTGTCTGCTGTGCGTATTTTAGCACATGGCACACGACGCCGCATTCAAAGCACGCACAAAAAGCCGAGCCAAGATGAGAGACAAGAAGTCCGTCGGTGCAGGGCTAGATTGAGCTGTGTCGATGCTCGTTGATTTAGGTTCAATTTAACTGCCTTCAGTAAGCCATTGTGTCCGTGTGTCATGTTAACTGTATCTCTGTCATCTTGTATTCAATGTGTACAGTATATATGAGGTTGTCATCATGTGTATTGTCAGCTTGTTAACTGCCCATTAACTCTGCTTGTTAGGCGTGTTCAGTAAGACCCGAGTTTTGAATGATTGTAAACTACTTCCAGACACACAAACATGCCCCTTGCTTCAAGACATCATTATTCGTTAGCCATGTGTATGTGACAACCATTTTAAACTTTGTTTTCTGGTTATGTTATCGAATAATAAGGAAAAATGTGTGTGCATGTTGCCTCGAGAATGGCAGAAATTATACTGTTGTCTCATCTTTGTTTAATGCTAGTGTGACACTGAAAGAATTTTGTACTTGATCAGTATATTATGGCAAGAGCATGCCGTTTCTTATTTTTTACTTTCAAGAAGTATACGCGTAAGTAGTGAACACCATCTGTGCAAAAATGGTACAGTATTGTTTGGCTCTGCAAACCCATCTGTCAGTTATATGTAATTTAATCTGAACATTGATGTACAGCCATTGAGTTGTGCTCATAATACTCTGTACTCGTGTGCATATTATGGTTTATGCAAAACTACATGAGGCGGTTTGTTTTTTGTCATTATTTCATAACTGGCAGCGTGTACGTGTTACAGCGTTATGTCAACATGTTACGTACTTAGCTGTTATTGATTTAATGAATATGTTTGTTTTTAGGCAATTTATGGGTTGTATGTCACTTGAATACAAGTTCTTTGAAGTTGGATCATGTAACAGTGGACATACTAGCATGACAAAATTGTGTTGCATTAAAGTTACTAATAAATGGGTCATTATTACTTGATGTATTAAACAGTTTTTTTATTTGTGCATTTTTCTTATTTTATGGCCAAATACAACATTAATTGGATATCCATATAAGTTGGCTAAGTATTTGTAGCCAGTGTTCTTTCTGCGATTCTGGTGGTAACTATTCCATTTTTTCTTTTGGCTACTGTTTGTTCTTATCCTGAACCTTTTGTTAGAAGATGGTTGTTATATGGGGCTGATATTTATTGTTGATTTGGTTGCATTCTTTGCTCTATTATTACTGTTAATTCATTAAATATGGATCTTATCATATTTAGTGTTATCGATTTTCGTTATTTAATCAGATTAGGTATCATTTTGTTATTTGCAATTTACTAATTTGAAGTATTGCCCTTGCCCGGTACCTCCATTTGTCATTTTTTGTAGAGCTTGTCATTAAAGGACCTTAGTGCCATGCACTAAACGTTTTGCATTGTTTACTTGACAGCATACAGCTATGCAAACTTTGTCTTGTCCATTGTCTGATCAGTTTTGGTTTAAGTTTGGTTTTTCCAGCATTACTTTTTGTGTCTTAATTTATGGCATTATCTAGCTACTGGCAGATGCTAGTGAAGTAATTGGATGAAAGAAGCATAGTGTGGTTACATATTGAGTGAATGTACTCACTTTGGTTGCTGAACTGGCCCCTGTCCTCTAATAGACAGCATTATAAGACTGATGACTGTCTGGAGGATAACAGGGAAGATTATTAGAACTACCATTACGTTAATTACACATGCACGCGTATATTGGAGTTCTTACAATTTTAGGTTCTTGTGTTTTGTGTTTCTGTAAAGGTCAAGCTTACTGTTCCGTTATTAGTGTTTGTGTGCATTCTGCCTGAAAAGGCCGTCCCCGTGACCTCTACTCTGTCGGGCGGGACATTAAACCCTACTCACTCACTCACACTGAACTGGCAGTGCAGTGATACAGATTTGAGGCAAGATTTGTCATTGCTTGGGTTTATTAATGGAATCGTGTTTATTGACATGAATGAGCATGATTCCTGGCCTTGTAAATCACTACAGCTGTGTATCGACAGGATGAAATAACTACCATGGATGTATTATGATTGGGACAAGAGATGTTCTCTGGCTGTTTGTTGAAATACTTTGCACAATAAGCATGGTGTTGCATTTTAAAGTGTTATTTTCCGATGCATTTGGTCGTGGTTGCATGTGAGACAAAACAATTCTGCAAATGTTTTATTTCACATGTATATCAGTGCATGTGTTCAAGATGCTGAAATTTGTGGTCATGTTCTGCACCGATGTTATGCAGCATTTTTATTCTGCATGAGACCACGTCCTTAGTCTTTATGAATGTAGCCAGTGAATTTAGTTATTTTATTTATTTCTGATGTATTTCACCATATTTAATGAATACATGTTTGCATCATCACAGTGCCTGTTTTTTTGCATTTAATCTGTTATAATGCACAACTCTGTGACATTACCATTGTCACTGAGCAAGTTTTTTTCCATCTGAGCAACATGACGAATAATTGGATCCAACTTGAATGTATAGCTGCCGGACAAGCAGTTGCTGATGTAAGGTTTTAGCCAAACTAGTATTTATACCATTTTCAGATAAAGTAGCCATCTGGTTTTACCATCTGGCTTTGACAATAATAGTTACTTTTGGGGAGGAGATAACCAAAACAGTGCTGAGTCTTGTTTTTTAATTGCATGTGTTTCTCTGAAAAACTATGCTGAACAATTTAGGTTTTGTCCTATATTTTTATCCACTAATAGTGTGATGAACAGCTTGGAAATTAGCAAAACAAGAAATTGAGCTAATGCGCACCGGACGCGCGAAAGCCTATAGCAGTTCCTGTTCGCAAACTGTCAGTCTATCTCCAGCCATTTCGTCGCGACTTTTACGGGGGTACCGCTCTTTGATGCCCTCGTGCGTAGGTTTCCTTGAACCTAGAAAATCAAGACTTGGACCATCGAAATCTACGTTCAATGCTGAAAATTTTGTACGCAGCTTCTCCATGTCTATCTCAATTGGTTTCGGCGCAATTCGCTCTTGCAATGTATCTTGCAGCCCAAAATCGCCAAAAAAATCCATAAAACCCCTTATTTTGGCGTTCAAGGTCATTGAATTGGCGCAATCTGGAGCCAGTGTACGACTTTATATTAGTGATTAATAGTAACCTAGGCCCTATCTTGCACCGTTACTGAGATACAGCGACTTATTGGCCAACAGTTGCAAATTTTGCCCATCCCCCTCTCATTTAGCACTCTCATTCTGGGTGACCCCCTTTGAATTTATGAAAAAGCTTTACGGTTCCTGAAACTAGTGTCTTCCAGACATCCGACGGTGAAGATTTTGTGATCCTAGCTTGCACCGTTTTTGACTGATTCGCCTGTGTGAGTCAGACAGAATTGCGATGGTTAAGACGCGCTGAAAGCTGTAGCTGCTTTTGCGCATAAAAAAACTGACAGGCCAGCAAGCATCATAGCTCACGGATCTGTTGCAGGATCTTGAACGGTAATGATAATAATGTAAAGTACGAGTATTTAGTTCCAGTGTGCCCCACAAAACAGACTTCAGTGCTCTGTTTTGTCTTTGGCTGTAGAGGTTAGAGTGATTTGGCTGGAGTCTGAGCTCGTGTGTAATTAAAACTAATTATGGTGATAATCATCAAAACAGCAGACAGCTGACTTTTAAACATGCAACAAACAATTATTGAACCGACATTAAGTTGACATATCACAAATGTAACAAGTCAATAATTGAAATACGTGCATAATAACAAGTTCTCAATGTGTCAAATGTTAGTGCAACTCCCACTAAATAAACGTTGAGCTACAGCTTTTGTCTTCCATACTATAGGCTGCTATGGGCTGAAGGACACCAGTGAGTTGAAGCAGCAGATGATTGAGACTTGGTCCAATATTCCATATAATATATACAGTATCATCGACGAAGCTGCTGACTTGTGAGGAATATAACTGCTAAAGCCCAAATTCCATTATGCCGACTTTCACCAAAACTTCCCCCAGGGAAAGTCGTGCACACAAATCATGAAAGTCGCAGACAAAAGTGGTGACAAATCATTAAGTTTCGGTGAAAGTCGTGAACGCAAATCACGAAAGTCGCGGACATAAACTATCTTGACATGTCAATGTGTTTGCGACAAAGTCCGCAGCAAACCCTTCTGTGTTGCTCTAATGGAAATTGGCCTGTTACAATGCACGGGGAAGTCATCAACCGCGGACTTTGTTGCGGACACAAATCACAAAAGTCCGCAACTTAGATCATGACAGTCGGCGACATGATTTGTGTCGTGGACTTTCATGATTTGTGTCGACGACAAAGTTGCGGACTTTGTTGCAAAGTCGGCGTAATGGAATTTGGGCTTATGTGATTGCTTGCATGCAGAAAAGCCAAACGTTAGCAGTTGTGAACTGTTTGGATTTGCCTTTACACAACTGTTTAAAGGCTGCACTCTGCAGAAAAAAGCAGTATAGTGTCACAGCAGTATTCAATGAGGGGTGTGCATAGCTCTTCACACAAAAAAAACATCTCAGAGATAGGCTATGGAGCATCAGCTGCCATGTGATCGCAGTTTTACCTGCCATCCCTTACTGGTGAACGCGCCCCATTCCAAATCCTAACCAGTGCTGTCCCGGAGAGATGAAAGCCTGAGCTAACCTAGCAGAGTTGTTGGTTTATACCAAGATGGTTTACCTGTCCGAAAACAGTCACCGATCCAGGTACTAACTGCCCGGCGCAGAGATGGGACACAAGGTGTTATGGTGTTAACCACGTTGACTCTCAGTCGAGACAATGTGACACACAGTGACAGTCGGGGACTGAGCTTGATGTTCTGCCGCTGTGACGAGTAGGGGTGTTGATTGAGGTGGTTTGGGTCTAGAGGTGTACGCCGGCGTCGTTAGGCGTGACGCAGTCGGCGTCCATGACAACCACAGTCGCTGCAACTTGTCTCGTGTCGTTGCCAGCAGCCGATGACGTGGTTGTCGTGATGCGCTCATCGTCGTTGTCGTCAGCCGACTGCACACACGCATTATGGCCTAGAATAGATGCATGCACGTTCAATGACGAACGAGTTCTTCCTGCAGTCATGCACTGTCCTGGTAGAGCGGCAGGACGCAATTGACCACACCCTTAATTTTTGGCTATCGGAAAATTGTCGGGAAATGTTTTTCTTATCAGAAAACTTTATAATAAATGCAAAATTTGGGTATGAAAACCCCAATTTTGGGAAAATTTTAGGAAACTTTCAAAAATTCGGAGCATCCGTAATCTTCCCTGTCAGAATATGCACTGGACTTCTGTCGGAAATTTTTAGTGTTAGTCGGAAAATTGAAACTTTCTGTCTCGACTACTTTTTTAACGCACAACACCGCTGATCATCCACGCCACTGGTCAATTACTGGCGTCATTGTTGCTATGCTATTTTGTCAAACGCTTAGCTGGCGACGCTGTCGCAAAAGTATCGCAGTCCAATGATTACATGCACGCTTAGACACATCACAATATTTATTTGGGAAAAGCAACCAGGCTGCCAGAAAGGGCACAGGCCCATCAAAGCTGGCCACCCAAAAGTCAAGTAAAAAATGCAATACATGCACAGAAAAACATACAGAACAAAAATATGCTGAGTATATCCACCTAAAAATGTCTAAATCATATCACATACAATACGTCGAAACCAATCAAACCATTACAGTATGCCATTTATAAACTATTGATCATAGTCATTCAGTATATAATTTATTATATAAGTAAACTTTGATCCTGGATTTAAATAAACTTTCAGATTTAATTTTTTTGATCTCATTTGGGAG
>Ga0209367_1005041_pt1 | contig 18295 bp, 8 predicted proteins | sample WorMetLIZISLAND2_FD_187412 | JGI IMG/M metagenome (GOLD analysis project Ga0209367, IMG submission 187412) | Marine gutless worms symbiont microbial communities from Max Planck institute for Marine Microbiology, Germany - Olavius geniculatus... ... | reverse complement strand
GTAATTGTCCGGACAAGTACACACAAATCAGACAATTGAACATTACAAATTAACGTTAAGCTTGCGCGATAACTTCTCTGTGCGCTTACAGAGAAGCTCACTCGGTAACTCAAAGCTAAAATATTGCCTGCGTTCATCAACTATAGACAAATTATTAGTGCACAAAAGTTTCATTAACAGTCTATGCACACAAATGTAAACAAACGGTTAGAATGATTATATTATCAATTATTATTAGTTAGAGAGTCAGCAGGGGCGTCATTTTGGGAAATGGGGTCTACGAACCCCCCCCCCAAAATTTATGATTTATGATTTCAGTTTTTTTTCTCTGTAAATTCGTCACCACTGCTGGCAACGAACAGCAGCTTAGTCGATGACTTTGCGAAGCTGCGACCACGTCGGTATCCATTATTGTAAATAGGCCTATCAGCAGACTTTTTGATATTTACAAAAGTTTTTGAATTTAACTTAGTGAAGTTGTTTGTGTCAGTGATTAAACAAAGCAGATTGGTCGTAGCTTCGCAGTCTTTGAATAAGCTGGCCAGTGTGAACGATCGAACCCAACTGCCTTCCACTGACATTCACATATTTACTGTCGGGCAAACATTTGTGTTGTTTGTATATGCCTGAGAATTGACTAGCTTTTGAATGGTGTCAACAACAATGACCTTGAATGACCTTAAACCCCGAAAAAGCTTTGTGTTTTTTTTGCAATTTTCGGCTGTGGCGCACATTTCAAAAGTGAATTTTATCGAAATGGCTGGAAATAGACCTGGACAGGCTGCGTATGAAGTTTTTAGCATAGAAGGCACATCTTTAACAATTTAAGTTTTGACCTCCTAAATTCAAAAAGTCTTCCGCACGGAGGCTTCGGATTTGGTTACTTCTTTAAGACACATTGTTATTTTATTGCACGCTGTAGACTGGTTGGCCAAGTGATAAGACCGCTGCTGTCGCGCGTTACGTGAGCTTTGCTCAAATTACTTGTTCTATTAAGCCTTCTACTGTCCTTGCGGCGGCGATAAACTAGGCCTACTAGATGGTAACGTGTGATGGCATTGTTGACAGGTGTGACAGCCGGGGTCGTTGTACTGACTGTCGTTGTGTGTATTTGTCTCATCGTTATCTTCGCACTTGTCGTCATTGTCACTGATCTGAGGCGCCGGCTGGCCAGCGCGGTTGCCGTCAATTCCAATCAGCCGATAGTCTCGAATGAACACACCTACTCGCCGCTACAAGTCAGTCTCCGAGAGTCATTCGTTGTTTATCAGCTGATCTCGTTTGTTTCGTCGTCACAGTGTAATAACACTTTCACATATAAAATTCAGTTTATAATTTGTCGGGCTTTCTCGGTTGCCGGCTCGATAACGTGAAGCGCGATCATTACCGAGACGTCTGCGTGATCCTGTTCACAAATCTCCGTTTTTGGATGACTGTCTCCTAAGACAATTTTTTTCAGAGTAATAATGTAAGCAGTGAATTTTGGGGCTTTTCTGGCGATGATGAATTGTATAAATTCACGTTTAGGCTACTTACTTATTTACCTGCTTACTAAGTTGTGTTTTAACAATAGCTATAAAGGTAAAACATTTTTCCGTATAACGAATGCAATCGTATGGTTTTGTGAAAAACAAACCCGGGCTGTATTAGAGTATGCATTGATGACGATCAACAACAGTAACCGAAAATATGACACGATGTTTAAGAGCTTAGTCTGGATCAGAGCCTAAACCTCGCGTTTAATAGTTTGCAAATTTGAATTGACAATAAAGTTTTAAATTGCTGGTGCGACTGTAGGAAACTGTTCTTCAGGAGAACATCTTGTACGACAATTCGACGTCGATCTACGAAGATCCTGATGCCATGAATCACACGACAGATGACGCCCATACAATGCACCATCAGCCTGGTGTTAGCGATGTCTGATAGTTTAACAGACGATCTCAGTCTTAATGCCGTCAGAATTTGCGTATAGGTTTAGTTTAACGTTGGTCCGTTTAGGCCGATTCATTGTTTTGTTAGCATTGCCGTCAGTCAAACTAAACGCACGGCAGTGTAGTTAAGTCACTACGATATCATTAGCTCATGCCAATCATCTGCCACTTGTTTTTTTTATCCAAAATTAAATTTGTTTCAAGGAGAAATGCTGTCCTTTCTGCTAATTTTTGTTTATAAGCCTATTGTCGTTTTTTTCCAGTTGTCACCAATTTAATACGCAAAAAACAGCTAAGGTAAAGGTAAAGTCTAGCACTTGCTATAGCACTTCTTACATGAGACGGACTCAAGACCAGAAGCGCTTTACAATCTTGAAAGTGGCAGCTGATTGGCATGAGCTAATGATACCGCAGCGCACTATGCGGCCATTCATTGCCCGCGTGAACGAACAACTGGACCCGCGGTTTGCAGCCAGCAGACATACCATCGCTCCAATCAGCCACACTATGCCTTCACCCTGTAGCCCGTAAGCTACTACTCATTTTTTATCCCACGAAGGGTAGGAGGCTGAGTTGGGCTGAGCACATAGTAGGTTAGCAACTTGCTCAAGGTTGCTTGCAAATGACCGGCAGTGAGAATCAAACCGTAACTTGATTAATGCACCTAACACGGGCAGGTAAGTGTCAACAACTTGCCCAAAGTTGTTACTTGGTAGTGCACCGGCTGGGCATTGAACCGTGGACCTTTCGGTCTCGTGTCCAGCGCCCTAACCGTTGAGCCGCCAAGCCATTTATTACTGTCTTAGCTTCAGTTACTTATTCAAAGCTCAAAACTTGTATTATGTGCATAATGTGCTCATGCGTACGTAATTAGGCCTACTCATCCCGAAAAAAACATTGACGCCAAACGGCAAATTTTATTTCCCGCATTAGTGACATCAGCACTTTGGCGTCTCAGGTTTAACTAAATGTGCGCCTCCCCAATAATATTATTGGATTTGCCACGGCCGTAGCAAAAAGTTGCAAACCTAGCATTCGAATTTTCGAATTCGTTGTCACACTAAACACACGCGGCTGTGATAATGATGAATTCTCTGATTAACTCATCTACAAACAGAAGTACACCGAAACCTCTACAACAAATAGCAACAAGAAGCAGTGTTAGGCGTGCATTACTTCTATGTTAATCTGTTTATTTTATTAGTGTCACTGCAGGTTGTGATATTTTCAGGTTACATCGTAGAGTTGCTGTAAGTTCGTGCACCAGCGTAGTTCCTGTCATACGTTCATTCGGTAAAACAGAATAAAACAGATTCGACCAAGGATAAAACAAATTGATTTCGTAGTGCATAGACTGCATTCTGCAGTGCAAACAGAACTAAAAATACACACAGCCGTATATTATAGTCGTCTGTAGGTCCAATACTTTTCTGCTGTCATCAAATTTAATAGTCATTTAACTAAAACCAAGTATATCCGTTCAGTGCTGACAGTGTGCGGCGGTCTGCCTAACTATGCAGTCATTACGCATACCTAACCCCAACCCCAACTCTGACCTTTGACATTTTAAGCTGAAAATTTGCGATCCTGCCTTAGGAAACGTTTTAATTTTTCTAAACCTTATTGTTTTCGGGTTAGTAGCCCATGAAAGCTACTTGGAAGGGCGGACGAGTGAAACTCGTCTATTAAGACGTCAGCATAATAAATACCAGTTTCAAGTGTTAATGCAATATAAGTACATTCTACAACTTGTTCAACTGGAAGGGCATCCGAAGAACGCATATCTCCGTCATATTTTTAGTTGTGTCTGCTAGGTGGAACACTATATATTCAGCGGAGAATTGCCAAGTGGTTAAATATCATTCAGTTCTATCCCGGATCACTATCAAAATTTTATCACCTCTATGATGGGCCAAGCCTAACCTTCTTTAAAAATTTCTGCCAAATCAGCCTGCATCTTTTTGTGTAATCCTGCTAACAAACCAACTGACAGACGAACAAATAATCCCTGTGTACAGTGGCTTCTATCCCTATACTTGGTGGTCGCAGCTTGCGCTCAGTGAAAAATAGGGCGGGGAAAGTTTTGATAAGGTTGACGATCAAAACTTTCCCCCTATTTTTTATTTCCCCTATTTTTCACTTGGCAATCTACACCCTTAACAAAACTTTTTTCTTTTTTTTATTTCTTCTAGTTTTTAAATCTGCACTTTTAACAAAAAAATTTCCCCCTACTTTTTACTTTCCCTTTATTTTCACTGGGCAATCTGCACCCTTAACAAAACCTCCCCCTAATTTTATTCCCCTTATTTTTCAAGCTGCACTTTTAACAAAAATTCCCCTTTTTTACTTTCTCCTTATTTTTCACTGGGCAAACTACACCCTTGACAAAACTTTCGCCTTAGAGGGGAAGAGCCAAAAAATGATTAGAAAACTTGAGTCAGAAATTGGGGGACCTCAGCCCAAAAACTGGGGGGAAGTTGCGCCCGATTTTGATTCCAGATTTAGGGGATAAAAGCCACTGCCTGGGTATAACATAACCTCTTGGCGGATGTAAGAACGCATCAGCTTGTGAAATGCTACGCGGAGTCGGTTAATCTACGAGTGTTGGTGGATTCACGCATTGCCCCTCGAATCTCGGGGCACATTCAGCATCATCAACAGCACAGTCTATTGCCACCGGTATACAGATCTTACCCGGCTCACAGTCGATCAACTGTTGTAACCCATTACACACACATGCATATCAAATAGCATAATATTTTTCAGATTGCGTTTAGACTTATTTGCCTAATGTGCAAATGTAAAATGCCAGTATCGGTCTTCAAGCTATAACCAGAAACATAAACAAATAATGACAATATTTATCGAAAAATATGACGAAGACGACAACGGCGACGACTACAACATGATAAACTGCGCTTAAATTGACAGCCTGGGCTGTTCAACAGGCGACTAATAAAGTGCTTAATTCATCGAACTTTATTTTAGTATTTTATCACAGAGGTTACATACATTGCGATGAAACTAAATGCGATGTTTTGCAGTTGTTTTTAGCTTATTTTTTCGCATGTGCGAGGGCCTGGGACAAAATCGCAAGTAGAGTCACATAACGAATAGAAATTATTATAACGCGGGTCTGTTCAACTTACGTTGCAAGGATTTTCCTGGCATTCGCAGAGTTGACACCCGTTTCTGTCGTACTTCAGTCCATAAGCACATCGTATGTTGCACGGTTCTGTATTCTGGCATTCTGCGTTGCGCAACAACAATTACATGCATAATACTGCGTTGCGCTTTGCCACCGGCCATGTATTGAAATAAAATTGTAACAACAGCTACAACAGTTTATTTCTGTACATCAATCAAAAATAATCGCAATTTCAAAGGGACTAGTGGCTGATCGTTTCTTAGTGATTTAGACCTAGACTTAACATGATGTCTTTAGTTGACTATTGACGAGAAACTCCCTAGAACTGTTTCCGATTTTTTTACAATCTACGTTACGATAGATAAACCAACATCCATTGCCAGCAACACGTCTATAAGCTATTGAATTACTTCTATCGGGCGAAAAAGCAGCGACGTGCGTATTGTTTCCCATTTATGTTCCGACGCCTCGATGCCTGCGGCGTCTCGATCTCGTCCTAGCCCCCTTCTAGTGCCCCTACCAAATTTTGACGTTTAGTTCCCCCGGCCTTGGAGAAAAAAATGTCGACGTACTTTTAACACAAACAGCGACTGCGAGATGACGACGTCTCCATCTTTTAATAGGTCTGATCGAAGGAATCCTCACGACACACTTTTCATCGGGTTTACACTGGTGACACTAACAGCAAATAACAACATAATCTCATTTTTATTTTACTTGCAGTGAAATATAAGGAGACAGAAAAATTAATGGATAACTTAAATTACACGACGTTTAGTCTTTAGATGTTCACCGAAAGGCCTAATTAGGGATGTGTTGCTGGCAGATATGCGAAGTGTTGGCTTACCTCACACGGGTTGTTGCACATGCATGTCTGACAGCCGTTCTTGTCACGCTTAAAGCCACTGTCTTCACAGGCGCACGAACATTTGACTTGAGGACATATAACGACTGCAAAATTCCAAGAATTTATCAACATGTGTAATTAACAAAATTTTGTCTGCACAAAAAACCGCTATTTCACGCACATGCAAGCATTTCATACTGCTTTATGTTGTAGATATGAGTAATGTTGTTTTCGTTGAAAACAGACAAACAGTTGTAAACTAGCCGAACTATAAATTTAAAAAAAAAAACTAAACGCTCTAAAACGCAACAATTCACGCAGGTTAATTAATTAATGTACTCGAAACAGACGAAATTTATGGCATGCTTTTATGCAATACACATTCGCGACAAAAAAATTACAGAATGTGTATGAGATAGACAAAAGTTTATCTTGTTTTACCTGGCTTCTGGCAGGTGTGGCCGCATCCATTAGAGCAGCACTTTAAGTCGCCTTTGCAATCACAATCGCTTGAACATTCTTCAACGCATATCCCAACAGAGCCTGGCTCAAGAGGTGGACACTGCCCAGGTTTAACTGCACAACGCAATCAGCAGCAAAAATCGACGTTTAAATGCTCCACACTCGGCAGTTAACGTACGACAAATGAATGCGACTATCATGGAAGATATTTCTAGCATGTTTCAGTTCTACACTGTTTGGTATTATCTTGGTGAGTAGACCTCCCGCAGTACACGGCATGCGTATAAATGCAATACGTGATGTCACCTGGTACGCAGTTGGCGACTGACGGTGGAATGCACGGTCCGACCAAACAGTTCACCATTACCGGCTGACACACAGTACCAGCAGGGCACAACACTCTCTGTAACGCAGACGACAAGCACTGCTACTAGTGGCATACCCATTCCACGTCACGTATAACGACAAAAATCGTCGATTACGTTCCTTAACCGCGGCTGCTGTAAGTTGCAAAGTATAACTAGAAAGCAGTCAGAGTCCGCACACCTCCGCCAAGGCAATGTTGTTCGCTAGGTGGCAGCACCATCTTTGGTTTTGCAGCGGTTTCCCTTATGCTCGATTGAAAGCAATGGTGACAAAAATTTCAAAGTGATCCAGAATCCAGGATTCCTTCCGGATCACCCCCAAAATTGAATCACTGGTAGTTTATGCCATTCCCGACATATCTTCAAAATTTCAGAAAAATCCGTCCATAACTTCTTGAGTTAACTTGCTAACACACAGACAGACAGACAAACAGACAAACAAACAAACAAACAGTCTGGCAAAAACATTACCTCCTTGGGGGAGGTAATAATTCGCAGTAAGCCAAAAAAATCGTAGTAAAACTACGGCTTGCTAAAAAAACTGCCGAGTTCACACTGTTTTGATATTAATTGGCATTAATGTCACAAGACAGTGGCAGTAACTAAAAGCAAACTTACATCACAAGGATTGAAGCATTTGCACAGTTGACATTTGTTTTCATCATACTCGTAACCATATCGACAAGCAATCTCACACGGTGGAGGGCATTCTATAACTACAAACAATACACCAAAACTAGGCAATAAATAATGTAGCTATTCTGAATACAGAATTAAATAAATATATTTGTTAACTCGACGATTCAAGACGATTTACAAATAATTAAACGCAATTTTTACGTAATGATGCGCCATAGTTGAAACAACGTGACTTTTTGCGTTAGTAAATGTTTTTTTAAATCGTACGTAAAAATATATGATGTAATAATTAATAAAATTACTTCAACAATAAAATCAGGCGAGAAAACCAAACATTAATTACAAAAACGGTACCAAATATATTTTTGAAAATACTACTTTAGTGACAGAGTTGTGAGCATGACATTGAACATGTTTGCTGAACAGTAAAATTGTAAGTGTCACAATCACCGTAATAAAAAAATAAGTACTGCACCTGGTGTTTGGCAGGTGAGTCGACATCCACTGGAGCAACATTTCTGGTTGTCCTTGCAGTCGGCGTCATAGGCACACTCATCCTTAGCCTTGCAAAGAACTCCCTTCAGACACTCCGGCACAGGCGGACACACACCCGGCTTGGCTGCCGACGTACAAACAAACGACACTCATATCGACACATTCTTAAAACTGTTTAAAAAAATAGTTTAAAAAATAATTTTCTCGTTCGTACTGTGCTACGAAAATTGTCGTATAGTTGTAATTCGAGTGACAGAGTATAGAACTCGGCTACGATGGCTTGGTGACGTATAAAAACTTATAAACTTATAAAGTACTATCAAAAAATCGTGACCTACTCATAGTTCGACTCCCGATCGGCCGGATCGCTATTAATGATTACTAATAATTTTATATAAATAACTATCTGCGGGCAAGTAAACAGTTGAAGATATATAACCAACAAACAAGGTCAACTCAGCCTTCCAGTATCCTGGGGTAGGTGCATCGAACATTGTCTTTCTTATTTGTAGGTCTACTTTTTTACCAACTTACACCAAAAACAAATGCAATGAAAACGCAGCCTAACTAGCGTGCAAAGAAAATGTCACAGAACATGTAGATCAACCTACAATATAGGAAACAACACAATCATGCGACATTATTAATATATTCCTGTTGAGAACGTTACTTTTTAACAAGTCGTCAGTTTCTTTGCTTACTTTTCGGCACGCACGAGGCCACTGATGGCGGGATACATGGTGCACAAAAACAGTTGATCAGCACTGGCTTACACACGGTGCCATCCGGACATTTGTGGTCCTGAACGACAATAATATTGTCAGCAAAGTCAGTAGCCCCTTACTACTGTATGTCTATGTGTTCGCAGAACGTACGAAAACTCATATATTCGGACTAGATTAAATCGTTTACGCAAATTACACGATATTATGCATAGCCATATCGCTAAGGAAAAAACCTTTAAACAACCTAGTCTACAGCGGTATAAAAGACAGTAAAAACACGGATATAACTCGTCGGCATTCCAAGTCAAATTGTAAAAATGCGCAGAAAATATTTTTTTAAAAACTGAAAATGTGTTCACAAAAGCTATAAGAGTGACATGACAATTTGTCATCAGCATATTAGAGGTTTTTACGGGTACGGGCTATAAAAATTGACTTCTGACAATTGACACGTGGACCACGATTGTGCCTACGCTGGCTACAAGTTGCTGCCCAGTGTGTTCCGCCGCGTGAAAACTCGATTAAAATACACTGTCTCTATAATATATACTCGGTGCAAGTTGCAACAAAATTCGTTGACAAAAACTTTTAACGTACATCGCAGGGATCGAAGCAAGCACACAGCGGACATTCATTCTCGTCGTACAGGAAGCCGTATTCACAGGCCAAGTCACACAGCAGCGGCTGACAAGCGACTGCCGCATCACACACAAACGTGCTCAGTCTCAGGAAAAATAAACTGTCATTTTCCAACAAAAAAATTAGAGCTGTGCTTGGCTTGAGCTTTGCGTTACAAAGGCACATCATCACCATCGTCGTCGTCATTTATTGCATAAATTATATATTTGAAAAACTGCAAACAATTCGTTTAATGTTGTATAAGCGCTGATGTAAAACGGCAAAAATCAAAAAGTATAAGCACGAAAATTATGCATTAGCTTAGACTTTTATATTTGGCTACTGAAGACAGATTAAATGTCTAAGCTAATACATTAGTTCGGGCTTATACTTTTTGATTTTTGCCGTTTTGCGTCAGCGCTTATACAACATTAAATGAATTGCTTGCATTTTTTATATATAATTGTAATATATCTATCTATCTACAGTATGTGTATCTGTCATGAGTATGCATTAGTGTTTTTTTTGTTTGTTCTTTTTTTTTGTTTGTGATGCTAACGAATTTTTCGATAAATAAAGTTGATTATTATTAATATAAGCTTAAGTACCAATTACATTCTCATAGAATTATAACTGGACATAATAATACTATTACCGTGCGACAATAAACATATAAGCACTATTTATTTAGCACTTTTATTGGACAAATAAAAATTGATATAAGCACTATGAATCTAAATGGCAGAAACTTTGTTTAACTGCGCGGTAAGCATATAACAAATATAGGAACGAACCAGTATTCATGTATGAGGCTAAACAATTTTACTGTTGATCGCCTGCGCAAAATTTTAGATGCTAAAGCCCCATTTCTTCTTCTGTCTAAACAGCGAGTAGGCCTACGCTGTACACGGCATGCGTATGAATACGATACGTGAAATAGGCAAAATGCAGAAACGACACACTCGTTCTACCTGGTTTCTGGCAAGTGTGGCCGCATCCATTAGAACAGCACTTAAAGTCGCCTTCGCAATCAGAATCTCCTGAACATCGTTCGACGCATATCCCAGCAGTATTTGGCTCAAGACGTGGACACTGACCAGGTTTCGCTGTCGATTACAACAAATGAAACGTCAACGTGTTTCGTAGCGCTTGGTATCATTTGTCAAGTTAGTTTCAACAAAGCCAAGTTTCTGATAGCGATTTAAGATGGGTTTCGAGTACAAAGCAAGGGGTTCATATCTAAGTCATTAGTTTCAATAGAAGCTGGGACTTGTATTAATTTTTTTTTGGGAAGGGGCGCTAATTTCAGTTGTATAAAAATGTCGTAAATCCATTTACCAACGCGTTACTTACTTATAGGTACACAAATGCCTTCTGACGGTGGGATACACGGTGGGTCAATACAAAGCAGCAGCCGCGACTTGCACACTGTACCGACCGGACACAAAGTTCTCTGCAAAAGATTCACCGCAGCAGTTACAACAAAATCATACCTATGGGCACGCGAGTGCAGGAAAACGTTCGTCTTAAAAGTAGTAACTAACGACTATCTTTAGTAGTCCAAGTGGAAGTCGTAGTCAAACTGGGTCCAAAAACATTGATGAGTTTGCTGAACACTAAACCAAAGCTGGAGCAATTGAAGCGGTTTTCCGAATGAATTGTTCAAAATTCCAACGTAAAGCGTGAAATTTGATTTTGACTTTTAATAACACAAATTGCATGATAAATGCTGTTAAGACTGAACGTTCAAGGTAAATTTTTTCAAGACACGACGAAGTTCCGTTTCTATCAACAGAACTAAGACGAACATAGTAACAATGATCACAACTGATCATTCCTACGATCTTCTGTGTGTGACATTATTTTGTAGATTTGACGCCATCTTCGTTGACTGTCTTACTAACTTAACGTTTGTTCGACGTGCGATAAAAACAGACTCGATGACGAGTCAAGTTACAGATATGCCTGGCACTAATTCTATCAATATTTAACATGTAATAAAAAGACATACGGCGCAAGGATTGAAGCATTCACACGTTTGGCATTTGTTTTCGTCGTAGACAAAGCCTGCTGGACATTCTTTCGTACAGAGTACAGCAGGACACTTTAGAACTGCGCGACAACACTCACAATATCTGAACTGGAAAAAATTTTTAAAGCGATGAACACTTTTCTTCCAATGATTAAAATTACGTGAAAGACAGTTTATGTGTACAATTTCCTATAATGCTATAGTGCGGTGCGCCCTGATTCTTTCTGAGACTTTGGCGCTTTATAAATCATTTACTTACTTACTTACTTACTTAAATAACGTGCGTGTAATGCAAAACAAAGTTAATTAAACAGAAATTTGTATTAAGTTATTCACTACAGCCAATACAATAATGCCAAACTACGAAGGAATTTCGACAAAAAGTAAAAAGTGACCCAAGAAGAACCACTATTATATCTATTATCATTATTTCTATGACAAATTGTAATGAAATGTTTCACTGTTGGCTTTTTCACAAAATACAAACGTCAAAGTAAAACGCAGTCCTCCGCAGTGGTTTAAACGTTTTGCGTGTTTCCAGTTACTAATACTCCTATATGCAGGCTGCATTAGTAGTTTAATCAATCAACTAGAAGGCGCTCGTAAGAGTGCATATCTCCGCCAAGCAAAGTGTACACAGACAGACAGACAGACAGACAGACGGACAGACAGACGGACACACACATACACACGGACAGAACGACCAATCTCATAATCTCCTCCAATTCACTTCGTTCCATTGGCGGAGATAAAAAATACGCGAATTTACGGAACGCCCATTAAACAAAGTTCTCAGAAACGCCTTTTACAAGTAGGCACGATGATAAAAAACACTAGTAATGTTGGTCTTACGAGGTTTCTGGCAGGTGAGTTTGCAACCATCGGTGCAACATTTCAAGTCGCCATCGCAGTCTGAGTCACATTGGCATTCACCGGGATCATCTAGGATACATGGCCTGCCCAGAAACGGCGAAACAGCTGGACACTGCCCAGGCTTTTCTGTCAAGTTAACAACCGTGGCGCATTGAGTTAACAATCTAAACGAAAAAATGAACAAAATTGCCATTTCTTTAACAACATTTTTATTAAATGCTTACTGTTGCCATTTTACAAAGTACAAACGTCAAGGGAAAACGCAGTTCTCGGCGGAGATTTAAAGCCTTTCATGCTTTCTAGCTACTACTACTCCTACACGTTTTGGTAATAATTTGTGGCCTTACCAGGTTTCCGGCATGTGAGTTTGCAACCGTCAGTGCAACACTTTAAGTTGCCATCGCAGTCGAAGTCACACTGGCATTCATCAAAATCATATTGTAGACACGGCCTCCGAAGTAGCACAGCTGGACACTGACCAGGCTTTTCTGTCCAGTCAGCAACAGTGGCACATTAAGTTAGCAGACTGAATCTGATACATAGACATTAAAATAATGTTTAAGTATATTTACCTCTGCCAAGGAGGTAATGTTTTTGCCCATTTTTTGTTTGTTTGTTTGTCTGTCTGTCTGTTAGAAAGATAACTCAAAAAGTTATGGACGTATCTTTCTGAAATTTTGAGGTTATGTCGGGCATGGCATAAACTACAAGTGATTCAATTTTGGGCGTGATCCGGCAGGAATCTTGGATTTTGGATCACTTTGAAATTTTCGTTACCATTGCGTTAAAAGGGGCATAAGGGAACTGCTGCGATGGTGACGCCACCTGGCGAATAGCTTTGCCTTGGCGGAGGTACCTGCGGGCTATGACTGCTTTCTAGTTTTTTCAACTGCACCAATTTGCATTTGCATAATTTAAGCCTAACAATATGCGTAACATAGATGCTGTAAGCATATTTGTAACGATAGATCTATTGGTGTCAAACTGATACATTTTAAAATTTTATTGACTTCATGCATACGAAAAAATTAACCACTTTATTGTTCAACTTTCTTTTGTTTGCTGTGCGACATCAAGCCACTTACGTGCTACTAATGAAGTTGCAGTTGACAATGACAAAAACGTCGCTATGATGAGTATGGCTACTGCAACGCTCTGCATTCTTGATATCGACGTCTGCGCGTTATTTCAACTGAACTTCTGATCTCAACAACCTCTGTTACGATACCCATGTTATAAAGAAGACAATAATTAAAGCGTACTGTTAACTTTAAATACTTGCAATACATGTTTATTTAGACACTGCAGTTTATAAACGTAGAAGTTTGTTCTTAGGCTCTTAGTGACAAACTGAATTGACAGAACAAGACATGGATTATTGTCCGCAGACACATAGTACTTTACTCCGCACTTAGGGCCGGTAAATACGCGTAGTGTTTTTCAGTGGTGTTTCGCTATTAGTATGCTAAGATACACAAAAACGACTTATTATGAATGAAAGCAGATTAGGCCTATATTTTTAGCGAGACGTTTTAAACCCTGCACCTTCTAATCTTCGCTTTGGTCTTAGGTTGGCCATCCGTTCGCATGTCTTGTTAACAGTTAATCTAATAGTGTTAATAGTAACTTTACAATAGATAATAAAAAATAAATAATTACTTTTTGTATATTTTGCCATTAAACAAACACTTCTTGCTTTTTTACCGTGTAACAATTCGCTCGAGGCGATAGTTACGATGTCAGAAAAAAAACTGCCGAGCAACATAAAGTAGGCCTAATCGTTAACGCGAATATGGCTATTAGCATTTCTCACTCGTTCCACATGATGTTATTGTAATTTTGTTAATATCAACTGTCATCTTAGACGAATATAAATATTAGCTTTATTATGCCGATTGTTACAGCAGTAGGCCTACTCAAAACTACAATTATTACTAGCATAAAGTTAACAGTAAGGAGTAGCCAAAAGTACTCGTGGGCTACATTGAGCAGTTGTAGACTGCAGATACGACCTGATACAATAGCCTACCTGATAATCAAAATTCAACGTATTCAATTCAATTCAATTCAACTTAGTGAGGAACGACGGGTGATGGATTTATATAGACCCATATACGGCGAGTCACAGTGCTGACATTTAGGTCTTACCTACGGCTTGGTATAGCTATTATCACTTAGAAACGGGAGCCCATGACACGTCGGCCAAGCTGACGCCCACATACCTTCAGTCATCGTCGCGGTTTCCTTCAGCGATTACTCGCAAGTGAAAGAAGATGGTTCCTATTGTAATAAGTAATCGCCATAGTTTTTATAGGCCTACAGACAGATGTCATCTTCGGAAAGTAGCAAGTGATCTGTCTAAATAGCCTACTAAAATAGCGAACTATCAGCTATCACCATTTCTTCTTTGGACCACTTTAGTCAGCAGAAACCACATTCGCACAACCACCACGCCACGACATGTCGCGATATCAACACAACATGCGTGGGCCAAGCACGAACAGTGTTTCGGGGACTAGAATTAACCTTAGCGGCCAGAACTATCGAGCTGAGACTTGCTGGTTTGCAGTTAATCAATCAATCCAAGTTTACTTCAGGCAAGAGTCCATAAATAAACACTAAAATATACAGTAAAAAGATACCAAAAATACATCGAAAGTAGCAAGTGATCTGTCTAAATAGCCTACTAAAATAACGAACTTGAAACTGAAAATGCATTGTAGCTAAATCGTGGTTTAAAGAATAAACGAAATAAAGGTAAGTTCCACAAAATTAAGGAATTGCATGCAGGACGGAGAGAGGTAGCCTCACGGTAGGTTTTAGAATGAAAAAGTACCAACGTCTGAGTCAATGAAATGTCACGTGTTCAATAGGGCCTAGTCAATGACCTTTTAGATATCGACAACACAACAAACACAGATTGCACTTCTTGACAAAATAGCTCGTCATTTTTAATGATCATTATGGTTGCCAAAGTGTACGATATCGACGAATATGATGTAACTCATTGACACGCCACCATCATCATTTTTTTTCAGTTGCCAACAAACAGCAAACTGTAATAACGCTATTAGGTTTTATAACAAGCAGTGTCCGACAATTGTGGGTTGAAGTTATTAGAGTAATCCCTAGCTGTTTTCTGCAGATGAAAGCCTGTATAATGCAAGCGAATGTCAAGCGTAAGTCGTTAAACATCACACCGCATGCAGCTGAAAAATTTAAAAGTGCGTACGGAGCGACAGAAATGCGTCCCCGGCTTTCATTTCATTTCAATTCTGTCGCACTGTACGGACCTTAACGAACATTTAAGACGATGGCAATATTCACTACTACACATAAGCATGTACTTCGAAGCTCAAACACCAACGCGGACATGTTGCAGCAAGCCTACACTGTATAACAAAACACATCGTTGTTGCATGCATCACTACGCAAAATGCAAAAAAAAACCGATTCGTTGTATCCCGATAAACACTAAAAGATATGCAATAAAAAGAAATTAAAAAAACACATCAAAAGTAGCGAGTAATCTTCTGACGGTGTGGCGGAATGCATTAAAGTAGCACTTCGAGTCGCATGGTGTGTGGTCTGCATCATCGCCTGTATGTTTCAGCGCGTTTCATCTTATTGCGCCGCCCGCGCTCTGACTTACTCTAATTCGTTACGTCACCGACTTACACCGTAATTTGTAAAGCAATGTCTGCACACTGGTCAACTTCAGTAGCTAAAACTATCAACGACGGCCAAAGCATTAGAGGTTCTTACCATACCCGGCACTGCGCTATATAATTCTACAGTTGACATTTAACAACACTATTGGTAGGCCTAAGAGACAAAAACTGTACTCTTGGGGCCTAAAAAGGCATCTCTAGTAATCTTTCATTTTACACCTCGCGCATACAATGTAAATATAATAATCTGTTTTTGTACACGCTCTATTTCTACTTCAGTTCCACAGCAAAACAGAAATCTATTTATTACGAATAACGGCAACAAAGAGAGAATTAAGTCAAAATAATAGGCCTACGTAAGAAAAACTCCCGTAACAACAAACAAATACAATATCAGAAAGTACAAAAAACATTATGCATGAGACCCCTGTAATAAGCAAACACACAGCACGACAAATGAACAAATTGTATAACTGTACGTGCATTCCGAAATCGACCGGGTACTTGTAACGTATAAAAGTTACTTATTTCAAAAAACAATATACACGGTCCACGGGATCTGCACGACGATTTCGTTACGATAGGTGGGACAAAGCGCTCAAGTGTGAAACTAAATTAGCTGTACCGATTTGTCACTTATTATTAATGCAATAATAATAATCAGAAATCAGTATAACTTACACAAACGTTAACAGCAACGAAGAAAAGCAAACGTGCTTTACGTATCATTTTTCACTAGCCAAGTGGCTAAATCGTAACTAATTTGTCACTTTTGACGCAAAGTTGCTCGTAACTTCGCAAACTTGAAAAAAATGAGGGTGGGTGGGTATAACACAAAACAAGAGAATATGTCGGTACAGAGTGCCGACATGTTTATGCGGCTATCCGCTCAGTTGCTCTAGCAAGTCAGTACACCGCACACCGCATAAACTTGTGTGATGTGCTGTCGCCTTTGAAACTAATAAACAGCACGCCGGTTACGTCTGTTGCGGAAAGCGTCTACACAAAATGTGGCTAACCCTACGCATCCGTAAAACTGCCGACAGACGGACAGTCAGACGGAGGGTCAAGACGCACAATGCGGCCTGTAGGACTAGACCGCCGCCTAATAATATTGGTCACTATCAGACAAGACTTGACGTCGATCAACAATACAAGAAAACGTTTTCTGGTGTTGATGGCTTGATGTTGCGGATGACGTCAAACGAATTCTTCGCCTTTTCGCATCCGCATGTCGATGTTCGCTGACATAAGAGAACGTAGATGAGCCGCAGAATCCTGCACGTATTCAGATTCAGTCATCATAACGGTATATCAAGTGTTTAAAACTATGCCCGCAAAGTATCAAAATATCAGCTAAACAAGAAAGCACTCAGCTAGCAAACATACGCCAGACTAACCCTCGGATTTAAACGATCACCTTGCGGTTTTCAGAAGAACGAAATGTACATTTTCTATCATCAAAAGTGCTTTGACGACTAATGTTTCAATAGCAGTCATTGACTTAAGGTAATTACCGTAAATTACCTTAAGTTTTAATCTGTCGTCTTCAGTGTTGCCGGCTAGTTCCATCTGTTGCTGATACTGCTTCACGAGTCGTTCGAACACCAAGCTCGGATTGTTCACCAAAGTCATCGTCACCAGCCAGCGATTTCTCAAGCGTTTGCGTCGCACTGTATCGTCCGCCACGTTTGTATATCCTAAACAACACTGTTTACATTAAGTCCATCATAAAAGCATTTTATCAAAGCTATCTGACCCATGTGACCTAAACTCCAGATCGTACATGGCTGTGCTTTTTATAATTTTATAATACGGTCAGTACAAACTGACCATGACCCATATAAACCAACGAATTATGGCAATTCACTTGCAGCTGTGCTGTACACTACTGAATATGCATGACCCACTAACCACAGTGACCAGCTGCCAGCTGCGGCATAGATTATGCTAAAATTGATATAGAAAAAAGTTAAGCTATTATCACGCGATCTTTGGACGTAATGGACTCAAAGGGTCTTAACGTTGTGACGAAATCATACTTTTCTAATCTTTACCACATATATGTTTTGGACGATATTTAGAATATTTTAAGGCCAAACTAATGACACCAAAAATAGCAAAAACTACGCAATTATTTAACAAAAGCTAACATTAAACAAGCTAAAAGTATTCATAGAAATAAGATAAGACCTGTATCATCGCGTTTCTTCTTACTGGCTCTGGTCTGATTCAGCAACAGCACGAACGTTCTGAGAACTGGGTGAGTTTGATAGACCTCCACCATCAGCATTGACAGGTAAGCCACGTGACCTGCCAATACATCACAGCACAAGTTTAACATATTTGTCAACATCTCTTGGCTCTTTCACTCTATGCTGAACATTCGCATCTTCCTCAAATCCTTCTCATCACACATCAACAGCAAACGACATAACGATCTGGCTCCATTTTTATGTTCGAATTTCACTCGCACGTGTATTCGT
>Ga0209367_1005040_pt1 | contig 18296 bp, 18 predicted proteins | sample WorMetLIZISLAND2_FD_187412 | JGI IMG/M metagenome (GOLD analysis project Ga0209367, IMG submission 187412) | Marine gutless worms symbiont microbial communities from Max Planck institute for Marine Microbiology, Germany - Olavius geniculatus... ... | reverse complement strand
CCCCCTCTCATTTAGCGACCTCGTTCGGGGTGACCCCCTTCGAATTTATGAAAAAGCTTTACGGTTCCTGAAACTAGAGTCTTCCAGGCAGCCGATGGTGAAGATTTGGAGATCCTAGCTTGGACCGTTTTTGCCTGATCCACCCGTGTGACAGACGGACGGACAGACGGACGGACGGACAGAATTGCGATAGCTAAGACGCGCTATAGCAGTACCTGCTTTCGCGCGTAAAAACGAAATGAAGTTAAATAAACTGAAAACCGGCTTTTATTTCAGTTCATCTTATGTCATTTTGTCTCAAAGGTGCAGTGATTGCTGTTATTCTGGGCAAAAACTGGGCAAACTTTTACGTGCGAAAGCGTCCGTCTGTCCGAGAGTTTATTAAGGGTGTAGTTTTTTCAGTGAAAAAATAGGGGGAAGCAAAAAATAAGGGGTTTTTTGTTAAAGGTGCAGATTGAAAAATAGAGGAAAAGTATAAAAATAGGGGGGGGGTTGTTTAAGGTGTATATTGAAAAATAAGGTAAAGTAAAAAATAAGGTGGAATTGTCAAGGGTGTAGTTTGCCCAGTGAAAATAGGGGAAATAAAAAATAGGGAGGAAGTTTTGAACTGCAACCTTATCAAAACTTTCATCTATTTTACTGGGTGCAAGCTGTGCCCACCAGGTATAGGGATAGAAACCACTGTGTATATTGTCTAATACAAATATTTTACTTCTGTCTGGAGCAGTCTCAGTAATTTATTACGCTACTCAACTTTGGCAGTCAGCACAGCCATAATATATTCTTATCATCCAACCAATAGCATCCAACAGTAGCGTGGTGGCCATGGGTAGGGTCAAATGCTCCACCTAAATTCTGGGCTTTCAGAAATTTGCCAGCAAAACTCCCTTTTTGTCAGAAATTTTTTGTCCAAAAATTTACAATTTGGGGCTAAACCCCCTAATTTAAAAAAATTATGGGCAAAATGAAAATTTGTCAGAAATTGTAGCTTTCTGTCAGAATTCTGTCCAAAAATTTAGAGTGCCTGTCAGAAACTTGCAACTTCCTAGCGTGCCTGCCTACTTTTTTTCTACCCTCAACATTGCTGGCATCAAAGTACTGCAGTAAAGAACAAATCTGATACAAAAATATGTAAATCTTTATTCACCATAATGGCAACACACAGAACAGGAGACTGTACAAAAATAAACTAGCAGGAAAGAGATATACAAGCACAGACACTCAGCAACACTGAAAGATTGTGATCACACGATTAAACAAACAGGCCTATCTAGCACTGATTTACAAATATCTACTATTTACCAATAATAAAACAGAATAGAGTAGACCAGAACCTTTGCAGTTTTGCACAATGCCCTGTCACCTTTCCAGTATTCTAAAGTAAGGGGGGCAGCTAAACTGACATTTTGCCTAGGATTAGTGTTGGCCCGCTATTCCGAAGAGCTGCCATGCTTAGGGATAGAGTTAGGGTAAGTTGGGGGTTAGGAGAATGGCGGATTCAAATGCCACACATGTAAATCTGGTCCTGCATTAAGAGCATTTGGGATCTCTGCATAACTCCGTGATCATCATCATCATCAGCAGGAGCAGCAGCAGCAGCAGTCTTAATAGTACACTGTGAATCACAATAAACATGCCAAATTCTTGTCCATGCCATAGCTTAATTATATAGAGACAGATGCTCAAAATTCTTTCACCACTACACTCAACAGAAAACTTGAAACAAGGCAGCTCTGCAAAAATACCGCAACACCTCAACAGATTCAGTACGCGTTGCTAAATAACAAAAATTACTAATGTCTGAAAACTTGTTCAGCTGCATGGCAAGTCACAGTAACGTGAACTATCAAGAAACCTTATACATATGGCAGGCAGGCACCTGTACTGAGAAAAGAACATGTCAGGCTTCATCGATTTGAGCTCCAAAATTGACAAATTCTGTGACCCACAGAGAAGTAGTAGTAGTAGTTGGCACTGTGTTAGTAGTAGTTGCAGGTTTGTTTGAATCAGACGCTGACAAAAAATCCTCCATTGACAGACAGAGAGAATTAGTAGTAGCAGTTGCAGTAGTGGCAGTTATTGTCGTAGTTGTCAGGAGTAGTAAGTGCTGTGATCAGAAACTGACCAGGAATCCTCCATCTACAGGCAAAGTGGTGCCGGTGATCATAGCAGCTGAGTCACTGAGTAGATACATTATAGCACTCACCACATCATCAACCTCTGTACACAGACAAACCACCGGTTACTACTACACTCTGCACTACTGCTACAACTACTGTTACTACTACAACTAATAACAATACTACTGGTTAACAAAAGGGCATTGTTCAGTCAATGCAGCTGACCTACGCCAGGGCCAGTTAGTTAGTACCTGTAATAAAACAAGTAATTTGAGCAAAGCTCATGAGACGTGCGACAGCCTTAGAAGTTTCTTTATGCACAGTGTCTTGGTCTATCTCCAGCCATTTCGTCGCAATTCACCCTTGAAGTGTGCACCGCAGCCATAAATTGCTAAAACACTAAAACATCCTAATTTGGGGGTTCAGGGTCATTCAAGGTCATCAATGTTAATTACGCTAAAAAGCTCGTCACCAGTGCTTGTTATGATAAGCAGCATGTCTATGCCTATGTGCAACTGTTTTCACGTTAGACGCACCAATATCGGTGAAATAACCAGTTTTTAGAGGGGTACCCTTTTTGATGCTCACGTGCGCAGGCCTCCTTGAACTTAAAGGGGTCAGGACTTAAAACTACTAAAATCTACATTTGATTTTGAAAATTTTGTATGAGAATTGCCTTGGTCTATCTCCAGCCATTTCATTGCAATTAACTCTTGAAATGTGTGCTGCAACCAAAAATTGCGAGAAATTCGCCAAAACCCCCACTTTTGGTGATTCAAGGTCGTTCAAGGTCATCATCGATGTTGATAAAACTAAAAAGCCCATGACCAGTGCTTGTTATGATAAGCAACATGTCTCTACCTATCTGCAACTGTTTTCACACGAGACAAGCCAAAAGTGGCAAATCAACGTCTTTTAGAGGAGGTACCCGTCTTTGACACCCTCGTTTGAAGAGAACCTCTTCACCAAGTGGCACCAAATTTTGCCACAAAAAAACTGAAGTCCTAGCGGCAACTGACAGTAAAAATTTGGTGATCCTAGCTTGCACCGTTTTGATACAATACAGCACAGTGACCGACAGACAGACACCCATGGCTAAGACACGCGTAGCATTCTGCCGTTGTGCATAAAAAAGGTAAAGCATGCCATGCCCCTCTGGGGCGTAGGCAGGGTCCTCATCTCCGTTTCCGTAGCCATTGAGCCCGTAGGTGGATAAACCACTGAGTCTGTGATGCATGACCAGTGCGACGCTGCGACGGTGTCCGATGAAATAGGTCTTTATGTCATTTTCTGACATTTTATTTTACAACTATGTACAAGATCAAACAAAAAAATAACAAAAAAAATCAACGTCCAGCGAAAAACGTTCACCAAAACATAAACATACTCTCGACTCCCCAGCCTAACAAGTCACGTGCCCCTAGCCTCGAGTCCTAGAGTAGTGCGGATTCAGAATTTGCTTGACGCCAAACCTACGGGTTAGTTCCCAGCTACGAGGCATCACTGCCCTTTGGCCGGTACCAAATTATACTGCTTGGTGACAGAGGCGCATGTGTATGAGCAACTTGCCTAAGGTCAATTACCTGACAGTGCACCAGCTCGGAGTCGGAGTCGATCCTGGAACCTTTTGGTCACCAGTCTGGCCCATTATCAAGTCACACTGTACCTGTAATGGGTGTATCCCTGGATGGATAAGGATGAGTTGACATGGGGGGGCTTTCAATATGCTTTGTCTACACCTAGTACCTGTAACAGGTGTAGACGAAACATCTTGAAAGCCCCCCCCCATATCAACGCAGCCTTATCCGTACAGTGTCAGGCGACAACACTCAGTAGCTAAAAGATGGGTTTCCTAGGAAAAGCTACTACGCATGATTTAATCTCCAGTAGTGATAGAGGCGATGGCAGCAGCAGCAGCAGCAGCAGCAGTAGACTACTAGCAGTATCGTGCATAAATAATAACCTGCAAACTTGCGCAGTGGTATTCTTGCTTTGTGCTCGTCTGCCAGGCCGAGATCTGCCCATATAGCAGGACCCATACCAATGTTTACTACAGTAGGATTCACAGCGTTTACACGGATCTACACAGACAGATGGACAGACTAGTGGACAAAAATAATGACTGTAAAACTGATGGGCATAGTAGTAGTAGTAGTAGTTGCTGTTGTTGTTGTTGTTGTTGTAGCTGTAGCAGAGGTGATAGCGGAGTTTACTATGGTAAGATTCATAGCACTAACTCACGCAGAGATAGTGACAAACAGACAAAGAAACAGAGACAGGCAGACGTACAGACAGACACAGACACACAGATGAGTATGTCAGTTCGTACATGTGCCATGCAAATGATACTGTAGCGCCACTGTCAATCTCCGACACTGTAATAGTGTAGTTTTGTTGTAGATAAAAATAATGAAACTCTTTCCTAAAGCATAGCTTCACAACCACACATTCATAACCACACAACAGGCCAGCCGAATAGAACATAGCAATAGTAGCAGAAGTAGTAGTAGCACTGTAGTATGTGTAGTAAGTAGTAACCTGACCTTGTGCGGTCCCAGTTCATAGGCCAGAGATCGTGTCAGTTGGTCTACAGCAGCCTTTAACGTGCTATAGACAGAGTGATCAGGCAAAGTATGCTGAGCTGCCTGGCTTGATGTGTTCACTATAGCTCCACTAGCACCACGCTCCATTAGACCACGTGCAAACACCTAGCATGCGCAACATAGTACCTGTAGTAGTAGTTGTAGTAGTAATAGCAGGGTTAGTAGTAGACTAGAAATGATATTAGTACTAGCATCAGAGGCACCTTGCACTATTTATATACAAACGCTAATAGCTTATTGATGAAATGAATAACAAATTCTGTTTTCAGATTTACTCACTAAAGTATCATGTGAACAATATATCAATATATATATAAAGGCCACATTTTCCACTCAAAGTTTCAGATCTTTTATTTGCTGCACACGAAATGCATTCTCAATTTTTAAAAATATTTTCTGGCATTTATTACAGATGTCACAAGTAGCAGTAGTAGTGGGGTGAACAGTAAGTAACTTTAAAGTTCCCTTAGACCTAAGTTTTAAACTATAGTTTTAGACCAAAACTCAGTCTAAAACCTAATTAATGCAAAACTTAAAGTGACGATTAAATCCGGTTTCAAGTAGGGTTTTAAACCAGCCGCTTCCACTGAAACCAAAGTTAAAACCGAACATAATACCAAACTTTGGTTTAAAACCAAACTTAATCTGAACAATCCAGTTTCAAACCTGATCTCTGTAATGCATTGAGATAGGCGTTTCTTCTTAAAGACTAGTCTTTAGGTTTAGTTTAAATCCAAAACCACTTTAACTTTCGATTTAGCGAAAACAAGATGGCGTTTGTTTACCCAGCAATTGCTATTGCTGCCGGCGCTCTAGGGCCCAATCGCCTACGACATACGCCTAACGCACAGCGCGAATCATGTTTGTCTGACAAAGATGAGTTTCTTTCAATGCGTCAGAGTGCTAGACAGATTCACCAGCTAGCCTTAGAATACATCCGGTGGCGTCGTCAGGTTGATGGTGCAAACATTAAGATATTACACCAGTACTGAGCATGTAAAGCTCTTCCTGCGTTACTTGGCCCGAGGAGGATACTATCACCAAGTCGACCGAGCCAAGGGACTTGCAGAGAGTTCGGCGATGGTCAATCTGTACAAGGCTGCTGCTTTTTTCCAACATGCTGCTGCAAGGTATAAGGTAGCCTATATAGGATACCAAGGAAGTAGGTTTTCGGTTTAAAACTCAAGTTTAAAACCGAGTTTAAAACTGAAGTTAATCTGAGCAATGGTTTAAAACCATACTTTAGAGTCCAGATTAAGGTTTAGTTTAAAACTATAGTTTAAAACTTAGGTCTAAGCGAAATTTAGTCACCCAGTGTATGTACTATAATAGCATTTAACCCATTAAACGTTCAGTCACTGTCAGCTGATAGTTAGCTAACTGAAAAAAAATAAAAAACCAGCCCTTAATGAAGTAGACAATAAAGTATCTAAAATTAGCCACCAAGTTCTATAGCATTGCCATACACAACCTGAGACACAGTGAAGACAGCTCGCATGTTAATATTCATTGTCCTGCCAACAACATTATCATCATCATCATCAGCTTTGCAGTAGAATCTGTTACTAGTATCTCAAACTTTGTAATAATCATAAAAAACATACCAGTTTTCTCAGCCATGCTGCAAATTGTTGCAAATAGTTAACTGATCAGTTAATAGCCAACTAGTAGGGAGTGGCCAGCAAGTCAGCAAATATTTGACTAATAAGCATTAGTTCCAGAAATACACACTAAGCCAGAGACAGATTTAAACATGCTCAGCCAAACTGAAACAGGAGCCTCAAAAAACCAGGACCCCACAGGCCAAAGAATGTGTGACAATGGTGCAACATTTTCTGCCTGTGGAGCTTTATTATGACATGCTACAACATTTAAAAGTTCACTCGTTGCAGCCTGACATTTTCTGGCCTTGGATGGGAGAGGGGGAAGAAGAGAAAGCATCTCTGTAGGCTGATTAGCCCAGCCTAAATAGTCAGCATCACAGCAATAGCAGCGGGGCCCCAGAATTTTTGTGGAACAGGGCCTAATCCAGTTCAAATCTAGTTCTGTTTTACCAGTAAGCTAACTAGTCAGTCAGTTAAGAAACAAAGACTGGCCCTACTTAAGACATTTTTCTTTCCACAGTACTAATGTAAACAGCACTTTGAGCCTCCAACAGTCGTTCTGGCATCCAACATTGATGTGCTCTATATAATCTGACATTTTACTTATGCACTTACTAAATGAAAATAATGAAGCAACATGCCTGTCATAGCTGTCAGGAGTAACGCTGAGGAAAGGTTCAATGATTCCCACACCGGCATTGTTAACAAGAAGATCAATGTTACCCAGAGACTGAACAACAGACTGGGTCTTCTGCCAGTCTAGTAGGTCCACACAGACTGTGTGAACAGCACTGCCACTGGGACACTGCAGAACACACAACAACAACAAAAATTACTACTACAACTTTATTTGAATATGACATTTTATTAAATTGATTAAGTAAAATGGTGCAACAGTACATTTCTGCTTGGAGAAATTTCTCCACTTACTTCTCCTCTCCCCTTAAAGTAGATCCCTATAATCCTGTTAGAGTATGGGGAAGTGCTGTAAGCTACCCAGAGAGGTCCAGAATAGAACACTGGCTGCAAGGATATTTCACAGCATATTTGCACCCCAGAAACTGCATCTGGTGATACCAAGTTCTGCAATATTTTAGATATCCAAAGAGAGGGGAAAATATTTGGGGAAATAGTGTTCACAATTGACTACATCACTGATTAAGTGCTCAGCTGCTGACATCATCGATAAAAAATATCATCAACTGTTGTTGTAGTGTATTTTGTGTCATAATGTACCTTCATATTTTTGGTAAAATAAATTAAAATTGGGCTTATTTTTCCTAATAAAATATTTTAAGTCCATTTCCCTAAAATTATTTATCTTTCAGAGATAAATAATAAATATTTTAAATTCATATCTTTCGTTAAAAAGGTCATCAAACGTTGCCATTTAATGTGGTATAAATCCACATATAGCTCCCTTCAAATACATTACGTAACAATTGCTATAAAATACGTTATGCTATGACAGTGGCAGTCACGTGACAGGCAGCCTAGGTCCTTTTGGCCGGCTCCGGTAGTATAAAAGGTGAACGCAGTGACGACAAATGATCAGTCTGACTGAGCACTCAGATAGAGCACAAGGTGACTGACAAGGTGCTGAGCCTTCACTTTTCCAAAACAAGCAATGAAAACCAATCCAGCAATCCTTCATCCAAACAAATCTACTGTTCAATAATATATTAACTATATTTCTGTCCAATCATGATCATCTCACGAAGACATTTCATCGGCAACCCTTCATTTAACACGAACTCATTACCAGCATGGGAAACCACCCATCTTCCGAGGCCAAAGGTTCCTATGTAGCTGAGATCTTGCAATCACCCAGAACGGAAGACGAAGCGAAAATAGCAAGTGGTTACATTGTGACACCTTAGTTGACAGTGTGAGAAAATGATGTGCAAATATTTTCATCATTACTAGCCACAACAGATCAACAGATCAACAAATCAAAAACAGTACCTCAGAGACAAGTCTGTCAAGACTTGGCTGATCTTTGTCAAGAGCGTAAACAACAGCACCGGCCGACAACAGCGATTTAGTCAGCGCACTACCAATACCTGCACATCACACGTACTGGTAGCAGCAGAGTAGCACTGTAGTAGTAGTGGCAGTAGTAACAGCAGCAGCAGCAGCAGCAGCAGTAGTACTAAACGACTGCGCCATTTCAAACTTTCTGGTCGGGAACTTTCGCAATAGAGCCTAAACGTCTATATTTAGCTATTAAATGTATGTATATGATACTACAGTGGTCATTGCTTATACTGTTTTAATTTTTGCTCGTTTACATTTGACCTATTAAAATATACATTTCATACATAATGTGAGTAATTTACCTCCCGCGGCACCAGTCACTAGTACGGTTTTGCCTGTAAACTGGAACTTCGTTGAAGAATCATGTTCAATAAAACAACTTGACAATAAATTCACCAAAAACAATTGATGACAACCTTACGTAAATTCTAGATTTTTTATCTCACGCCGCAAACAGCGAAATTAACTAGCTCGAAAAAGTTCTGAAACTTGGCAGCAGGCGTGGCAATTGTTTACAAACAAAGTCACGTGACACGCAATAGCTCTGTCTCAAAACTGAAACAAACCGAAATTTTTCGACCCGCGTTTGATCGAAATACGAATTTATAACTTAGGGATGAAAAAAATATTTTAAAAATTGTGGAAAAAATTAGTTTTTAGAAACCTTAAAAAAATTAAAAATTAAAATTTTAGTTTTTAAAGCTTCTACCCTCGTCAAGCTATAGACCTAGTGCTAGTGTATGTTGTCTGTCTGCTCAGAGGGCAACATTTTACGAACCGAGGGCAAAAAAATTCAATAATGATCGATAACGCCAGTCACTATTTGTTTTGTTATACTTAAAAAACAAAACAAAAAATTTAAACCAAAATTATTTGAACAACAAAGCTGCAACGACTTCAACGTTGGCCGATCAATATTTAGGGATGTTGGTTATATGTGAATATACGATCGCGATCGTATATGCGATCGCATATTTTGCTAAAAACCTGCATATTGCATATTTTTCCGCATATAATGTCATTTTCAGAATCGCATATGCGAAAATTATGCCGCATATGCAAAACTTCGCATATATGCCGCATATTTCCGCATATGCGATCGCATTTTTCAGCATTTTCCTTGTCCAACGTTGTTTTAAGACAACTAAATATTTTGGCGGCAAACGATTACCGGTATTTGCAATTAGACGTTGAATAAATTAAAGTCACAAATGTCAAAACTGTGCAGAAAAGGCCTATTAATGATCATGATTATGATTCTCCGTCACTCGAATTTGCATATGCCGGAAATATGCGGAAAAATATGCCGCATATATGCGGCATATGTAGCGCGTATGCCGCGTATATGCGCTGCATATTTTGCCAAATTCCGCATATTTTTTTCACATATTTTGCCTCAAAAAGTTCCGCATATTTCAAGAAAATTTTCCACTATAAACCAACATCCCTAAATATTGCTCGCTGGGCAACATTGAGGTGTCAATGTTGCCTGCGCAGGCAACATTGCATATTGGTGAATGACATGTGATGTGATTTGGACTAATCGCATGCTGAGGTATAACAACATACGATAGCATCACCATGCAGCTCATTCAAAAGCATGGCATGAGTAAAAACCTTTAAAAACATTTTTTTAAACACTAAAACCTAAACGCTATTTCCAAAAAATTGGTTTTGGAAATTGTTTTTTTTCTAGCTCTGCTACTTACTACACACAAGACCTGCAGCAGCATCGTGGGTTAAAATAGTAAATGGGGAAGGATCGAGTTGAAATTTTCCAGTAAACACTGCAAATTTCCAACGGAGATGATTATCGTTGCACAGAATTTCGATCTTGTACTCAAAATTGCAATTTTGCCCCTAAATTTCTCCACAATTGGGACTTTCAGCAGCAAATTTTGCATTTCTAGTGACAATTTTTAAACAAGATATTCCAACATTTTTTTTGGTAACAGCCAAAAATTCAGGGTGAGCTATTGCCCCCCTGCTTCCCTGGAATGATGCCACTGTACAAGACAAACTCACTCGAAATGCAGCAATAATAACTTTCATAAAAATAAATCAAAATAATGCATTTATGAGACAGGCAACAAATGAATGACAAATGAAATTCAGGTACAGGAATGATAAAATCAACTGCTTTAACATACAACTACGGTACTGTAATTATGGAACTGTCTGCAATGTTAACAATTATGATTTTATGTTATGTAACTGGAATGTAATTAGAGAATCACAGTTAACATAGTGAAGCAAATTGAGGCAAAAACAAGCAGATTACATTACCAGTAGAAGCATTAAATACACAAACTGTTAAACTGTTATTGCAAAAATATCACTCATTGGAAAAAAAACATCACATCACATCTTGCAATGCTAGTCAACATGTTAGATACACGGAATATGTTAACAGTTGGCATCCACATCAAGAAGAGAGAGTAAGAATTTGCCATTTTCTGACGCACAGTTTCAAATTAATAGCGGCAATGTTGGTGATTTTGGCACTAATGTAGTAATGACATCAACAGGGTGAGGAAGGGGGGCAGCAGCATTGTGGGTAAAAAAAGTAAGTGGGGCAGAAAATTTCAATTTTCCAACAACACTACAAATTTTGCACAAAATTCAAACACACAGTTGCAACCAACCACGTAATGCGATAATAAAAATAATGATAATAGCAGAAACAGAAGTAATTTGGCAAAAGGTGGAATCACTCTCCTTGTTTGCATTGGTCAGCTGGCAGCATATAACTGCATGTTTTACAATAATAATAAATTTTGCACAAAATACAAACAGACAGTTGCAAACTTCTGACAGGGTACTCAAAATTAAAATTTTGCCCAATTTTCTCAAAATGGGGAATTTAGCCCCAAATTTTGCATTTTGGATAGAATTTTCTGACAACCCAAAATGTAAAAGAAACACTTGCCTGCCTTTGCCCCCACGAACAATATGCAGGTCCAGGGGTGTCCCAGCGAGGCCAGCACATGCTTTGTGCACGCCCGCTCTACTGATGGTATAATTCAAGAGTCTGCGAGATCCTCGTCACTGGTGAAATGCTCTGCGGTACAGTCAGATTTTCTCCAGCGCATGACAGAGTCTTTGAATGACTTACGGAGCTCATCCAACTGATGGAATTCATCCTACGAACCACGTCACAGAATGGCACTACTACTACTACTACTACTACTACTACTACTACTACTACTACTACTATTACTATTACTATTACCACTACGCTGTCGTTGAACAACTTACAAAGATCCTCCTATTGCCAAGTCATTCTACAAACGACCTCACACGTCAGCGCAAAACATGCATGATGCCTGTCACTAAGATCAAAGCAGGGGATTGTGATAAGCCAGATGTCATGTTATAGGTGGCTTAGTAAAATAACGATAGAGAATCAGACATATGATCAAGAGGTTGAGGGTTTGACTCCCGGTCAGGTCGCTATGAAGTGGTTAATACTTGCATGGATGACTGACTGTCTGCGAACACTTACAGGTAAACCATCTAGCTATATAACCAACAACAAGGTCAACTCAGCCTTATATCCATCTGTGGCAGGTAAATCAACCACCAGTCTGTCTGGCTTGGGTTAATACTATCTTCATCATAATCAACGTAATCACATCATTCATATTAATAGTGCTACAGCAATTTATTGTTGTAGTTACCTTGAGCTGTTGCATGTGAAGATGGCGCTTCAATGTAATTAGCTTCATTGGAAACGGATTCAGTTCACTGAATGCAATCTGAGCACAACCAACCAAGCAATGTGATAATAAAAATAATAATAATAACAGAAACAGAAGTAATTTGGCAAAAGGCGGAATCACTCTCCTTGTTTGCATTTGTCAGCTGGCAGCATATAACTGCATGTTTTGGCTGGGTGTCTGACCTCAGATTTTCCTTTCCCACAGTGGTCGGGAACCCCTATCTAACCCAATGTCAATGGACCCCACAAATTTACATGTCAAATGACATCTAAATCTGTCTAACAATTAAAGAAGAGGGGACAAATGTGATGCTATGGATAAATGTGTAAAAGTAGGTGGAATCACTTGCACTGCAAAAGCAATTCTGCCTAATAACAATGATTACAATAATAATTATTATTATTATATAATTTGTACATGTACAGCACCAGTAACTCAAAGAAGTAGCAGTAGTAGTGTAGTAACCTGAGCTAGTCGTTCGGCGTCGTGGATGGAATCTGCTACATATATCATGACATTGTTCAGCTCCGTGAGACTGTTTGCTGACATCAACACTGGTTCCATATACTTGAGTATAGCTACAGCTGCCCGGAACAACACCTGAACATCATCACCCATCATCATCATCATCAACAGCAGCAGTGGCAGCAGTGTATGCAAGACTTCATGATGAGCTGGTAGAAACATTAGCCTCCCTTATCAGATTCTGGTAATGCTCTTGTGCAAAACGCATTCTGGTCGATTCTGAGGTTAGAAATGACTTCATGTTTTACAATATAAAGCAGATGCAAACCTGTATTTACCAGCAATCAGCTACAGCAAAAAAGACAGACATAACTGTGCATGCCTTGGTATAGTGACAAGCTAATAACGTCTGTTGGTAAAAAAGTTTTAGTTTAAGCAAGTGAATAAACAATCAGTAAGTATGACAGTAAATGAGTAAGTAAGAACATAAGGTGTAACCTTGCTGCCTTCATAGAGGAAAGAGTCCCAGACACGTAGGAACGTGTTGACAGGCAGGCTGTCAACGTACATGACCAGGAACCAGTTGAATGTAAAGTGAGTGAGATCACATTGATGACTGGTCAGATGGGAGTAGAGACTGGGCAGCTTGTCAGCCACCACCTCCTTCAATACACGCTACAGACATATACACGGACAGATGTAGCAGCGGCAGCAGCAGAAGCAACAGAAGTAGTGGCTGCAAGACGTGAGTAGAGACCCCAACAGACCTGGTAACTACTTCAGACAGGTAAACCGTCATCTCCGTATGTAAGCAGTCAACTCAGCCTTCCCTCAGGTGTAGGTAAAATGTGCGTCAGCAAATAAAGTACCGGCCTATCTGGCTGAGGTTATGGCAGGGTGCATTCACCTGTGACAGGTGGCAGGTAATACTGTGTGATCCCATATGGCAGGTGACGCTCCGTCGCTCGGAGATGGGTTCGCATTGCCACACGAAGAGTTCTACATGCCAGAATTACAACCCTTCTACCACTATCATTTCCAGTACCATCTAACACTACCACATTTCACAACCACCAACAACAACACCACTACGACTACTACTGCTACTACTATCACTACTACTACTACTACTACTACTACTGCTACTACTACTATGACTATGACTATGACTACTACGACGACTACGACGACAACTACGACTACGACGACTACAACTACGACTACGACGACTACGACTACTACGACCACTACCACTACCACTACCACTACTACTACTACTACTAGGCTACCTGGTCGGCGTGTGCAGCCATCATGGTCCTATCATAATACTGAGCTGGCATTAGAGTCTCCACTATAGCAACCAGGCCCCAGAACGCATCCTCCTCCGATAGAAACAGCAACAGAATGGCTACCAGACGATTCAAGCCCTGTCCACAGATCACAGAAAGAAGTTAATTCATCGTTCATAAATTAGAAACAAAAACTTTTAAAAATCTAATGGCCCAGTGCCAACGTATTGTGTGACCAACCACCTAGACCAGCACAAGCCCAACCCCAATCTTAAACCTTGTAGAAGACAAAGATCTACGAAGTTAAAATAGTCTTCACGGTTTCTTAATGGCATATTCAGTGTTTGAATTGTGAAAATTTAGCTGGGGGGAGGGGGTAAACCTCTCGACGGTTGTAGACCGACCAATATTGCGATGTAAATCGTATATGTATGTACTATATAGCAGACCTCCAGCACATAATTTGACAGTATGTTAGGGGGGGTTGAGAAAAACAGTTGGGGGTTCAACCCCCAGCCCCCGGCAATTCAAACACTGGGCATATTAACACAAAAGGCCAATCCGTGTCATAGAAAAAATAAAGTAATCAATTCATCGCTAATAAATCAGACAATGAATTTCAGATGAGTTTGCTGCAATGTGGTGTGGTCTGTATGCAAACAGTCAGTTCACCTCACGTCAGCAATGGAATAGCGTCTTTACCTGCTATTATTATGCACAATCGCTCTTGCAGCACAAGCAATTCAACCTATTCCTACACATTTCTCCGCAGTGCGGTCTGCCTGTCTGTCACACTTGTGCCCTAAGCTTAAACTGTTTGAGGGATTTAGATGCAAGTTGGCAGATACAATTGTGGGGTCCAACAATGACACATTGTTCACCACCCACAGAAACAGGAGCAATTTGGGGGTCAAACCACCAGCAAAAACACGCAATTGCTTCCGACTGTAAAAATGATTTACAATTCACCCAGCGGCAGCATCAAAATAAATATCAGTGTCATAACATACAAGTACTGGTAGTAGAAAGCTGTGTAACCTGGCAGTATCCGACGTCAGGGTTGTGAGTAGCAAAGGCAAGCAGAACATTACGCAGTGCAATAATGCCATCAGAGTCATAGTTTTCGTAGTGACGGTTGTTAGGCAGAGTACGCAGCAGGTCTATCTGTATCTAATGCCACATGCACACCAGGTCAACTCAGCCTTCTACCCACCATGGGACTGTAAACTAAGTATCAGCTTTCAGGGTGATTGGTAGTGAATAGCGAATGTGTGTGTAACCACTATACAGCTGTCAGTTTAGGCGGATCTAAGGCTCAAGTCAACCGGCTTGGTCCAAAAATTAGCAGCCATCTGGTGCTGATGCTACATTCATCAAAAAAACTGAATAAACTCACACACTGACAGCAACACAAACTATTATTTCAAAATCATCGCGAGTCTAATGAAATGAAGAAAGAAAGATTGCCACTGCTGTTCTTCTCTGCAATAAATGACAAAAAAATTTTTGGCAAGATTAAAGATGTATTTTTCGTGAGAGAAAAAAAATCAATATGTTTGTCCATACACAACGAAGTTTCATAGTGTAACCAACCTGCAATAGGATTGCAAATACAAACAACATCGGACAAAGTACGCAGCAAAAGCAGGTAATTCTTACCATTTCCATTATTATGTTACGTCATTATGTGGCTATCCTGATAGGTCAAGTTATGGATGTTGCCCATCTCTCTGTCCATCCATCACTCCCATACGAGCTTCTAATGCAAGAACTAGACATAAACAACATCACACAATGTGAACTGCGACAGTAGGTCTTTCCTGTAATGTCATCTACCTGATGTGTGGCAGGCGTGACGGCATTAAGTTGATTCACTTTGTCAACAAGATTCTTGTAATAATCACGTCCACAGCAGTCCCGCAGACGACGTGTATGCAACTCTATACAGCTGTAGACACACACAGGCATAGATACGCAGAGATTCACAAACAGACAAAAAGACGAACATACATACAGGGTGGTCCAAAAAAACGGATATCCAATTTTATTTTTGGGATAACTTCGGCAATTCAGCACCGATTTTAACCATTCTTTCACTGTTGCAAGCAGAAATTTATGACGCGTAAACGTACCTTTATTGTGTGACCACATTACAAAACAAACACTGTCAAAGCTACCGTGGTCTCGGAGAACAGGCAACATATATCAATTTCGTAGCATAAAATAGTTAAGCTTACTTACTTATTCGCAGTAGTGCCTTGTGACGTCATTTTTATGTCATATTGTGTTTATTTACTTTGTTTACCAGTAATAATTTTTTTAGAATAAATCGTTTGATATGGGCAGAATAACAAAGGATGATCACTGTAGCTTTGACAGTGTTTGTTTTGCTAGGTAATGTGGTCACACAATAAAGGTGCGGTGGGCGGAAAAATTTCACATTTACGCGCCATAAATTTCTGCTTGTAACATTGAAAGAATGGTTAAAATCGGTGCTGAATTACCGAAGTTATCTCAAAAAAAAAACTGGGTATCCGTTTTTTTGGACCACCCTGTATATACATATATGCAAACATACATATACACACAGGTGGGCAGTGAGTATAACTTGTAATAACCACGACACTCTCTCTTTACCTTTAAACAGCATTGAAATACATTTTAATCAGTGGCGGTTTTAGGCCGAGGCCGGGGCCGGGGAGGGGGGGCACAGGCCCCCAGTTTTGCTCCAGAAACCCCACTTTCGTGGACACCCATAATTTTTTGCAAAGATAACACAAATATCTGATTTATTTGCATTTCCAAATTTTAGAAGAGTGGGCAAATTTGCCGCTTTCATTGAGCGTCCAAAAACCAAAAGTGCCTTGGCTTACTTCGCCCGCTGCCTCCCTGACCAGGGGCTCTGCCCTTGAACGCAGCTGGGGGCTCTGCCCCCAGACCCCCATTATAGGCTCGCGCTGCTGCACTCGCCATGGGGCCGTGCCCTCCCAGATATTGCAAACTAGAACCGCCACTGATTTTAATAGTCTTAAATAGGTTGGGTCTCATTTCGCCTAATCTCATTTCGCCTAACCCTAACCCTAACCCTGACTGTCGTCTGTAACGAAATGAGATTAGGCGAAATGACATTAAGCGAAATGAGATTAGGCGAAATGAGACGACACCCTTAAATAAAAGAAACTAAATATCAATGCCAAAGCGATTCAAAAACAGTTTTAAACCTGAAAAAAAGTCAACTTGCTGAATGGCATCAGTACATTCTAACTACAGGAAAACTATGAGTAAACGAAAAAAATCTACAGAGTACAAACTAGAAAGACACTCGAAAAATGAAAAACCTCCACCAATGGTATGTCGACGGTCTGCCTAAACACCGCAAATCACCACAGATCAACTGAAATGGCAGATGTTGTTTTAATGTTTGAATTTTAGATCAATATATGGCATCACAGAGTTAGGGTCAGAGTTAGGTACCGGTATAGGATTAGGAGTAGAGTTAGAGTTAGAATTAGAGTTAGGGTTGGAGTTATGATCTGAGTGATCGGTGGTGCCATACATAGATCATATGTTTACAAACTTGAATGATATCTGCCATCCCAAATGATCTGTGGTAATCTGCGATGTTTAGGCAGACCCGTATATCAAGTTTTCCCTTGTGTTCACCTGGTAGCAGCACCATATTCGACTGTGGTTTGCCCTGTCTAGCAATGGTAATCGTTCAATCCTGTCCTAAATCCAAATGCTGATCCAGATCATCAACAAAATCTAATCACCTCTAAGCTGAGCTAAATCTAACTGTCTCTGAAAATTTCAGCCAAATCCACCCGTAACTGTAACTTAATGTGTAATCCTGCTAACAAACCAACATCACAAAACCTACTTGGCGGAGGTAATGACATAAGAAAACAGTTTGCACATACGCCTTCCAGATTTGACTGCGAAACTGTGGAGGAACCCCTTCACGTAACAGAGTCTTAAGTTCATCATTCGGTGCCAGAAACTGTTCGTCTTTCATAGCCCCTAGGAGATGTTTCTCCCAGCGAGCCATCTTGCATAGGTCTGACTCCGACCTCTGTGCAGCACAAATGTTTCTCATACATATGCTATAAACGATATACACTGTGTCTCAAAAAAAACCCGGACCCCTATTACGTTTTGAAATAACTCCAACAAACTGTGCCTAATAATAATAATGATTAGTTGAGAAAATCGTCAAAAGGTACTCAATATCGTAGTGTGTTACGGGCTTACGATATTTCATAAAACGGGGTACCAGCTTTTTTTTGGTGGAGGTCTGGTCTGGAAAAGACGTCTCCGGGCCTGTGTTCGAGTAAAGGGACAACACTTTGAACATCTGCTGTAACTTCTGACTATGATGTTGCTAATCAACAGTTCGTTCAACTTCAAACGTTGGCGTTATAACATTTAATGATTTCGTAACTGACGTTGTTGGTTC
>Ga0209367_1005039_pt1 | contig 18298 bp, 8 predicted proteins | sample WorMetLIZISLAND2_FD_187412 | JGI IMG/M metagenome (GOLD analysis project Ga0209367, IMG submission 187412) | Marine gutless worms symbiont microbial communities from Max Planck institute for Marine Microbiology, Germany - Olavius geniculatus... ... | reverse complement strand
TGTGATACAAGGAAAGGTGAGAAACGGAGGCAGATGAAGATGATAACGTGTCCTGATGATGTGACAATGACGTTATGATGAGAAAGGTGATGAGACAGGCGAGCAGATGCATGATGAATGATGATAATTGCAAGTGTGTTGTAGCTTGAACATTTTTTAACCCTTCTGTGCCTAATGCCTAAGCTTTTTCTGCAGCCTCGCATGCCTAAGAGGGGGTCATAATGATCCCCTCCACTTATAGTCGCATTTTGCTCAATATTTGAAGGCATTTTATGCATCAGTCGAAAGGGTATCCAGAAAGACTATAACATTGTCTGTTATTGTTTTTTATGTAAGTAAATAAGTAAGTAAATAAATAAGTTATTAAAACACGAATTTATATAGCGCATAACGTAAAAATTAACCGTTTTAGTTTTTTTCTGAAGTTAAAATATATTTTAGTATTTTTATTGCAAAAACAAAACAACTAGTCAGATAAACAACAAATAAACACGAAAACTGAAAAGTGCTATTATTTATAACTTTTAGCATTGGCAGCAAACCAATTAGCTAATTTATCGATATTATCCGATATGTTTTAAAATTTGAAAAACCTGACCTATCAAGGGTAGAATACTGTGTAATATGTCAAAAAATGCTTTTGATGTATAGGAACAGGTAAATAAAATATATTGGTGGTATCAACGCAAAACAAAAAAAATATTTTTAAAAAACGGTAGGAGGGGGTCGTTTTGACCCCTTCCTTAGGCATAAAATGGTTAATGCTAAAAATCGGTAGGCGGTTATGTTAAATAGTCTATAACTCAGTCGCTTTTCAACAGAATCACATTTTACTCGTCTGTTAAATGCAGAAGGTTTTAGTTAATAAAGCTGAAAAATTTCAAATTAAACTTCCAAACGGTTGCTGAGAAAACAACGAAAAATTTTAGGGGGTCCACTTTTTGCCGCACCCTGTAAAATAATCAGCTGGCAAGCCGAAACTTTAAATGCCCATATTGTTTTCCAAAATGCGTCAAAACGGTTTATTTCGCATCTGAACTATTACGGGCCTGACTGACACACACACATTAGCGGTCAAACACTTAAAAGTAGGAGACTTAATAAAATAGCGAAGCAGTTAAATATTTTTTAAATAATGCGTCGGCGTTTATTAATCTTTTTATCTGTTGGTTGGATTGCTTGTTAGTTAGCAGGAGGATTACATAAAAAAAAACATTTTCTGAGGAGGTTAGACGTGACCCCAAAAAATGTAGTATGACTGAAATAATTATGGATCGGCATGTAAATTGAGGAAAAAATTTTCGGATTCTGCACTATTACTTGATAAAGCAAAAATGCTTTTCCTTACAGAAAGATTAAAGTAAAATGCTCAGAAAATAATGTTTAAATTTGGCCTTACGTAGAAATGAGTAGATTTCGGTACCACACGGTGCTTGCCACATGATAAATACGAAAAAATGTTGTGTAAAGTTTTTTTTATTTGCCAAGTGATGGCAACAATCATGGCAGAGGTTTTGCGGTCTTTGACTGTTCTTTTAGTTTACTGATAAGCAGCCATTAACTGTCGACCCCCAGACATTCTTCTCAGTGCTGTGCTAAGGACACCGCAATGTTGTCAACTATTTGATACCTCGATTGGCAGCTGCAGTACGATCGTTGAAAATTGCCAGTGATCGTTCCGCGTACCTATTTCGCTGGAGCAAACAATAACGCATCAAATTAAACAAAGATTTCATACTGCGCTCGTTATTATAACTTTATTCAAAGCAAGAGGTAATTGAATGAATTGATCACCATCGTAGCCTACAACTCCATTGCATTGCGTCAACATAGCAGCACGCTATGCAAATGCCTTGTCTTAGCTATCGTAAAGGCCTCCTTGTGTCTGTCTTTCTGTTCGTCACACCTTGCTGTTTTATCAGTGTTTCAATTTAGGATCACGGAATCTTCATCGCCGGTTTTCTAAAAAAACTTTAATATAAAATCTGTCAAGCATTCCCTGAAGTTCGAAAGGGGTCACCCCGTTTTAGGACGCCAAATAAGAAAAATAGGGTAAATCTGCGATATTCAAACAACTTTAGCACAGCTTGATGATCTAATGTAAGCAAATTGTTCGTTTGCTTATTGTAGTGTATCTGCTACCATATTGTGTTAATATTTTCGAACGATAAGCTTATTTAAATAAATTATCATGCAGCCTTATTTTAGCCAGACAACAGAGGTTAACAGCGTCACAGAGTCAATGTCGATGTCGAAGTTTACTAACACGCTATTTATGTCACACAGGATTACAATAGCCTTGAAACTAAAAAATCCGAAAAAACGATTCGAATAAAATTTGTGTAACTTCCGTTTTGGTAATTCGCATTTTTAACTAGAAAAGCAGTCAGAGACCGCAGACCTCCGCTAACGCAATGTTGTTCGCCAGGTGGCATCACCATATTCGGTTGGGCAGCGGTTTCCCTTATGCCCCATTTAAAGCAATGTTAACGAAAATTTTAAAGTTTCCGGATCACTCCCAAAATTGAATCACTTGTAGTTTTTGCCATTCCCGACATTCCCTGAAAATTTAAAAAAAATCCTTCCATAACGTTTGAGTTATCTTGCTGACACACAGACAAACAAACTCTGGCAAAAACATAACCTCCTTGGCGGAGGCAATTAACACGTTATCCGTCATATTTTTTTAAATGTTATTTATTTATTATAAACGTCACTTTTATATGATCGGCTAATCAACACACACTATGAACGTCTTGCGTACCAGTTTCCGTTTTGAATGTTCTGGTAAGTCATCATCATCCTCGTCGTCGTCGTCATAGTTACGCATCCAAGTAGCTCTCTTCCCACTCCCCAAAAGACGCGTTAATTCGCTTTCTATCTCAGCGTTATCGTTATCGTTTTGTCTACACAAAGTATAACTTAGACGTATATTAGAGTCCAAAACATAATTAAAGTCACAAAAAACAAGACAGCAAAGACACATCAAACTTTTGTCCGCAGCCTATATGTTTTCGCCACACATTGACAATTTCTTTACTTTAGTGGTAAATTTGGCAGAACTCCAAAAAAATTGGAATAGAGCAACAAATTACATTTTAAATAGATTACTGTTTTAAGGTGTGTACCATGCAGGTTTGCTAAGAATCTCACAGGTAACGCATTCCGCAAGTAAAGTCAGAAAAATCAAACTTGCTAAGCATTGTGACAAATGTAACCACAAAGCTGATGCCCCGTAAAGTGCTTATTTTTATTTACGTTATGAATGTGTAATTCTTGTACAATTATTTATTGACTAGATAAATAAATAAATAAACAGAATAACTGTCTCGAAATTTTTGTAGCAACTGTAGCTGTATGCGTACTGTGCTGGCAAACAATCGTAGTGATGAATGACTGAAAAGATAAACAGAAGCAGAGAAAATATTGTCTGTCTTCCCATGATTTTCAGCGACGTTCTGCTCGATTGTCAACCGACGATGTTTTTGGAAACTGAAAAACTAAAATTACAAGTTACTGTTTCACATAAAACAATACTACATAACATAACATGAGCGCCGTAATCAACCGTATTCCTCGTTATACGCATTCAATTTACCAAAAACACAAAACTTTGAACAAATTTCAACAAGTGACAAAACAATCTGCACAGTTATAAAACGTTGTATAAAAAAATTACAGTAACAAATGGTTTGTAAATGCGACCGTTGACCAAATCGGGTATTCGGGTTTGATTATCACTGGGCTCTGTTACCGCTGTCGCCAACATGGCCCACGAAAATCAACAGGGGGCCAAAAACTACCAGCTTTGGATGGAGCCCAAACTTGAACATTAAAATTACCGTTCTTCCATCTCTCTAGCCTACACTCCCATTAAAGATCTATCTAGATACTGACTGGATCAAACTCACACTGAAAGATGAAAATCGGTAAGCAGCTCTTCGCGGATAAGAACGACGACGCCGAGATGTTTATGTGTGAGTCTTGTCCGATTCTTGCATTTATACACTTCGCCACAGCCAGAGGGCTGTTAGCGATATGATTACGAACAGAAAAAAATAAGTTCATAACGCGATACGATACTTCATATTCTTTACTTCTTTATTACGTCAAAATGGCTGCGGCGGTGCAGAAAACGCCTATATCTCGCGTATCGGCATTTTTTTCAAAAGGACTGGTGACCGACCGACAGCAACAACACGATCCGTTGTATATTAACGCAAAGTTCAGACACCGCTTATAGCTTACCGCTATATAACAATGGTGATGTAAACTTCTTAACGCGATAACTATTTTGTGCTAATGCAGGTCAAACACGTACGTTTGCTGTCGTTTTTATGCACCTCGCGGCAATTGCATGTTAACGAATAAACTTAAGTCACGCGCGAATTTGGTGTCATTTTTATCCAAGTGCATTGCAGACCGTACTGCCAAATCTGTGTACTCGATGGAAAATTCGATACCATGTCCGACGAAATGAAATCAGTTTATCTCGTGCATATATTTTTTTTCTCAGAGAAGTTGTAAGTGCTACCACAATTTTGCTGCTTTGTAGTGATATTCTTTTATTCTTCTTACGTGTGACATCTCACACACTTCAAACAGAATTGGTCACGATCTACATAACCATACTTGGTCGCATAGGTAAACGCAAATTCACATATTCTCAACGTTTGCATTGATTTCATTAAAAGTGTGCTTTCATCTGTAACTGATTGCATTTTTAATAAAAAGAACAAGCAGCTGAGACTGGAAATAGCTAAGCAGTGTTTAACATCATTATTTCATTGTTTTATCAAAAAAATTAACGAATATAAAAACAAATCTTGCATAATTATTGCTAATACGCGTACATACCATAATCATTATCATAATCATAATTATAATATCAAAAAGCATTACGATATTGACGATCTAGCGTTTAAAGTTGTATAAATCGATAGCGTTGCCGTTTCTTTACATTGCAATAGATATCGGTGACAACAATACGACAAAATATTCTAACAGACGTATCACAGCAGAGAAAACTAAATAGTGACGCTCTTTTGGTATTGAGTTTTTTTTCTTGTTAGATGCATTACATTTGCATTTTTTGTTTGCTCACATCAGTCATATATCATTTTCATCAGATGACGTCATTCTTCATTGGCAAATGCAAATCAGTTTTGTTTTTATGCAAATAAATTGTAATATTTTCGTCAGCATGGTTAAATTAACTAACGTGTTAGATTACAATCTGCGTGCGGATTAACATCCTCCAATTCCTGCATCTCTTTTGATGCTGTATTAAGACCATTCGTGCATTGTAGCCTATATTCCGATCTAATACTACTTTGTGCGAAAGAAGCAAAACAGTAAATTTTGCATAAAATTATAACTTGGTTTTTGTCATCTACGTTGCCGGTCAGTTCTAACGCAGTCTGCAAACCTAAAAAACAAAACTTCAGCTGTGTGCATTTTGTTTTATAATAGTGCTACTTTTAAAAAATTTGGCTTTTTACTGTACGTTCTTAAAAATTTATTTTTTCAACAAATTAGTACAAACAGATAATAGACAATTAATGAGCTAACGCTAAACCGTCTTTAATATGTTTGCTAAAAATTTAAAAAGTATAAAATTAACATAAAAACGTAAGAAGCCATTTAGTAACTAATACGTTGTAGTCATTTGTGTGCAGGTAAAACAAGAAATGTCAGCTAATGCTTATGAAACGCGCGAGAGCCTATAGCAGTTTCGGTTCGCAGGTTGCCTTGCTTTATCTCCATTCATTTTGTCCCAGTTTTTTCTTCTGCAGCCAAAATTCGCAAAACATTAAAAACTTCCTAAATTAAAAGTTTAAAGTCATTCAAGGTCATCGATGTTGATACCAATAAATAGCACGTTACAAGTGCTTGTTATGATAAGCAGCATGTCTGTACTTATTTGCAACAGTTTTCACGCTAGACAAACCAATAGCGGTTAAAACAATTAATGTGGCACTTCTTTTTGACGCTCGCGTGTCGAAGATCTTCTCGGATCTAAGGGGTCGGGACTTAGACTGCTAAAATCGACGTTCAGTGCTAAAAAAATTCATATGCAGGTTGTCTTGTTTTGTCTCTAGCAATTTCGGCGCAATTTACTCTAGAACTGTGTGTTGCAGCCCAAAATCGCAAAAATACTAAAATTTTTTATTTTCGGGTTTAAGGTCGTTCAAGATAATCGATGTTAATAGCCCTACAGGTTGCGGAAAAAAGTGAACCTTTAAAGTTTTTCGCAGTTTTCTCAGCAACCGTTTAGGATTTTAATACGAAATTTCACAGCTTTATTTAGTGAAACATTCTACATTTAATTGCAGAGTAAAATGTGACTTTGTTAAAAAACGACGAAGTTATAGACTTTTTAACATAACCGCCTACCGATTTTTAGCATACAAATTTTTTCAAGCTAAAAATGCTATTCAATTTTTTTAAAAACTGGTTACACGTTACTGCCGATGACGTCATAGTGACGTTTTTGTTAAATAGTAATTTATATTGTTTATAAATTATCATTAAATTATCGTTTGTTTAAAGCAATCGCCGGCTGCCCACCGGATTCATCTTCCAGTTGAACGGCGTGTCAGCACACACAGAGCGCAACGCCGCGCTGCGCACAGAACTGGCTGTGGGCCAGCTGTCCAGATCACAAAAGGCCAATGTCCTCCAAATTCGCCGAATATAAACCCAACGGACTATCATGTACAAGGTGCAATGTTGGAGGTTTACCGCAAGCTTAAAACAAATCCGAAAACAAGCGCCGAACTCAAGGAAGCGATGCAGGTTATCTGGGGCAACCTGCCACAGGAACCGATCGACAATTGGCTGTAAAAGATTTCTCAAATAAAGCGACTGGAGGCTGATGTTGTAGCTTGGAGCTAGCGGTGAACACTTCGAACATTATCAGTGACAATGGAGTCTTGGCATCTCATTATTATTTAATTGTGTTGTTTTGACGATGTTTTTAAATCGATGTTGTAGCCGGAACATTTTTGAATGCTAAAAAATCGGTAAGCGGTCATGTTAAAAAGTCCGTAACTTCCTCTTTTTTTAAAAAAAGTCACATTTTACTTGGCAGTTAAATGTAAACGGTTTTGCTAAATAAATCTGTAAAATTTTAAATTAAAATTTCAAACGGTTGCTGAGAAAAAAGCGAAAAACTTTAGAGGTCCACTTTTTGTTGAGTGACCCTATGAAATATGGTATTACTCTGTAAATAATTTATTGTGTCAGTATGTTCTCAGATTGAGAGCAATGACATAATAAACTTGTGAACTGTCAAAACGTTGTATTATTAGTAGGCCTATTTGTGTGTAACACAGAGTACAGAATATAGTTGTGTTTATAAGCTAGTTAAAATGTTTATGTACTTATGTCCAACTATATATAGGTTTATAGCTTAGTTGGCTGGCAAAAGATGGTAGAGTATAATTGTAATATCTTCATAAAACATTTTTTTACGTTTTGTTGTTGGTACCAAACATACATTGCGGTTGTCAAATCCTGTAGTTTTATGAGCAATATTAACAATATTTAAACATTATAAGTGTCAACCGTCCTAGATCTTGCAGTGTTGTACGATTTAAAATTAAACTTTCTAATTTTTATCACTATTCTTCACAGCTCAATGATTTAACTTATACAGACTTTACCGTAAACTATCGAGATGCATTGGACAGACTTCTTGCTCGTGTGAGCATGATCTTGTATTTATATAATTATTATAAGCATCTCGGTGAAACAAAAATTTGTTTAAATTTTTCTTTAAACTGTTAACAGAAACAAACTACTGACGACACTAACTGGCAAACAGACAAACTATTACGTTGTTACGCGTTGTCACAGAAAATTAAAATAAACATAAAAAGCAGAAAATCAAAAACAAATTGGTTTAATTTCTCATTTATTTCAAGTGTCATATTAGCAAATTTTACGACTAACTAACACCAACTGTGAAAGTATTGCGAACCAGCTTTTGCTTCGAATCTCAGATATAATCACCGTCATCGTCATCTTCGTTCATCCCACTACCATCACCACTATTATCACCGCTACCATCACCGCTACCATCAGCATCTGGTTCATTGTCAATCATCCACGCATCTCTTTTTCCCCTACGCAGCTGACGCGTCAGTTCGGATTTCACTTTAGCAGCATTATTTTGCCTGCACAAAACATTCGAACTTTATTCAAAATTGATCGTTAGATTCTGCACCCGGTCCTATTGTCACAAACGCAAGACATCAAACTCTAGTCGGCAGCCTAGACTATCTTTGCCAAATATTGACACATTTGAAAAAAAATTACTGGTATATTCGGCAGCAGGAAACTTGGAATAAAACAACCAACCTCGCCTCAATTAATAAACTGCTGTCTTGCGGTGTGCAGCGGCGCATATTGCGTTCATTCGTTGCTATGTAGACTTGTTAAAAATCTCACATAAAACGCATAGAATGCCATAGTCTGTCATACCCACAAAACAAATTCCCATAAAAAGCATTGCGATAGCTGAAACCACGGAGCTGCTGCCCTGTTCTTCAAGCAGTAGTAGTCAAATTTTTTGTTGTATATGTCACTGAAAGGATCGGAAAAAGTGTTTGTTTTTATTTATTTTATAAGCGGGTAGTTCGTGTAAACGTTAAATAAATAAACGCGGCACGCCTAACTGACACGTTCGCAATTTCCGAACACGCAACGTAAGAATTCCATACATGATTTTTGTAGTTTAATAAATAAATAAACAGAATACTTTCAAAGCTTTTGTAACAACTGTAACTGATGCGTACTGTGATGGCAAGCAATCGCAATGGTGAATGACTGAGAAGATAAAAAGAACCAGAAAACATATCGCCAGTCTTTCCATGATTTACAGCCACGTTCTGTTCGATTGTCAACCAACGATGCCCTTAAAAACTGAAATCACAAGAGACTATGTCACACAACATAATATAGTACAATGTAACTTAATCAGACAAGCAAAAGTTGTGTTGTAGGCCTATACTTGTGCAAAATTTCGCCATAACCGACAGCGAGTTCCTGGTCATAACCATTTTTTTCACAGAAAACACGAAACGTTTAATCAGTCAATCATTTTACGTATTTGCCCAATAAACCTAAACAATTTCGACCTACCAATAAAAGTATGCAGCAATATACTTTTCGAACAAGACGTGCGTGCCAGGCTTGTTGAAGCATTTACGACAACTTTAATACAAATTCTAACATATGAGAGAACCATCTACACAAGTTTGCTAGCAGTTGACAATGACAATAACAATGACTATTCTTTATTTCGCATAAGGAATCTTTGGTGACAGACCGACATCGCCACGCCAAGACATTCGAACCGTTGCCAGCTAAAATTAATAAATTTCCATTTTTTTATTCCTTATAGTTTGGAACATTTTGATTAGGTCATGTATTTCTTCTTTACTATTTCTAGCTGGCAGTGTTCCGAGTGTCTGCGCGTCACATCAGATAATCTCTGTAATAAAATTCTGTATAATTAGGCCTATAACTGTTTATTACTGTGACCATGACTAGAACTGTTATGTTTTTATTTCGTTTTTTACGCTTGACTTTATTTTCTTTATTGCATTTTTACGCGCGAAAACAGCTACTGCTTTCAGCGCGTCTTAGCCATCGCAATTCTGTCTGTCTGTCTGTATGTCCGTCACACGGGTGGATCAGTCAAAAGCGGTGCAAGCTAAAATTACCAAATTTTCATTGTCGGCTGCCCGGAAAACTCCAGTTTCAGGAACCGTAAGCTTTTCATAAATTCGAAGGGGATCACCTCGAACAAGACGCTAAATGAGAGGGGGTGGGCAAAATTTGCGATTTTTGGCCAATAAGTCGCTGTATCTCAGTAACGGTGCAAGATGGGGCCTAGGTTACTATTAATCACTAATAGGAAGTTGTACACTGGCTCTCTATTGCCGCCAAATTCAATGACCTTGAATGACCTTGAACGCCAAAATAGGGGGTTTTATGGATTTTTTGGCGATTTCGAGTTGCGACACAAGTCTATATCATTCACAAGGTGGCGCCACGCTACTATCGTCATGCGATACAGATAGAGAATTTGGTATTTGTATATTAACTTAACGTGAACAGTTGAACACCAGAATTTTTTAGCTAAACTACTAAACCGGAACTGCTAGCTTATAGGCTTTCGCGCATCTCGTGAGCATTACCTCAAATTTCTTGTATATATTGTAAGTATTAGTGTGTTGTCTTTGTATGTATGTATGTATGTATGCATAATGTATATTGCCAATCCAACCACTGGCTGTCATGCGCAATAATTAAACCCTGTTATTATTATGTTTTACCTTTACAGTCTAGTGTACATGTAGGGTGATGCAACCACTTCAACAGGCTGGCGCAGCAAACCGCATCAGAGTTTTGAAACAGCTACACTGTAGCTTTGGCCACAGGATACATTATATATAGTGATGAGAAATCTGATACATGTATAATATTAATTGCTACCATGCTTAATTCTCAGACAAGGGCGTATCCGTAAATTTTTCAGATAGATGGCATAGTAGTTGGTTTAGCAGATTTTCCTTATGTGCAGTGAACAGCACCAAACAGATGCTATCGCATCACCAGACTTAATTCATTGTATTTAACGCAAAAATTAAAAATATCGCAGTTGATTCCTCTCGGAAAAAAATATACAAAATAAATCTCAAATAATCAAAAGTGTTATTGAATTGCTTTTAGTTTTACTCGAGGTCGAGCGACGTCCGGCAAACAGTACTGTTCGTCGTCTGATGTACGACAACTGTTTGGGACAAATCAAACTGATGGTTTTCAGCATGTGGTCTAAACTTTAGAGAAAAAAATAAAAAGCATAAAAGCGCAAAAAATTAAAATTAAAAATAAAGATTAAAAAATAATAAAAAAATATAAAATAATAAATAATAAATAATAAAAATAAAAAGCGTAAAAGCATATAATTATTTGCCAAAAAATTACATAGGCTTACAATCGAATAAACTATATTTATAACGAAGAGGGGCTGATAACGCTGGCCTAACAAACGAGATGTGGCGGACTGTTCATTTGCGTTTGTTTCGAATTTCATGCGGTATGTTTGTGCCAAAAATTAGCAAAATTGGACAAAATAATTATGACACTGATACTACAAATATTAAAAAGGCAAACTTTTGAAACACAGTGTATATTCTCCTTTTTTCATAAGCGTTGTTTTTTTCTTATGAAAAACTACAATGAACTGTAAAAGACAGTAAACCTATACTTCAATCATACTTTGCCTGATCTCGGTTGGAAAAATTTAAACTCGTCAGATTTTCGCGAATCACCAGATCGTATTCAGGACAGTTGTTCCCTTGATTATAATATTAACGCACAAAAATAACTGCGGTAATTCAGTGCAGCAATATTTTTTATCGCTCGCTCGTACCCGTATTGTCACATTATTTGTAATCTCGAGTTTGGATCTTCAATCTTCAAACCATGCCAGTTCTGAGTACTGCATATTTGAAGTGATGCTAATCCCGTTTGATTTAAATGCAATCTGACAGTTACTATCTTCATCATCGAAAAAAGCGAACTGACAAAAATATCCTGCACAGAATGCATTATACACCGTGGTCTTGCGAACAACGGCTTAAAAAAGTGTTTACTGAAACAGCATAATGCATCCAACTGCAGATAAGAGCTAGCCTGTGATCAAAAAAATTGAAAAAGAGTAAATAATGACAACTAAAACGAAAATTAACCTAAGCAAAAAATAAAACAAATGAAAAACCGCCAGCAAAGAAACCCGCAATCAATCGGTGTCCACTGTCCTCTTATTTTCGCCTAGACCCATTCGAATACGCCTTGTATTATTTCGCATTACGGCTATGGTTAAAACTATGGATAGAAGTTTGGTTAGAGATTATGGTGAATGTAAGCGTACGTGAGGCTTAGAATTAAAGTTAGTTTTAAGCATAGGTTTTATAGATTGGACAAAATTACATTAAGCGACACTGGGATATTCCAAACAGTCTGCAGGTCTTTATGCAATGACGTCACAAACTTTTCAACAAACTTAAACGAACTTTTAATAACGGTTATGCGATGTCCGTATGACTTTTTCTGTTAACAGATGACTTGTTGACCGAGGGAAGGTCACTCTTCAGTTCACGGGATTCATGGGTCTAATCGAACGCTTGTCGTCATAGTAAAGATCCGGATCGTAAGATCTCCAGCGACGTCCGCCAAACAGTTCGTCGTCCAATGGTCGACGACGCACCTGTCGCCATAGATCACGTGGTTTACGGTCTTTGATGACGTCATCGTCCGACTCCGTACCGCCCCGCTCCGCCGGTGCCGACGAGACGCGATTGCACGCGATCGCTGTGAAAATGAAAATAGTTAACATTGTTAGTGAGATGCTTTATCATTTCATAACTTTACAAGGTAAAATACAAAAATGTCCCAACACGAAAATGAAGATATCTCAAAAATGCGCAGATGTTTTGTATACCACATTTTGCGGATTCGGACATTCTAAAAAATACGTTTAAGCATTAAACAGTTGACACATTTTTTCTGAAAAAAAATGTAACCTTAGATCAGCAAAAGCAGTTTAGCTTTACTTTTTATTAGCCAAGCTAGCGCAGAAGTTCGATACATTAGCCTACTCAGTTGAGTTACAAAAATCGAACATTGACTTTGAGATTGCACTACTTCGCTAAGTATAAACTAGATGTAAATAAATTAAACATGTTTACAAAACATTTTGTGCTAAATAATTGAAAAAAACAATAAATCTTAGCCAATGTTCATAAGACGCGCGAGAGCCTATAGCAGCTCCTGTTCGCAAGTAATCTTAGTCTATCTCCATGCATTTCGTCGCAATTCACTCTTTTGCAGCCCAAAATCGCCAAAAATTACTAAAACCCCTATTTTTTCGGGTTCAAGGTTAATCAAGTTCACGAATGTTGACAATCCTTAAAAGCTCGTCTCCAGTGCTTGTTATGATAAACAGCATGTCTGTGCCTATCTGCAACCATTTTCACGTTAGACAAGCCAATAACGGTAGAATAACGCCTTTTAAGAAAGATGCTCCTCTTTCTTTTTTCTCGTTCCTGGAGACCCCCTTTACCCAGTGCCATAAAATTTTGTCACGAAATATTAGAGACACTAAGCTATCAATGCTTAGAACCCGAAGTCTCAATCTCACCTGATCTTGGAATGGTACCGGGACATGCCAGGCATCAAGACACCAAGACACCAAGACAAAATTAATAATACGCGCTGTGCAGTTTTACTCTATACTAGCTTTCGCTAGTAAAATGTTGTAATATTTTTTGCACTAAAGGGACATCGTGATTTTCGTGTTGAGACATTTTAGTTTGGGTTACTCTGTCTATACTGCATAATACACAGTTATACAGTATTGTACACAATGCCGAAATTAAATGCTTTAGTTGCATATTAACAGTGTGCATTCGTTTCTGACATAACCGCGTACTATTATACTGCAATTTGTACGGTTTTTGAATTGTTTTGTGTGTTAATTTGCATCGGGTTATATTTAAATGACATTTGCAAAAATGGCTGAAGCAAGACGCTTTCTCTTTTTTAACCAAAGGCGTTAATTAGACCTAACTTGAATGCGCTCGGCAGCACAAACTTCCGTGCTGCAATTAGCGAATAACAATAATTATTTCTTTTAAGTGTACTAAGTCGTCTAATTTTAATGATATCCCAATAAAAAAATTTTGATGAGTAAATTAACGCAAACTAGATAATCGGACTTTGATTCTTATGAAAACTGAGTTGTAGTTTTTTTGGTACAAAGAAGTATCAAAGACATTGTATAGAAAATCTTGCGTTTACAGCTTTTTGAGTAATCATAATTATAGACAGATAAACAGACATGTTACATGGCATTAAAAAAATACTTTAAAATAAATTGTCAGAAATGAGAACAAAGTAATCTCTGCCCATCACTAATGACACTGCTTTTGAAGCAGTCTTAGTTTTAGTCGGTACTCTGTAGTAATAAGACAAAATAATGCAGCGCGTTTACTCACCGAAGACAATCGCAGAAATCAGCAGAAAGTAGACGACTTTCATTTTTGTTTTAGTTTCCGCCAGTTTGTATTCAGTCGTAGTAAGGCTATTTAGCCAAATTTAAAAAGTTTTTCTCTTAACGGAGAACAGAATCAGACGTTGAATCGGAGTTGCTCGAGCCGCAAACCGCTTCACAAGTCGTAATCTCTGGCGGAAGCGGACCACTTTTATACGGTACGCGAGATTAATTTGACATCAATACGACTTTATTGCTGTGGATAATCTGAATGAACTACTGACCTGCTGACCTTACCTGTCGGGTCAACGGAACTGCTCTTATGTTCATTGCAATCATCACGCGGATTTATACAACACAAGGGGCGCTACTTCAGTTTTTTGGAAGGTGACACATTGAGAATTCATTTCAGCCGTTTTAATTCAAAGCTTCAGTGCCTCGTGCATTAGCATACACAAGAACATTTTGACGGTTTAAATCCCTTCCAGAATATTTTTTCAAAGCAACAGTGTTGTAGCTGAGTCAAAAACGTGCAAATGAACTGATGTTATGTCTCATTTTTTACTTAGGATAAATATCGGTTTCCATGTGTCCAATAAAAAAGCGTACAGCGCTCCCAGAACTCTGGATAGATTGGGTATGAAAACAAAAAAAAACAAAAAAATAAGTAAAGCAAAAAAAAACGAAAAATCAGGGGTAGAAATTTAAGCCCTTTTCGGCAGATCCTGGCTACTTTTACTGGCATTGTCCCCTACTTTAACAATGATTAACACTTTTCCTACCTCTTTCGATAGCGTCCCATTGCTAGATCGCATGTCGCGGGGACTTTTTAATATCTGACCATGCATTGTGCCTGGAGACAGCATCATCAACTTTTTATCAACGACCATCGCATTATTTCCGCGCGAATGTGTGTTCCGAGTGATGCGATTAAGTTGTATTATGCGCATAACAGAGATGGTGAACGCGATAAAAGCTGCGCTGCAATTTATCGACGAAATGGACACGAAACCCTATCGGCAACGTTATTATTACCGGAACACGATACTCGGATACGCGTGAGAGTGCCGCGCGTTTGCATACAGCGTTTGAGATTGTTGTCATCAACACAGCACTGTTGTGCAACAGTTGTCAGCAAGTTGCTCGGTTCTAAAAATTCCTAAGTTTATGGTTACCGCCCGTCCCTAAAAACCTGCACACATAATATTTTTATTAGACCTTCAAAATATTTTTTTCAGTTTTTAAAATTGTAGTCGCTAGTTAGCCGACCGTACTTTAGTAAAGGTCGAGCTATTGGCATGAGTTGTCGTCCGTCTGTCTGTCTGTCACGGTGCAAAATAGCGCTTAGGTTGCTATTGATTACTAATAGGAAGTTGCATACTGGTTTTCAAATGAGATATAAATAACTGACCTTGGATGACCTTGAAAGGTAATAACGCACTATGGTAAGCCAATCATGCGGTATTGTCGTAGAGGGTCTGCGATAGTACCATGGGATAGAGCGATGGCGACTTTCTATATGCTGTCATTAGTAACCATGTGTCTATCTGCAGCGGTTTTGTCGCAATTATGAATGGGATGTTTGAAGCTACATGTATAAGTGGCCGTATCTAGGCGACGGCGAAAGATACGGCCTAGGTCACTAATAAGAAGTGGCATACGCCCCGTAAGATTAGACGAAAGTCATTGACCTTGAGTGACCTTAAAGGTTAATACTGCAACAGAAACTGTATCGTGTTTTCCCGAGCAAAACGTTTTTATTGCGAGAAATATTTGCAAAACATGCATCCGATATTTTCCTTCATCATGTACTTTGTAACTATTTATATCACTTGGCGAAATGACCACGTGCGATGTTTGTTATACTAGCGTTTATTGTCGCTTTCGAGACTGCCTACTTGGAACTATCTCACTCTTAATAAATCGCTTTTTCTTCGTGATTGGGATTCGAAAGCTGGTCTTCAGACGTAGGCTGTACGGTCGACTTTCCCTATCGATAGCTGGGCTTCTTGTTTTCTTATGCTACAGTATTGTTACTTTAGGTCTTATGGGTAAATTTATTATTTATAGTGTATTAAGTTGTCTTTTTGTGTGATATTGCACTTTAAGCCTACATGACATGTCATATAATATAAAGATAGCAATAACAATTTTCCTTTTCCCCAGTCTTCGTCTTTCGCCGGCTGCAACCGAAAGCAGAAGATTTTTTAGTTTTCACCAAAAGTTGTCTTATTGCCTACTACCATTTGTTAAAGTGTCCGACAGTCAAATTATTTTTGCGCTGTTGTCAATATAATAAATCATATTAAATTTAGGCCTTCTTGGCAATACTGCTTTTTATTCGTATTGTGCTGCACCGTGCTGCATTTTCAAGTTTCTCAGGTGTTTTATTAAGCGTTTTAATGCTTTTAGTGTACTAATGTGCTTTTACTTGTGTTTGATGTTATTCGGGGCAACGGTAGCGCATTTTGTCTGTTTGCGCCAGCCACATCACAGCTCCAGTGCGATTTTTACTAATTTTGACGAACTAAATGACTGTCAAACAGATTGGTTTATCAATCCGGGTTCTTCGTGCTCAATTTTTTTGTTTACGTTTTTTTTAAAATAATGAGCTGATATATAATGCAACGATTAAGTTGTGTTAACTTTTATTAATTGCTATAAGCGTCATTCATTTCGGTTGCTGATATCTTTTGGATCTGCAGCTTTCGTTACCTGTCGCTAATAAGAAAGCCACGAAATTGCGCTACTAAAAACGCGTACAGAGTGATGTAACTGAACTCAGCTAAACTGACATGGTTTAGTTTGTGACGAACTGACCAAAGAACAAGCAGTAATGCATTACAGTAGGCACCGTCAGTTGCCTACGTGACTACGCAACATATGCATCAACCACTGACCAACAGGCTCGCCCTGCTTGCCCATTCGTCAGTTCGTCAAAAACTAAACCGTGCCAGTTCGGTTCATTTCAGTTACGTCGCTCTGTACGCGCCTTAAGTGGAGCAGAACAGAGACACGCTGAAGATGCGCGCTGCAGCGATGACGTCTTTATCGTTTCGGTCGTTTGGCACACCGCACGGACCGACCGTAAACGAACGAACGAACGAACGCCACACCGTGGTACAGTGCTTCCGTGCATTGCTCCTCCATTTGTATTGATCGAACCAGTTGTTCGACGTTCTGCATGTCCTGCATTCTGATACACGACTGTCAGTCTCCTATACTACCAACCGCTTCGGCTTCAATAGCCTCAGCAGCAGCAGCAGTTATTAACAACGACTACACGCAATTATCAAGGTACATTAATGATCCACCGATGGACATGCTGACGACCGATCGGCTGTGTTGGGTGATGGCGTACGCGCTGTTTCAGTCCGTACGTTCTCTCGTGACACGCGGCACACAAGCGCTCAGCAAGCAGCAGCAGCAGCAGCAGGTGTAATTGTCTACAGCACTCTCGGCCAGTCTTTAGTCGTCATTGTCGTCGTCGTTTCTTACCGTAGAGCAGCATACTCGAAAGAAGAAAAGATCGCTCTATTGACGCAGCGTCGCCTACGGTACGTACAAAACCTACACGTAAACGCGATGAGTTCAAATGATGTACAGAGTGAAAACTTAAATGTTATGTTATTTAACACAATAAACATTTTTCACATTAAACATTTTTTCTTAACTCACTGTCGCCGGCTTAATTTGATAAACGCATTTATGTACCGATTGTTTTGTTTACGCATCCATTCCTAGATGTTTTTGTACTGCAGTTAAAGAGGACTGCCGCATGGTATTGTAGGCCCTACATTAACTGTGGCAACTTTTTTCGCAGAGTGGAGACCCCAAACGCCCCTAAAGCGTTGGTAAACATGGTGGATCTGCACCGCTTTTTTGAGTCTTTTGACGTTCGATTACTTTGGTTTATAACTTTAAGCACTAAAATTAACTGGCACACTGATTAATTTTATTTTGAACGTTTGCATCAATTTTGATTTTTTCTACGAGTTTCTGACGGATGACGGACCAACGGACGGACCGACGGGGAAGGTCAGTAATGTGGCTTAGGCCTATAGGATAATCTCTTTTCTCTTTCTTCGGTAGCTTGTAATGCAAGGGACGCTGCCGTTGTCACGAGTAGTCGCCATGCTGCTTTGTCCTGCGTGCGTTGCTTTAAATTTGTGTAATAAAAAGGAAAAAAAAACAAGAAAAGAAGTCGGTAAGCTCCGACATTCTATAGAC
>Ga0209367_1005037_pt1 | contig 18299 bp, 11 predicted proteins | sample WorMetLIZISLAND2_FD_187412 | JGI IMG/M metagenome (GOLD analysis project Ga0209367, IMG submission 187412) | Marine gutless worms symbiont microbial communities from Max Planck institute for Marine Microbiology, Germany - Olavius geniculatus... ... | reverse complement strand
CCGGAATTCGGACGGACGCTGGCCTTCGAATATAGGCGATACGGTCCGCCCACCTTAGCGATTGCTGGGCTTCTTGCTAAAGGTTCTACAGATAATGGCGTCGTTGGCGATGGAAGGCATTGAAAAATCGCCGCTTGCAACCACATCACTGTCGGTTGACTCACGTCTTGCCAAGTCGCACGACAATAACCTAAGCGAATGTCCGTATAATTCTTCTTCTATCCTCTCGTTACTTCTCGACTATTAAATTTCATTTTTTTTCGTGCCGCGTTCTTATTATAATTATCTTTAGCTCATCATCATCTCTTTTTAATAAAACAGATTGACAAAACGCAACCATACATAGCATACAAAATGACATAAAAATCTGATAAATGTCGTTGAATAGGACTATACATATGGTTAGGGCTCTACTACTGTAGTGACTATTAGGCGAAAGGTGTTGATAAAGAGCACTAAGCTAATAAATGTTTTTAAACAACATTCTATTTATATAATTTCTACTATCGGTCTTGACAGTTAATGAGAAAGAATGACTCCGTGGTCGGAGATTGTAAGTGCGATCAGTTTTCTCAGGTAAAAGTTTGTACAGAACGTGATGTGGATTGTGCTGAATCTTTGCAAATACGTTGTTGTCCATGTATCCAACCAATTGAGAAAAAGAAGGATCGTCAGCCGAGTATAAGCCAGAGCGTACCGCAAGCCGTAATGATGCTTCTAGACGCTGTTTGTCAGCAACAATGGTGAATCCCCACCAGGCTGGAAAAGCATAGGCCTACAGTAACTTCTGTCCACCGATCAACACGATCTAGCTCAGTAGCCCTGGAACTGACATTAGACGCTGGTATTACAAAATACGTATCGTCAGCATGTTTAAATATTACATTACGAACAGTTACAGTGGTGAGATCAACAGCATTAACAACGTAAGACGCAGGGCCTACAACTGAACCCTGAATTATACTAGCTGAAATGTCAAGCAGTTCAGAGGTGATACCATTGAGCATTGTACTGTGACTACGACCAGCGAAAAAGTCGACGAGCCAATTATAAACTTCATCAGGTTATAGATTCATTGAAGCCATTTTATGGAGGAGTGTAGAATGTCGAACTGAATCAAAAGCTTTGGTGAGCTGTACATTTTGCCATCAGATCTAGGCTAGGCCTACTTGTTTGTGCTTTGTGGCACTGCGCACTTAAATTGTATTTAGACTTGAAAGACATTTTGCTATTGTTCTGTGTTTTTTCGTGATTTTCTTTAAAATTTCTGAACAGTTAAGTGTTGTGTCTGTTGTACTGGATGTTGACTGTACGTATAAGCCATTAAGAGTTGCTGTGGACCTGGGAGTAATTGACAGGACGAATGTGGCTTTAATCACTGTAACTGGAACAGTCGTTACACTCCACTAACTCCATACAAAAATAAGACGAAATAAAGTGGCTACAAGTTGATACAGTAGACTTATACCCTGTTTACACGATCAAGCAAACATCAAGGGAACGTCAAGCAAATGTATTCAAAATACACGTGCACGCGTGTTCTAATTGCTCGATGTTTGCTTGATGCTTGCTTGATGTTTGCTTCATCGTGAAACGGGGTATTAGATTGCCAGTGATGCCGTTTTGTGGTTGGACAGAAGAATGACGGACACAAGTGTCTCTGACGTGACGTATATGTCACTTTGTAGGTTTTTGACAAGCTGCATTTTAGTTTATGCAATACCGATAAAAAGCGAAACTCATTTGCATAGACAAAGCCCAAAAACCTATAAAATTATAGGCCTACAAGCAGTTGGGTACGATACGATACAATATAAATTTGCATTTGGAAACTAACAGACAAACTACAAATTTAATCTACTGCAAAAACTAAAAAAGTAAAATCTTTTAAATGTAAACGAAATGAGAGTAACTGTACAGTTGCATGGGACACGCAAAGACGCTTCGTTCACAGATGAGACAGAGGAAAAGTTTTGCACAGATTAGCGTCGCGCCGGTTCCGTTTGTTCGAGCTGAAATCGACTGACAACTTCTCCGCCTGAAGCCAGCGAGACCGCTGCTGCTGGCACCTGTTCCCAATGTTGTCTAGACCGTCACTACCGTCACAGTAAAAGGTTGCGTCATTCATCGCCGTGGTCTTCGTGCAATAGCTGTCTTCCTGCAACATGAATTACGCTATTCGCTTAACAACTTATGGCCAGTTCACACCTACGATGCAACTCAACTCAACTGTCGTGACCGTCGGCGACAATGCAATGACGTCATTAGCATTGTGACGTCACGCTGCTGCGAACAGACCACGCGTTGTTTGCTAGCCTGGCTTAGCAGTTGAGTTGAGTTGAGTTGAGTCGGAGTCGCAGGTGTAAAGTGGCCATTAAGCAGTAACAGAAAAAAGATGAAACAGTTGTCTTTTTTTTAAATACTAGAACTAGACACTTACACAAGTTACACTGCCTAAATATTTTTTGTCAGAAAATTGTTGTCCAGAAGTGCACCGTGGGACTAAAATTGGCACTTTGGAGAAATTTAGAAGCAACGTTAAAATTGGGGCACCCGTGACTTCTCTTTCAGAAATTTGCAGCTGTCTGACGTAAAATTGCAACTACTGCCCCTCCTCAAGCCGCTAAAGTAAACTAATCAATAGATTTCACGTTAAGTCAATGGCCGATTATAGACATATGAATTTCGCCACTCAAACCTCCACTTATTTGAGTCCGCTCAAATTTGCGAGTAATACCCCGTTTACACGATCAAGCAAACATCAAGCAGACATCCAGCAAACGTCGAGTAAACATCTAGCAAACATCGATTAATTAGAGCACACTTCGTTCACGTGTATTTAGAATGCATTTGCTGGATGTTTGCTTGATGATTGCTCGATGTTTGCTTGATCGTGTAAACGGGATATAAGGTACACTGTAGACTGCACTTTTAAGGGGGTTTATACGATCGGCCCTGAGACATTAAACTTGGCAAAATTTGTAAGGTAAATGCAAAACATATCATGACAGCTCATTGCTCGAGCACACATAAAATGGTCCAAGATTTGGTTCATTATTCTGATCTTAAAACCTTAAAACTGAATATTACTACCATGACATCCATATATTACAAGCAGATTTATTAAGTTGTGCTAATGTTTTAGGCCATTTGGGATAGGTGACTACAAGCAAGATGACATTTGGGTTGTGGACCTACAGTGGGTCGTAGCAAAGGGGAGAAAAGAGCAACCCTTCCCCTGAATTTTAGCCTGACAAAAATTGTCTTTTTATAGGAAAATTTTGTTTTCCACAGGTACAAAACGTGTTGCTGGAAATCCTCATCTTGGAAGAATTGAGGAGTAAGTATTTAAAATTTTGAGCATTATAATATCTGTCGGAAATTGGCATCTGGTCGTCAGAAAATTGCAACTTTCTGCCGCTTTTTCCCCATTTTTAAAACTCATAACGCCAACGGGGCCTACACCCGAAAACGCGAACAAACTGTTTATTACAGCCGCTTAATACGCGCTCAAATGTCACAATAATTATAACTTCATTTTCAGGCCAATTCACACCTATGGTGATGCAACTCATCTCAACTCAACTCAACTGTCGTGTATGTGGGTGGGTGACAACGCAATGACGTCATTAGCATTGTGACGTCACGCTGCTGTGCACAAACCGCACGTTGTTTGCTAGCCTGGCTGAGCAGTTGAGTTGAGTTGAGTTGAGTCTCGGCGTTGTAGGTGTGAATTGGCAATTGCAGACCGATGCGTAAGCTGGCTGGTACACTGTTGACGAAGATGACAAGATGCGGCAGCGCCTCGCCGATTCCCTTGCCAACGTAGATTTAGCGGAATGTAAAAACACAGTCTGAGTGGCCCAACGGTTTTCGCCTTGACCAGTCGGCCGGTTGACGTGACCGGGTTCTGCAGTCCACTGGACAGCAGAGGTAGCGTTGTCGACGTAGTAACGTCGGTATGCCGCCGCCTTCGATTTACTATTATTTCCAAACTGTTGCCCTTCTGAACCAGCGGCTGTACATGTAGACGCAAGATGATGATACCAGGGAGAGCTGGCCGTGGTGTCAGCAACTGTAGGCTTATCCGATAACGACCGGCAGTTTGCGTCATCAGTTCGGCCGGTGAAGTCGTTGACGTGAGACGTAATTTTCGTGTGAAGACAGATGCCTGCGGGAGCAGAGAGTGGTGTTGGTGTTGGTGGTGGATGACGTCGTCTTGGTTGGTACTTGTATCCGGGATGCTCTGCCAGGTGCAACGCGCGCAGTCGTTTTGCCTCGTCGATGAACGGACGACGTTCGGCGTCCGTCAGCTGTTTCCAAAACTATAGAGACAATATCGAAGCTACGATGAAGACATTTCTTGGATTTTTGGATGACGAATTATCCTGGTAACTGCAGCTTTTCCAGATCCAAGTCGGTTAGCTATTTCCACGATTGTTAACCGACGAAGATTGTTCTCAGATCACAGATTCGTGGACACTTTCGGCTTTATTAAATTAACCGTGCAGTTATAAACGTTTTCGTTGGCCGTCAACTGTTTCCAAGGCTACAAACACTATTGTAGAAGAATTCATTGTTTCGAGAGATGGCTTTGGAGTAGGAGGCCTATGGGATGATAAATTCTTCCGGTAACTGCAGCATGCCCGGATGCAAGTCGGTCAGCTGTTTCCAACATTGCGAACAACTTGGCGCTAAAAATTGGTACCGCGGAGATTCGTCTGGTACGTGGAACTTTCAAAGTGAATTTTTTTGGCAACTGTAACTTGTCCTGGTGTTGAATTCGCATCACTCTTTCCAACAACTCTGGCAGTGTGCTTTGAAAGCCACGTATCATGGATTTTTCTGGTAAGTGAAACTTTCAAAGCAAATCGATCTTCCGTGAACTAAAACTCTTCTTGTTGTTGAATACGTCAGTTGCTTTCTAACTTTTTCAATGTATGGCTATGAAAACCACAAATAGGCCTATCGTAAAATTATTCTTGAAAGTGGAACTTTTAAAGTTTTCTTTTCTGGTAACTGGAACAGTTTGCCTGTTAGGTCTATTGTACTCCGTCTGTCAGATGTTTCCAAGCGACGCCAAGACGTTTCGAGATATCGGCGTTGTGCATCTTGGGATATCTCAGAGCCAGTCTGCGTCGCTCTCCCTTCGACCAGACCATAAACGCGTTCATGGGGCGTTTCACTCTGCCACACGCCTGAACAACAAACGTTTTATTATTAGAACGTTGTTTAACAAGATAATGTTCGTACGAACACGGAGTCTGTCCAATGCATTTCGATAGTTTACAGTATATGTCCGTATAAATATAATCAGTAAGCTGTTTAGACTGGTAGAAAAAAACCAAACAGTTTAATTTCAAATTGTACAGCAACAATGATCCTTTCATCCTTCTCTATTATTTTAACTAAACAATAAGCATTATCAGTCACGAGACCATTCGATTCGTCACCAGCGCTTTATTATAAATGGTCCATCGTCTTCATGCGTCTATCTTGCACCGTTATGGCGCCTCAAAGATAATGGAGTCACGACCTTGAACTTTTGGGGTCACGTGACGTCATCGGTCACGTGAAAATTCGACTCGCGGTGGGCGACTTCTTATGGGTGGTCCATTGTGACCATGCGTCCATCTGGCACCGTTGTGGAGATATATCGTCTCAAAGATAATGGGATTACGTCCTTGACCTTTTGGGGTCACGTGACGTCATCGGTCACGTGACCATTTGACTCGCGGTGGTCGACTTTCTATGGGTGGTCCATAGTGACCATGCATCTACCTTGCACCGTTATGGAGATATGTCGCCTCAAATATTGGACGCACGGACGTTGACACGGAAAGAAAGATGAAAGAAAGGAAAGAGAAAGAGGAGGGGGAGGGAAAAAGAAAAAAAGAAAAAGTGGAAGGAAAAAGGAAGGGAAAGGAAAAGCAGAAAAGGAATGAAAGCTAAAAGGTAGGGGAAGGGGAAGGAAAATAAAGAGCGGGAAAAAAGGGAAAGCGGAAGGGCAAGGGAAAGGGAAAATGGAAGGGAAAGGGTAAGAGATAGGGAAAGGAAAAAAGGAACGGGAAAAGGAAGGTAAAGGTTAGGGAAGCGAAAGGTAAAGGGATGGGGAAGAAGAAAGGAAAGGGGAATGGAAAGGAAAAAAGGGAAAAGGAAAGGGCAAGAGAAAGCGGAAGGGGGAGGAAAAGGGGATAGAGAAGGGAGATGGAGACGTCCGAGATCATTACCTTTGAATGTAGGCTGTGCATTAAACACACAAAACGAAATAATGTTGTGCATTGCATTGGACAGACAAAAACGTTCTAGACGGTTTATTAGTCAAATTTTCATTAGCCTATTAGACTTTGTCATGCAGTTCTGTAAAAGTGCATAGGCTTACAGAACAACATAACTGAACTGAACTGAACTAACCTGATTTAAACTGACCAATGGGCGAACACTAATGCATTACTGCTCGCTCGTTAGTCAATTCATTTTAGTTTAGTCCTGTTAGTTCAGTTCAGTTTAGTTCAATTATGTCGCTCCGTACGCGGTTTAACACCTGCAGTATTTGACGTTCTTTTTTATTTTGCTACATCCAGCATTACCGGGATGTTATTGGCTTTATCAATGTTGTTCGAAATGTTAACCTTTTATCTTAGTTTTAATTGGTTCGAGTATTATTAAATTATTCATAACAGTTGCGATCTAATCTTAAACGAATGTGTGAATATGAATGAAAGAACACGCGCCTGTGCAGTCAAACTGTGCGACATATTGTAATGATGCTCAGGCCAGCTCTGCATGACGATGATGTTGAGTTGTCGTAGATGTGGACCGATCTTTAGTCCAGCCGACGTCCGAGATCATTATCTTTGAATGTAGGCTGCCATTAAACACACAAAACGAAATAATTTTGTGATAAACATAACTGTAGCCTAACGGGAATCAACAGATTTGTTCAATGCAATCCGTCAAGTACAAGAAAGTCTACGCTTTTATGCAGCAGACTTTATAAACGCTTATGCATTTTTTCTAGTAACTGCGTTGTAGTTTTATTTTCTATTTTCTGTTTCATCTATGAAATCAAAGATAGCAAACATATAGTCATATCTTTGCCATACGTCATTATGAAAACTATGCACACGCGATTATTAGGCCTATTGCAACAAACCATGCATATAAAACAACGACAAAATTAAAGCCATGACTTACAAAGTGCTTGAATTGACAACAATGTACTTGGTCCGCCAAATGTTGCTCATGATAGAGGATTAATCGTTGCATTACAAATGTACTGTTAAATTTAGCAGTGACAAGTTCTGACATTTTGAATAAGCTATTTAATGACCCATATATCTATTTCTTCATTTTCAACAAAATGAACAAATGACGAAGCGCATTTCGCTGTTAATGCAGATGGACAACGGATTACGGTTATGACATATAGTGTCAGTCACAAAAGATATTAGCCTATTTTACAACCAAAGCACCTGACTTACTTCTTCAGCCACGCTGCAGCAGATCCACGTTGATTCACGCAGACGCCAAGCTGTTCGAGTCACCGTGTAGGTGCATCGAACAGATTTACAACAAACTGTTCAGTTGCTGAGGCTGCCTCTCTTCTCCATTCTCATCGCTGCGCATCCAATTGGCGATTGGAGACAATCGGATGGGCGTGGCCTCATTCCAGCAGCAGTATCCTACAGTATACTACCAGAGGCGTCTATCTGCGAGTAAGTCTCTGGAGTAAGTTTCGCCTCTAACTCAGAGAGGCGACACAAAATGTGAAAGGGGTAGAGAATTGAAAGGGCGTATTCCCTAAATTCCCCACATGACTAGTAGATAGAGGGGTGCGTTGTGAGCTCCCCAAACGGGTTCTGAGTCGAAGCCCTAGCAAAAAACGGCGTCACAGAGCTCCTGGGCTTTCCCAATGGAGTTCGGGGCGAAACCTCGGCCGTAAAAATATTAGCGCATTCTATAGATGTCGCGGAACATTTTGTAAGTGGAAACTTCTCTTTTGTCTTGGCTATATAGCGCATTGATTCACAGCTTTGAACTAAATTTGATGCTTGATTTTAATTGCACAAACATGTTTCTGCGCATCTTTGATTACCCATAGACCCCATTTATTTGTTAATTTCCGCAGTCCTGTTTTTTACATTTTATGAATAAGTTTAACAAAAAAGCCCACATGGCTGGATTCGCCTCTGAGGCCTGAACAAAAAAAAGGGGGAGGTGCCAACATAAGGAAACATGGGTCCCATGGGATATCTGCTATCAGAGTCAATTACCGTGATTTCTCGACGCAAGGGCGTCATGCTAGCGAAATATTGGGAGGTTCAAGAAATGTGTGAGAAAAAAATTGATAGCTTAAATTCGCTCGGACAAAACTTCATGCAATCAGAGACGTCGTCGGAAAATTTTTTTGTCAACATTTTCTTTTATTTTACAAATGCCAAACTTGGAGTTGCAAATCCACGATTTCAGAGAAATTACGGAAAGAATTAAAATGTTGAAGAGCGTAACGTAACCATAATCTCCTGTGTCGGAGATTTTTCGCTCGGAAAATTGCAATTTTCTGCCCCCAAACTTTTATAACCCACTACGCAGCTGGTTGTAACTAACTTATGGAAAATTTACATTTACAAGATGCAGCAGAAAGTGGATTTCTAAAGTTTCCTCTGTTTTCTTAGCAATCGTTTGAGATTTTAATGTGAAATTTTACAGCTTTATTTAGCAGAACCTTCTACATTTAACCATAGATGTAAAAACGTTCCAGGAAAAATAAAAAAACGTTAAAAACGTAAAAAAACGTGGCAAGAATAAAAACGTTTTAAAAAAATGAATAAAAAACGTTGGCCATAATTTGTTCAACTTTTTGCCTAATGTTTAATGCTGTAAGTAATGCTGTAATACCTGAAATTATAGATTAGATAGAGAGAACGTTATCTAGTTTTAATTCAGCTGTGTGGTCATAAGACCATAACATTAAACTAACTAAATATACTAGTTATAAACTTTTTATTTAGTTCATTTGGGCTAACTATGTAAACTACATAACTATAACCTATCAATTCGTTTCTGTGGTCCCAAAAGTGATCCACGAAGCTTTTGATGGGATTTTCAATGCACGTTTTTTTAAAATAAAAAAAACGTTGAGCAAAATAAAAAAAAACATTAAAAACGTGAAATACGTGGCAAGAATAAAAAACGTAAAAAAACGTTTTACATCTATGCATCTAACTGGCAGTCATGTTAAAAAGTCTATAACTTCGTCGTTTTTTAACAAAATTACATTTTACATTGCATTTAGATGTAGAAGGTTTTAGAGAAATAAAAATGTAAAATTTCATATCAAAATCCCAAACAATTGCTGAAAAAAAAACAGCGAAAAACTGTAGTGGTCCACTTTTGCCGCACTCTATACGATGCCGACGCGACTCACCTTAACTTAACCGTTGTCGCCGACGGTCGGCGACAGTTGTGTTGAGTTGAATCGCGTCGGCGTCGTAGATGTAAATTGGTCATTATTATACGCAGTGACATATAGGGACATGGGACGTAGGAGGAACACTTGACGGGCTGTGCCCTTTTCCCAGATTTTTTTCAAAATTTCTACATAAAAACACAATGTTTTAGTGCATTTTGTGATACTATTTGAAGTAACTGAGTAAACTCTTAAGGGAGCATGTGCCTCTAGTGCCGCCTTTATGGATTATGTGTTTAGAAACCGGTCACTAGACGACTAGATACAGGCAGCATTAAGTCTCGCACGCCAGGAAGTAAAGAGAGAGAGAGAGAGAGAGAGAGAGAGAGAGAGAGTCAACTCGAAGTCATAAGCTGTTGTTTTCAGTCCGTTGAACTGCTCATCTGTGTAGACTATAAAACTTTCTGACAGCGGACCAGGGCGATATTATTGGTCATTGTTTGCGCATGCAGTCGGTCCGCCTGGAACCAGTGAACTGTAAGATCGCCGACGACAGGCATGTACTTCGAATCGACTTTGCTATATATCTGTCGCACGTCATTTCTCAGTCACTGCGTCCGATGACGAGTAACCTGGAGGACAAGGGAAGCAACTACCCACCCTAAATTTTTTGGCTGTCAGAAAACTGTCGTCCAAAAATGCGAAATCTGGAACCAAATCCCTATTTTGTGGAAATGTAAGGCAATAAAATCGACACTTTGAGCTCCCATAATCGCCTCTGTCGAAAATTAGCAGTACTATCAGAAAAAAATGCAACTTTTTGTTCACCTACTTTTTAACACACGACGCCGCTATCTGCGTCAGTAGATGCGCACTGAATACAACGAAAAACTGCTAAACTGTTTTTGTCGTTCAACACGGTAGTGCGTTGACGCGAATTCGGTGAGTTGGACGCACAACAACCGGAAGCATGTACGAAAATTTTTTACACACTAAATCGAGTTGCATTATTTCGCCACTAAAATAAAAAAACAATGCCGCCGCCATTATTATTACAGTACAGATGTTTTTGTGGCGACACGCGCTTGCTGTTAAGAAGAAGTGTCTGGGGCGGGTCGGGCCAGAGTGCATGCTGGAAAACGCACGCATGCGACTGTTCGACTGACCGACTGCGGTCAAGTGTTTTACTGACCGTGTGTCCAAGACATCAGAGCTCCATTCTATTGTCACCAGCAACTAATTGGCTGCGATTCCCACCAGGCCTTAGCACTACTGCACTAAGCTAATCATCTGTTTGCCAAATGCAAAGCGTAAATAGCAAACGTAGTTTAGTGTATAGCCTACCATGATCCGCGACTAAGCCATAGCATGCATGATTGCACAAATTAGTACGTAATTAAGTAAGCAAGTAAGTAAGAAACGCACAAACAAACGCACAGACAACAAAGAAAAGAAAAACGTAGAAAAGAAAGAAAGTAAGTCAATGCTTTAACTGACCGTGTCTAAGACAGCTAAGTTTATTGTATACCCACGAGCAACTAATTGATTCCCAACAGAACACTACTCAATGGCACTAATCTGCTTGACAAGTGAGGCATGAATAGCAGATTCATACCCCCCAACTAATGTCCAATCATTACCTGCTGTCTCGATTGACCCTTTGCAGAAAAGTTAGGTTAGTAAGTACAATGTCAATATGTAACCCATATACTCATAAAACTTTTAACGCGCTCAGTATTTATAGTACATTTCGTCATCAATATTCGGAAAAAAGAATGTCTTTGCTGACGACTGAAAGTGGCTATTTGTGGGCTTATAGTTTATGTTGACAAGCTATAATCTGTAAATTCTTAGTGAAATAAGTATGCCTAAATAGTAAATGAACTTATATTATCTCACTCGGCCTCAGTGGTTTCCGTGTCACATTCCGCGTCGAAATGGGTCGTGTGGCCTATACTGTCATTTTCATTTGTTCGATCAGGCTTGAGTTATTAGACATTAATACCACTGCAAACATTAGTGCTAAAAGGTAGGCAGTACGAATTGAAAGCGCCAAGTTCCAAACGCGAAAAAACAGTGACATAGAGTAAGACTGTAATTCTTCTTTCCAGCCAACTACGGGGTTTGAAAGAACGTCTTTAGTTCCTCTAAAAAGCCGAGGCTTAGCCGAAAACGAGTTTTGGTGCATTTCGAGCTTCAGAAACGCATCTGGTACGCAGTAGTTGACAAAATCAACCGCATTTGTAAGCTGCACAACGTAGCGCCATATTGTACCAGCAGTTGGTACTGCGAGCCGCCTTCAAAATAAAGCCCAAATTCCATTACGCCAACGTTCACCGAAACTACCCCGCGGGGAAAGTCGTGGACACAAATCACGAAAGTCGCAGACACAAACCATCTCGACATGTCTGGAACTTGTCCCGGACATTGTCGCAAAGTCGGCGTAATGGAATTTAGGCTTAAATGGCGGTAGACCGTATTGCGGACAGTACCGGCATTAATTCTTATAGGATGTTTACACGATCCAGCAGACGTCCAGCAAACTTTCAGCAAACGTTTAGCATTAGCACATGCATTATGAGTACATTTGCTGGAAGTTTGCTGGACGTTTGCTGGATCGTGTAAAAACCCCCATTATGCTCTGGATAAAGTGTTAACAACGGATGTCTGCTGCCGCTCTGTCTCACGCCCTCAGGCGGTCAAGCACTGTACCGGATTGTTTAGATCAGTCCAACTTCCGTAGTGAAAATCACCAACCGCAACTTTCAGGTCACCACCGGACCTGAAAGCCGTACAAGCTTTTCACTGTAGGCCGGTATTGTCCAACGCTGTATTATGTGGCCTAATTGTCTTTTCGGGGACGCTAAAATGCGAGAAATGAAAATACGAGACATAAAAATGCGGCACTATACTGCGTGGCATGAAAATACGAGACATGAAAATGCGGCACCAAAAATAAGGGATGAAAATGGAAAAAGTGAGACATGAAAATGGGAGACATGAAAATGGGAGACATGAAAATACGGGAAAATGAATATGCGGGTCAGACGTATGCTAAAAGTTATGTTTACACTATGAAATTAATTAAATTCAAATTAACTGTAGAACTGAGCCGTCCTCGACGAAATCACAAGGCCAGGTTCAATATCATTGCATGGCAGCAGAGGAAGAGACAGAACACATCGAAACGCCAACTGCGTCTGCTCGTCTGTCGTGTAGGCCTTTTGCAGTCCCAATTTCTTCATGCGTCGGATGACGGCCTGTGCAGAGTGAAACTAGCAGCCGGAGATCTAAAGCTGTTCGCCGAAGACAACACGAAAGGCAGCTGCTGGAGCATCCTCAAAGTCGGCAATCAACTAAGTGGGAGCAAACTGTGGTGCCAGTTAATTTGAATTTCGTTAATTTCATGTACTTTCGGCGAACTGTACTGAAATGAATTTTCATTTCTCGCATTTTCATGTCTCGTATTTTCATGTCTCGCTTTTTCCTTACCTGTATTTTCATGTCTCGTATTTTCATGCCACGCATTGTGGTGCCGCATTTTCATGTCTCGTATTTTCACGACTTGCATTTTTGATGGTGCCGAAATTTCATTTCTCGCATTTTCAGTCGCCCCGTCTTTTCGCAGGGCGTTTAACAATATAACGATATAAGCTCGAGAGATGAGTTCTGTCTTCGAGCTGGGTAACATCGTGGGAAGATGTGGCGCTGGAATACGGTATATAAGCGGTGCCGATTCTCTGTCTGTGTGGTCGCCAGTCTCACGAGTTCTGCCGGAACTTATTATTGCTGTCGAAGAAACGCGCATCACTCTTGTCTGCCGCTGGACAGCAGATATTGACGTCTTCCTCTATACCGTGAGTGTTTATCAAAATATTATAAGTCTAATTTTGGTTCTCGAATAACAAAAACAGCATCTAGATTCTAGATTCTAAAGCTGCGTACATAGCGTCAGAAACAAGTAATTTGAGCAAAGCTCACATGACTCGCGATAGCAACGGTCCTTCCACCTGGGCAATAGTGTACGGCATGCAATAAAATAGTAATGCGTTTTGAAGGAGTACCCAAATTTGAGGCCTCCCTACGGAAGTCTCTTTGAATTTAAAAGGTCAAAATTTAGATTGTTAAAAATGAATGTTCTATGATAAAAATTTCATAGGCTTATTGTCCAGGTTTTTCTTTAGCCATTTCGGCGCAATTCATTCTTAAAATGTGCGCCACAGCCAAAAAAAAACAAAATCTTCTAACGTTCAAGGTTTAAACTCATTCAAGGTCATCGATGTTGACACCCCTAAAAAGCTCGTCACTAGTGCTTGTTATGATAAGCAGCATGTCTGTACCTATCTGCAACTGTTTTCACGCTAGACGAGATAATACCGGTAAAATGACCACTTTAAGAAGGTACCCCTCTTTAATGCCCGCCTGCGCAGGCCTCCTTGAACCTAGAGGGCCGAGACTTAAATTGCTAAAATCTGCGTTTAATGCCAAAAAAATCATACGCAGGTTGTCTTGGTCTATATCCAGCTACTTCGTCACAATTTACCGTTGAAATGTGCGCTGCAGCCAAAAATTGCGAAAAAATTCACGAAAACTGCTTTTTGGAGGGTTTAAGGTTGTTCAAAATCACTGTTGTTGACAAATCTAAAAAGCACGTCACCAGTGCTTGTTTTCAGCAAGTCTGTATTTATCTGCAACCGTTTTTACATTATAAGAGCCAATAGCAGCAAAATAACGTCTTTTAAGTGGGTACCCTTCTTTGACGCTCTCGTTCGAGGGGAACCCCTAAAACGAGGGGCACGAAATTTCGTGAAGAAAAACTAGAGTTTGGGGGCAGCAAACAGTGAAGATTTCGTGATTTTAGCTTCACCTTTTTAACACAATACAGCAGTGTGACGGACAGACAGACGGACGGACGCTTTGACCATGGCTAAGACGTGCGAAGCATTCTGCTATAGCGCGTAATAAAACGAAATAAAATGAAAGCTGCGCGCTGCTTCTATTATTTTATTCCAATTTATTTTAGTTAATTTTATTTTGTTTCTGTCGTTCTGTTTAAGACTAGATAGACGTTACTTCGGCTAGCTGCTGCCTCCGCCGTTGTTCTTTTTTACGCCCAACCAAAATATTCGATTATTCGAGTAAGTGTCGCATGGATTAGTGTTTACTGATTCGATGCATCACAACGACGTCTGCTGTTTATTTGAAATTATATATTAAAAAACTGCAAGCAATTCATTTAATGTTGTATAAGCGCTGATGTAAAACTGCAAAAATCAAAAAGTATAAGCACCAACTATTGTATTAGCTTAGATATTTAATCTGTTCTTAGTAGCCAGATATAAATGGACCATACACGAAGTCCATTTATGCACCTGAAGTTCCCCTTCAAATTTCGTGTTGATCGACTGCGTACTTTTCGAGATATCGCGATTCGAAAATTTCGCAAATTTGGCGTAAAATGCTTATTCAGGCCCCCAAAATCATGTTTTTGGGGAGTTTTGACCCTTAAACATTGCTTTTTATCATCGAGATCCCAAAAGGGGCTACCTTACGCGGAAACACGCGTTTTGAGCCATAAACGGTCGTGATCGGTCTTCTGGTGTGACGTGTAGGCGTGAGCAAGAATACAAAAAAAAGGAACACAAAAAGTAACACAAAATTTCCTCCCTACGCAGACTCTTTTACCGTCGTCCCACATCAACCAAATTTTGCATGTGGGGTCGTATCTCGGATATCTTTCTTGGTTTCAGGTTTCATTAAGATCGGTTAAAAAATGTGGGAGCTGTGGGGGGTCGAAATTTTGGCCTTCTCATTGACTTGGCACATCGCTTATACAACAGCTTGTTGCTACCGCACAAGCCGTGATGCTCTGCGCCGCTAGGAGTACCCCCTTTTACGCGCATTTGAGTCTACAGCTTACTTACAGCTAGGATTAAGACTTACTCGCTTAGAGTTGTCGAGCTTAATAGCTAAATCGCGTTTATTGTGTTACACCTGTTTATACATAGCCAACATTTGAATCCCCAGTGGCTTCAATGGGTAACGACGTATGTCCCAGAATCCGAAAAGCATTGAAAAGTCAGTATGCAGGCACTTCGGTCTTATTGTGGCCTACAGGCAATTTATATAATGTACCAAATGTAACTTTTTTGCATGTAATTTGTTTTTTTGGGCTCTGTTTTCTTTTTATTTTTAGCTTTATAATGCAGAAAAAATATCAACCCACTTCTCTCTCAATTCTTGCACTTCGGCACTGTATTTTTTGCTAATGCTTTTACAAACTTACACTGCCGTCACATTTATACGCATTACGTAGTAATACAGCTAAGTTATGGTGGTTTAGTCAACTTTAGTGGCATAAGTGTATGGCGCCGGACTTACGATCGAGAGGTCCTGTGTTCGACTCCCGGTCGGGTAACTATTAAACGGTTATTACTTGGATGGGTTATAGGGTGTTTACACGATCGAGCAAACGTCGAGCAAACGTCGAGCAGACATCGAGCAAACATCGAGCTGGCTCAAGAAGGCCTATTGGAACCCTGCCCCTGGCTCAGATGTAGGCCTAGGCTTAGGCTCTTAGCCCACAGCTGATCTCGTGTTATATAGGCCTTCCAATTACAACCCGCCCGCTCTCATAATTAGCATGCTAATTACCATGGAACGTCGAGCTAGCTGCTCGATGTTTGCTCGATCGTGTAAACACTCTATTACTGTCTGTGGACAAGTAAACCATCTAGGTATATGTCTTTGCTGTCGGCGCTCGTTCTGACGTCAACGCAGCCTTCCATCACTTTGGGTTAGGTAAATCAAGTACTGGCCTGTATGGCTGGGGTTAAGGCGGGACGCGTTTGCCTGTGTTGCGCTGGTGGCAAGTAACAATGTGTGATCCCACATGACAGGTGACGCTCAGTAGCTCAGTGATGGGTTTCTCATAAAAAGCTACACATTACCTTTGCCTTCAAATGACATATCGATAAGCCGGGTGTATGTAATGGTCAGTGAAGGCAAGGCGACGTGTGAGCAGCTGCGATGTCTTTGCTGTCGGCGCTCGTTCTGACGCTAACATGCATCAACTGTCTCTACCAAGGACCTTTCAGCGTTGACGCGGTTCTCCTCATCCCCGGCTGGGTAAGCCACGTGTAATTAAACGTATGTCATTAACGTTGGGAATATTTGGACATCAACTTCTAAAACGTGCATTTACGAAAAATGAACTAGAGATTGTTACAAAGCCGACGATGAAGATTTCTTGATTTTAGCTTGCATCGATTTGATAGGGTGGCGGAGTGTGACAGACAGACAAACAGGTAGACAGACGGAGGACGCCTCTGTCATAACTAAGACAAGACATTTGCAGATAGCATCTGTAGATGCCCTGTAAAAACGTTTACCAGCGTTTATTACATATGCGGTAGGTCTACTAGGATTGACTTTGCAAAAAATCTAATTCTTAGAAAACTCTTTTTAGACTAGTACGCAATCATATTTAGTTCCTTAAAGGTTAATTTTGAAAAAAACGACAATTGCGATGGCTAAGACGCGTTGAAAGCAGTGCGTTTTCTGCATTAATAACATTAATTTCATTTAGCAACCAAGCTATTTAGAAGTGGACTTTGTGAGCTTTAAAATCGATCTTTAATTGTAGCAAGTTGACAACTGATTAATAATTAACGGACTGATTTACAGCAGTTGCGTGTCTTTTGCTCAGTTGTGCGAGACGTTTTTTTTCTATTTGTTGTTTTCCAGGAAGAAAATCCGACGAAATATTCTGTGGACATTTTTATGATTTGTGACTATTACTGCGTACGTTTATTCTATCTGCATTACCATTGTTTTTTTTTAATTAAGAAAATAGTTCATTTTTTACTGAAAGTAGTTCGTTTCTTTGTGTGTACGGACTGGCATTTGAGAGGCTGAAGTAATTTGTCAGACTATCTTGCTATCCTGCTGTCAATTTTTTTTGGGGGGGTAGAGGAGGCGCTGAAAATGCAAATACTGGAAAATGCAAGTACGGAAAATGTACGGAAAATGTAAGTAAAAACATGACATTTTGCACTGATGGAAAATGCAAGTACGGAAAATGCGAGTACATGCCTGTAAATATTTTTTTTGTGGAAATTACAGTAAAACTATTAAGTCTTTGTTAAAAAAATTAAAGCAGATGAACAAAATCTGCAATTTTTATGTCTGATTGTAAAATCATAACGCATTACAAATTGCCACATTAACAAAAACGGTTTATATGAAGATTAGTAACTAGAACTAAAGAGTACCGGTAGGCTTACACAGTCATTTGTAGTGTCCAAGTTAGAGGAGTTCAGCCAGCGAATGAAATCATGAACTTGTACAAAAAAATACAATTTTGGGGTAGGATTAGAAGTGATTTCATACTCTCGAACAGAGAGATAAGTTTAATATCTTTAGTGTAAGTAAAAAACATCTGATTAATGGGAAATTGTGGAGGGGGTTTCCCCTTTATCCTACCCGCCCCCACCACGACGCCACTGGCTGATATTGATATCGTATTGCAGTATGAGAAAATGGGTTACGCACTCGGCTACAGAGACCTGGACAAGATCCGTGACTACATCTATGACGCTGTGGCCGGATTCAACAGGGTTAGTAAACTTAAACCACAATATTATTAACTAAATTTAAATTTCTGTAATATATTTGCAAAAATGTTTCGATAATGTTCTATGTTTTGATTCTCGTACATTGTTACCGCCTTCGAAACATTACTTTGCAAAATTGTTTCCTACACTGTGTCTCAAAAAAAACCGGACCCCTGCTACCTTTTGCAATAACTCCAACAGTCCTGGTTCAATAGCAATAGATTTTGACAGAAATAATCGTTAGAGAATCAGCACTTAATAGCATGTGTTAC
>Ga0209367_1005036_pt1 | contig 18304 bp, 13 predicted proteins | sample WorMetLIZISLAND2_FD_187412 | JGI IMG/M metagenome (GOLD analysis project Ga0209367, IMG submission 187412) | Marine gutless worms symbiont microbial communities from Max Planck institute for Marine Microbiology, Germany - Olavius geniculatus... ... | reverse complement strand
GGAGACTAGGCCCCCAATTGAAATTTTTGGCTACGCCGCTGGTCCCGAGATCCCGTTTTTGGCCGACCGTTGAGTCGACTTTTTGGTACGATCTGTTGTCTGTCGTCGTTGTATGTCGTCGTCTGTCTACTGTCGTCTGTCGACGTCTGTAACGCATGTACAGGGTGGGCCAAAAAATGGCAAAAAAAATTTTATATGCCAATAAATTCATCAAATATTAAGCGATTTTCAAATTTTTTCCACTGATGGAATCAGCAGAAAATGTGTAGTAACATCAACACTAAAGATCCCACCACACCTCATAAGTGTCGTTACACTACCTTTTGAAATGTCAGACATCGCACTCAAGCCAGTGACGACAGTGACCAATTACGTGATCAACGTTGCTCAAGCCTGACATGTGGCTTCCAAACAGCTTGGATGTAAATCCCGAGGGGGGCTCTTTCATGAATGGTTTATTAATGTTGACAATTCATGACATTATTCTGGAGCACTGAGTGGGGCTAACTGGCGCAGCGTTTGGTTAATTGCGCCATTGGTTAGTGGCGTCGTCGGCTTGAGTGCATCGTCCAGCAGCAAAGCGGACACATTAAACATTTGATGTGAAAACTGCGAGATGTTGCAGTTACTCTGGACAAAAACTGAGACAATAAACAGGTTGTTTTGTTGGTAATTTTTAAAATGCATTGTTACAGATATCGCCTTGTTTTCAACTGTTGCTTTAAAAACACTGATATTATATTTCACTAGGTAGTGTAGCGACACACTTGAGGTGTGGTGGGATCGTTGGTGACAGTGTTACTAGGAATTTTCTCCTGATTCCTGCAGTAAAAAAATTAAAAAATCGGTTCATATTTGACGCAGTTATTGGTGTATAAAAAATTTGTGCCGTTTTTTTGGCCCACACTGTATGCTGAACTGTAGGTATTACCGGAAAACTAATTACACAAATAAAATAGCCCGGTGTGACGGCTCGTCGCATGCAAAATTTCAGTAATAGGCTAAGCCTTTTATGGTGACACAAAAATCATTGACCATGGATGACCTTGAAGGGTGTTATGCACTCTACTATTCCAGTTATGCCGTATTATGGCTGAACGGTACGTCGTATATAGGGGGGTCGGCAATAGTACCATTGCATGAGGCGTATGAGTTCCTAGGCCTAGCCTATAGCCTAGGCAGTCAATAGCGTTGATTGTAGCGCTCGATCGTTGTAGCAGCATTAATACCCCATTTACACGATCGAGCAAACGTCGGGCAAATGTATTCAAAATACACGTGCTAATTGCTCGACGTCTGCTCGATGTTTGCTAGCATTCATCCAGTTAGCTCGACGAGCTATGGCTATAGCATGCTAATTAGGAGGGCGAATGGGTTATAATTGGAAGACCTATATAACACGTGATCAGTTGTGCGTTAAGCCTAGGCCTACATCTGAGATAGGGGGCGGGATTCCATCAGGCCTGCTTGATGTTTGCTCGATATCTGTTTTACGTTTGCTCGACGTTTGCTCGATCGTGTAAACGGGGTATAACATAGCGTGTAATACATACTCACTCACTCTGGGTGGGAAAATCGCTTTTTTCCGCGACCGGATATGGGAGATACAGTCGGCCCATCCTAGCGGCAGCTGAGTTTCTTGTTGGGATTAGGCTTACATAATACATAATTACAGTTATTACCAGGGATGTGGTCTCGGTCGAGACGTCTCGGTCTCGAGACGTACTGACGTCTCGTCTCGGTCTCGAAGCAATATGTCTCGGTCTTGGCCCAGTAGGTCTCGTCTCGGGTCTCGGGCCATTGCGTCTCATCGAGACGTTTTGTGCACTGTGCAGGCGCGCGCAGTGCATACTGTTGCTTGCAAATTGCGATAAACATAATGCTCATATGTACAGCATCGCAGTTGCAATTCTTTGTGGTGCAAGCCGTTAATTATTCAGTGATTGTCAAAATAAAGTGCAAAAACCCTCAATATCACAAATAGGCCTAATAAGCGCTTACCATGGTTCGAGTTAATTAATCCGTATAATTTTTTTCATTGTCAATGTGTTTCACCATATGTCACGGAAAACGTCTCGGCGAGACGTTGAAGCTCCCGAGACTCTGGAGAGTCTCGGGAGCATCAAGGTCTCGACTAGTGTCTAGAAAGCTGCAACGTCTCGTATCGGTCTCGTCTTGGACAAAATTTTGAACGTCTCGTCTCGGACTTGGAAACATGGGTTTCGGGTCTCGTCTCGGTCTCGGCTCAGAAGGTCTCGTACACACCCCGCTTCGAAGGTGTGGTTGTACCCGGCATAAACTTGAGACATGTTACTTATTCAAATAAACGAGCAAAATGACATCATGCATGACGTCATCGTAATGTTGTGTGAATCACCGTAAATGTTTTGTTATTGGTTGCAGACAATTGCAGAATTCGATACGCTGTCAGTACGTAGTTAGTTAATCAAAATGAACGATCAGTCGGGTGGCAGCAGCAAGCCGCTGATGATTGGTGTCAAAGTTGACCGGTTCTGGAATCAACATTGGCGCCTGCTTCTATTCGTCGGTGTCGTCATCTTATCCAGTATTACTGGAGGTAGGCCTACTGCAATCACTCGCTTTCAGTCCGTATGAATCGCGTCTGCCATCTACGGTGTCACCAGTGTCACAGTACGTGGCGTCGTGGCAGGGAGAGGAAGGGACAATTAAATGCAATTATCCGCCCCCTTCAAATTTTAGGCTGTCGGGCCTAACACAGCGGCGTTTTACCCATGAGCAGCAGTGCAGATTCAGTAGCGTAGCCGGAATCTGGATGTACAGGTGGCATTTAATGAGTGGGGTGTGGGAAGGGTGTTCCCTTCTCTCCAAGAAAGGGTCTAGGGAGAAGTTGCAGTTCCCTCCCCAAAAATGTTCAAATTTTGGTGTGTTAAAATGGGGTGTTTTTGGTGCATTTTTGGCACTGTTCTGAGTACTTGAGTATGCTGTACCCTTCTCGCATGTGGTCTGCTGAGAGGGAGACATGTACGCACAGTGCCCCCCCCATGGCTACACTATTGCACAGAGTTTATTGTAGCAAAAATAACAATATTGTGTAGACATTTGACTTGTGTTAAGGCAAATCCTGCGTACGAAGCTGATCTGTGCTCGTTGCATGGACCTACTGTAGAGTTGGTTTCATTGCTAGTCCATGTCTTGCGATGGTTTGATGTCATTGCAGCAATGTGGATGTCTAACCAGCGTTCTCAGATGGAAGGTCTGCTCGACACTCAGTGGAAAGACCATTTCACGTATGAGAAACAGCCCGGCTCCAAGCTGGTGTTTGAGAAGCCGGAGAACAAGAAGAAGGACAAGGAACCGGGCATTGATGTCAATGAAGAGGAGGAACTTTTTGAGGACTATGCTGAGGATGAGGTACAACTGTCAGCGTAGCTCTGTATGCAAAAGTAAAGGGAGGAGTTCTGAGTGAGTCTAGGCACAGTTGGAATTGTGGTGACGAGCTCTGCAGCGGTGCATGTGTTCAGGTAGGGGTTGTGGGAAATAAAATCCCCCAAGAAGCTGTAAGGGGCCATGTACAAATTTTATAACGCTAAAATGGACATTTTGTGACCACCCCAAGTCGTTATATAACTTACCTCTACCTCTAAATTGTATAACACCAACTCTAACCTCCAACCCCTGTCCACAGTCTAATCGAACAACTTTTGCAACAAAACACAATGAATGAATGCAAATTTATCACTGATATAGCAGAATAGTTAGAATCTCAACGCAGAACAGTGGAAAATGACTATTGAATGACAAAAAACTGCATTAAAACACCAATAAAAAGCAAAAGCATTACACATAATGTAACACCAGTTATCAGCAGTTGCATTTCGTAAACATGACAAAGATAAAAAAAGTTTTACAAACATGCCTATAGCATGTGGTTTGTGCGTTGCAGGATTATCCTTCGCCCAATGACGTGGAGTACTACTACGACGACAAACACGACCCGAAACTGAAGTCACGGGTCGACAAAGACTATGGCGAGAATTACGACGAAGAGATGAAGAAAGCAGCCAGCAAAGAGTCATCACAGGAAATGACTGCCGGTGCCTACATGCCCGAGCTCAGAGATTACACACTTAAAACCGAGTTTCGCGACCCATTCAAGACTATGCCTCAGGTCGCTAGCAAGCACTGCTGTTTCCTAGGTCCCAATCTCACTGATGGTTGTGGTATAGTAGCAGTTGTTGTAGTTGTTTGTGTAGCACATGATAATGTAGAGTTTGAGAACTACAACAACCCATGCTGGCCTGACTCCATACTTCACTGTAGTAAAACAAAGTGGTCGTACCCACCCCGAGAGGCATTTCTCAGACGTTGGGTGTTTAGCCCATAGATGGATAGACCACTGAGTCCGTGACACATGGCCTATGGTTGTCAACTTATACTGCTTGGTAGACAGAAAAGGCACATCTTTGTGAACAATTTGCTCAGAGTTGTTACCTGACAGTTTACTGGCCGAGAGTCAAACCAGCGACCTTCTGATCACTAGTCCGACATTCTATCGCTACACGTTTTAGTAGTAGTAGTAGTAGTAGTAGTCGTTGTAGTCGTTGTAGCAGTTGTCGTTGTTGTTCGTAGAATGACATAGAGTTTGAGCAGAACTACAACAACCCTTGCTGGCCTGAGTCTATACCTCGCTGGCCATATCAGAACAACTCGTATCTTCTCATCGACGAACAGCAACAGCTCATCGACCCTGTCTTTCAGGTACAGTGTTATTATTTAGTGTTGTCTACATTCATAGAAATGTTTCAAACAATAAGTCTCGTTGTGGTTGTTGTTTTCACTGTACATAGCTCAGTATAGGCCGACGAGGTGCGTTCAAAAAAGTTTTGCAAGTTGATATGTTAGACTGAAAAACTTTTCAAAATCTATTCACCGATAAAAACGCATATTTCTCACGAACTCATGTAAGCTTAAAGCAGATGTGACATCATTGTGACTTATGATGTCATAAAGCGTTTTATGTCTGTCCTTCCAGCCATGCGCCCACCACAGACTTGAGTCATTCATTGTTTGGATAGCGGACACCACAAAGAAATTTTTTTTAAATTTAGAAAAATATAATAGCAACTAGGCAGTTGCTGTAGTGAGGTCTCTACTGTATGTAGGGTAATCTTATTGTATGAAGCCAGAGTCACGAACAGCTGGCTGGGTAATTTTAACTTGGGGACTGGATTGCAGTGCCGGATTTAGGGAGAAGATCTATGGGCCTCGCTCCTAGGCCACCACACACCAGGGCTCCCATAATCATATATTGCAGACTTTGTTCAACCTATCACAAAGACGACGGATATCACTAACTGTTAACTTTTAATAAACTTTTCTGACAACGTCAAATCCTGACGAGCCACCGTAAATGATAGAAGCGTTTTTATTTATGGCCGGCACAGATTTCGGCTGCTAAATATTTATAATAACAAATGATGAATTCATGGACGCAATTGTCAGGGTTCTCATATTCAGGGTTCGAAAATCCGATGGTAGACTTAAAAAATGCCATGCAACAGCTACAAGTAATCTAAATTTGAGGTTTTGTACGAAATTGTCGCATTAACTGTGCCTTGCGTATTCCAGGCAATTTGCATTAGGCCTGTTTGCCAAGTTTAGGGGGGTGCGCCCCCTCTAAATACGCCCCTGATGAGTGCATGATGAAATTATACAATTTGGCGCCTTATGGTAGATGCTATGGTACGTTTAACTAGTGGTATACAGTTTACACTAAGTAAGCCTTCATGTTCAGATTGCTGATTCGAACTGCACCTGTGTAGACAGTGTCATTCCCCTTTTTTGATATTTCTTTTAGTTTAGCTTATAAAAGACAACAACTAGGCTTTACCAGTAGTTAAATTCTGCGTTTTCATGGTCTGTCTAATCGGCAACAAAAACTGTTTAAAATTAATCGATTAATCAAAACTATTTTTTGTAATCAGTTCATTAAAATTGTTATACCAGGCCTAAAAATGATGCAGTGAAGACTGAAGAGTCTACGGCGCATGTGCTGGTTTGCAGGGGATGCGACGTCGTTTTGCTGGTCGAACTAAGCCCGAGACTCGCTGGCGGCTCAGATGTCTACCTGCATTCTATGTCATGGAGGCACCGCCACTGGCCACGCCTAACCTTTTCACAGCACTCAGCTATCACCCCAAGATAGCCGTCTCACAGGTGCCCGAGCCCGAGTACTGGAACAAACACGGACCCAGTGAGTGTAGTACTAAGTAGTAGTCATTGTAGTGATAGTAGTAGTAGTCGTACCCAGCGAGATCTTAGCAGAGATGTTTCGATTTCTGACTGTGCATTGTCACCGCTTTTGGGTGTTGCATTTTTGGATATATGTCTGCTTTATTCATTAACAGAGATTTATTTACGGTACTTTCTTATTCAACTGTTTCACATTTGGCTGTACGAAGGATCGGTGAATAAAATCCTGCCAACTCCACAGATTTGTGTTGAGACATGAGTGAACTAACACACGTCAGATTCATACAGATCTGAAGTGTAATTGCATAGTGCCTCAGGTTGGTAACTGTCATGTTGTCGTTGCTGCTGCTGCTGCTGCTGATAACGATGATACTTGTTGCATGTCAGGTCACATGATGATGATGATGATGAAGGACGAATTAACTTTTTAAGTCCTAAGACTACAAGGACACGTAACAATAAGCCTAAACAGTGAAGTCACGTATTAGTAGTCAGTGCAATGAGACGTTGTTAGTCATGACTGTAAGACTAGGCAAAAAGTTTCGTCTGGTGCGGAAAACTTGCAACGACGGAGACGACCGGACCGAGTCCAGCAGATTGTTCTGGACCGATGCAGCAGTCGCTGGAAAGGTGTGGTCACCAATGGTAGAACGCACAGTGCGTGGAACGACCAGCGCTGATGTAGTCGAAGAGCGCAGTTGTCGACGTGCATTGAGGTGTGACACGCGCTGAAGATCTGAGGCCAGGTAGCCAGGTGCAGAGCCGTGGAGGCAGCGATACACCAGCGCTGCCAGCCGGAACGAAATACGTTCTGGCATCCGAAGCCAGTGTAATTTGCGCAGTAACGGCTGAATGTGGTCTCGACGACAAGCTTTGAAGATCAGCCGTGCAGCGGTGTTCTGCACAGACTGAAGCCTGTCCATGAGTTGCTTCGGAAGGTTGGCAAGAGTTGCGGAGCCGTAGTCAAGCCTGGAAAACACCAGCGCCATGATGAACGACTGCATCACGTCGTTTGACACCGATCGACGTATACTTCGTAGTTGTCGAAGGGCAGCAAAACACTTCGAACATGTCTGAGTGACTTGGGTACGCATCGTCAGGTCAGCATCAATGAAAATACCAAGATCGCGCACGCAACTGACAGGCAACATGAGATTAGAGCCAACAGCCAACGGATCGGAAGGTAGCTGACTTTGTCCGCGGGCAACACTGAGCGACTATCTATATATATATAGATGGCAGTTTGGCTTAGTTGGTGACATCATTTGTCGCATCAACAAAGTTAATCAACACTGGGCCCGGTTAGTACTTGGATGGGTGACCATCTGCAGGCGGGTAAACCATTTCAGTATGTAACTAGCCAGCCAGGTTGACTCAGCTGGCACTCACGCAGTGAGTACTAGATGAAGCTAGAGGTAAGAGTGCTGTAGTAGTAATGGTGGTGGTGGTAGTAGCAGCAGTAGCAACAGTAGTAGTAGTTGTTGTAGTTGTCGTTGTGCCATGACAGTAGTGTCACTGCTGTATGTCAGGTCACATGGCGACACTGCGTGACTATGTGGACCTGTTCGATAGTGCAGCTCAGCAGATCAAGGACAACACGACGCGCACTGCGCTCGAAGAAGGCGGCTACGAGTTTAGGCATACACGAATTACCGGTCAGCCAGACACAAATATACTCATCAGTCATCGTTATAGTGTGTTAGTAAAAGTTTTATCGTCCTCTGTAGCGACGACAGTATTGTTTTCAGCCTGCAAACACGATAGATCACAAACCGCTGCACTTAACTTGATGAAAGTTTTCGTGAACATATATCTCAACCATTTCAAGAACCCTATAGAATTTCAAGGTCATACTTCAAGGTTTAGGTTACATAGATTTTTATTGTACCCTTCTTGTCTGCATGATGCTGTGGCTGCCTGCACACTGTACTAAGTAGGCTTGACGATTTTTTTAAAATAACAGACTGATGCAGTTGATGTATTGGCATACCTACTGACTAAGATACTGATCATTTTACTATTGTTTTGAACTTAGATATTATTGATAGTAGTTGTGATTTGTCAGCCAAATTATAGCACTGAACAGGAGTTCATATGTGATTCATTTGGAACAATCATTTTAGTCTGATATAAATTCATTGTTTCCGTTTAGTTTTGGCAATAGGAGCCCCAAATAATGTGCAGTAAGATCTGTAGCAGATGGACGGATGTGTGATGGAAGTCGGAAATGTTGTAGCTGATCTCAGTACGGCACATCCCGTTATGCTACATCCCGTTCTAGTTTAAATTTTATGCTTACTAGCCAAACTGCTATACGAGCTAGTTTTGCTAGATCAGATATATCTAGAGCTGTCAAGGCGTTAATTTTTTTAACGCATTAACGCAGTGCGTTAATTTTTTTAATGCATTAATTAGCACGTAAATTAACGCACCCAGTCCTGTCGAGATGGAGAGTAAGAGGTGAATTACCCCGGGCCCGAGACGTTTATGGGACCCGCCTGTAGAATATAGAAACTTGGAAAAATGAAAAAAAAATTTATTAAACACGTATAATTTTATTTTTTAAACGTATTTAGACTACATACTATTTAACTATTACAGTATTTTATTTTAACCGTTAATTGCTTGAACGAAGAATTTCTCCTCTCCCGTCGCCTATTCTTCTGCTTACCTTTTTATTTCTCTGACTTCTAATACATGTACTTGTTACCATTATGCCTTGACGCAAAACGTGTGTAGACTGTTGAGCATAGTGTTCAGAATTTTTTTATGTCCGCAGGTAACTTATGGGGTGTTTACACCATCCAGCTAATGGACGTTTGTCCAGCATTAGCACGTGTATTTTGAATACATTTGCTGGAAGTTTACTGGACGTTTGCTGGATCGTGTAAACACCCTATTAAACACAAACGAAGATGTTGCGCAAATGTTTCAGTTTAAACGTGTAACACCGTGGCTACACGCATCAATTTCCTCGTCCAGGACGTGACCGGGCCTTTCGAGGTTTATAAACCTCGTCCGAGGAAATCGTCGCGTCTAGCCACGCTTTAGTGGGGCATTACTGCTGTAAATTTACGCATACGCGTTAATTTTTTTAGCGTGCGTTAATTTTTTTAACGCGCGTTAATTTATTAACACATTAACGTGTTAATTAACGCGTCAACTGTGACAGCTCTAGATATATCAAATCATTGGTCTTGGCCTTGATGTCTCAAGTTATTGACGTGCTCTTAGTCTCGAGGTTGTTCGATTTTGTTCTAACTTCTCGTAGTACCGCTAGTATAGTGAGAGTAGTAGTAGTAGTAGTTTGAGTGTGCTGGTAGTAGCGTCAAATGTCTTATGGGTTCAGGTGATGGTTCGAGCTCTTACCTGTGGTCATTTGACCCATGGTTGAAGGTCACAGGTAATGAAGTGGAGTCGGCGCCCAAACTGACTCCCGCAGATTTCATCTACAAGCTGACGCCACTCGCAAAGCTCATCTTTGTGCTCAGAAATCCTACAGAGAGGTTTGACTGTTAGCTGCAGTGCTACACATTTCGGCCATAACTTGTCTAGCGGCAACATAATGCTAGGTCAATACGTTGAAATAGATTAGTACTGAGGTGGGTGACCGTTCGTGGGTGTACCATCTTGGCACAGCTCCTTTCGTGGTCTCGGACTTGACGTCTCGGTCTCGAGACTGTCTCAAAATGTCCTCGCTGGGTCTCGTCTCGTCTTGGTCTCATATGCATCTCGGATCTCATCTGTCTCAGCTTGAAAGATCTCGTGCACACCCCTGGCTTTTTTGGTAGTTTTGATGGAAGTTTAACATACTGGTACTGAATTTTTGTAGTACGGTAAATTGATCTGTAAAAAGTGAACGTAACAATGTGAACACTCTTTAATTGTATAGTTAAACTTTCTGTGAAGTTGTTGGAGAAATTGAAAATTTTTGTGTAAAAATATGTTCACGTACTTTTTCTGCCTTGATGTTTTTCTGACATTCTTGTTCGATAATTTTTTTCTATGTTTGGTGAAGTACAACAGCCTATTTATGTTGCAAACTGATTCGTTCACGTATTTTCAATTATTTCTACTTGCTAGTCCAGGAACTGAAGTGACTTAGAGCTCTAAAGATTGGGCGTTTTAGAGCAGCTAGAGCATAATTGTGCTTGTTTTGCCGTCACATTGGACCTGCTGGTTGGTGGTGTGGCATAGCGGTAACACATCGTGTCTAGTTAACAGAGTTACTCTATGCCAGGCCCGCTTAGTAATTAACTGGATGAGTAACTGTCTGCAATCAGGTGGTTAACCATGGCAAAATGAAACCAGTCACTCAGGTCAACTTAGCCTGGCCATCCCTCCGCGGGATGGTGAAGTGAGTATCAGCTTTCGGGCTGATCAATAAATAGTGATGGTTAATGTGTAATTCTGTAGCTGCCAGTTTTGGCGGATCCGTGGCTCAAGCTGATCGGCTTGGTTTAAAGGTCCACTTAGTACTCAAACTACATTCGTCATTTGAATGAACCGGACCGTCTGGGTGAACTCTTATATTGGATGACTTTATCTTTCGTGCCATGATGACATCACTATAAAGACTCTGCTATTACTATTACTGTTAAGTTCTTATTAATGATGTTGTTGTTGTTGTTGTTGTTACTGTGTTGTGTGTTGATTACAGGCTGTACCAGGGCTACTTGAGTCGGACGGAGGCACCGTCAAAGTCTGACTTCCACGACAAAGTTGGACAGGCTCTGGAGAAGATGACGGCCTGTGAAAAGACGCGCTCCGTACGAAGTTGTCTGTACGATGGACCATTCAATCGTGGACTGCCGGTAATACAAAGGCACCGCTGAAATAAAATTTTGTATGAAACTGTTACACTGTTTTGAAGATATTGCGAGTTTTTTAAAGGGTTATTTTTTATTGCCCCACTCTGTATATAGATGGCAGTTTGGCTTAGTTGGTGACATCATTTGTCGCATCAACAAAGTTAATCAACACCGGGCCCGGTTAGGATTTGGATGGGTGACCATCTGCAGGTGGGTAAACCATCTCAGTATGTAACTAGCCAGCCAGGTCGACTCAGCTGGCACGCACGGAGTGAGTACTAGTTAAAGCTGGGACATAAACAGGCACACTGCATAATACACCAGCCGGCCCCATATATATCCCTGGTCTCGCACCATATACTGGTGTCCAGCTGAAGAAGTGAACAGAGATCAGCTCCACTCTGTGGGCCCTATGGCTTGGGAAGGACTTTTACTCTGTATAATACAAATGCTGCGCATGCAGGTTCGGCTGCGGATTGGGATGTACTACCCGTTCCTGGCGGACTGGTTGCGAGTGTTTCCAGCGGAGCAGGTGATGGTGATACGTTATGAGGACTACATTGCCACACCGAGCGAGATCATCAACAACGTCTGCAAATTCCTTGGCATCCGTAAGAAGATCTCGACCTTATTCGGCCTTTTTGTGCCTCCGCCTGGGAATTTTCAGTTTCGTAGCTGTGACTTGGTCAGTAATGTCTTCTTGTTCACAGTGTTCTGCCTAATTTGGCAAAATAATAAACTTCGCAAACAATGGCTTAGCCAGAAGTGTGATTTCATCAGACCTGTAACTGCGTAACTCGGTCAAACATTTCACTTGTAGGCTACTTCAATCTACACAACGTTCAACCGGAAATGAAAGCCATTTATAAGCAATGGGCATATTGTCTGTATGTCTGAGTTTTTAGCCTGGGTGCATTTACGCTGTTGGGATTGTATACCACACTCCAGCAGCGATAGCTGACAGCACTTCCTCAGATATGTTAACGGTATTTAATGGGACTGCTTCAGACCATGGAAAGAAAGAAAGATGAGAAAAAAGAAGAAAGAGAATAGAGGGGGACTTAGCTCTGTGCAGTGGTTGGATCATGCACTGTCCTGAGTGGGCCCTGGGAAGAGTGGAGTGCCGAGGAAATCAAGTGAGGGAAGGGAAAGGACTCCCGGCCTGGTGCCAGCCCGAAAGCGAAATCTTTCTTGCCAGTCACCTGTCACAGACAAAGACTAATACTCCTGGACTGCTGTCACTGCACCCAGGGAAGCAAATAAGGAAGGAAAGGATAAAGATTACAAAAAAAATTTTAAAAAGGGAAAGCACAAAGGATACTAGACCTTGTCCGCACTCCCTAGCCATTTATGGAATCCTGGAAAATATGTCGCTGCCACTGCGTTTACGGTGTCGATCTGTGTTGTTCAGCGGCGTTTCCTATCAAAGACCTGGAGCTGGTGGAGCAGCGTGTGCAGGCGACCGAGCGCAAGCGCAAAGCTACACGCAGCAAGATGCTGTCAACGACGCGAGCGATGCTTAAAGAGTTCCACCGCAACCTCAACGAGAAGCTGGCTCAGTTACTCGACGACGAACAGTTCACCTGGCCCGAACTGTCCACACCAGACATTGGTGGAGACAACGAATCGCCGGTGGGTAACTTACTCTACAGCTGTAGTTAGGCCTGCTTCTCGACTGATTTGACCACCAGTCTCTGCATTTGTTTGTTTGTTTGTCCGTTAAATTTCTCAATCAACCAATCAGTCAAAACACATTTATACAGTGCCACGTCGTGACCTTTGATGACAGTTTTGATAGGGTGGGGTTACCAGATGAAAGAGACTTTTCGATAGATAGACCTAGCAGCTGTTTTGTCCTTTTGCTGCCAGGTGTAGCACTATTTTCGACGACGATTTGAGATTTCTGATCTTGCTATTGTGTAGATGTTTAGTGGTGAGCGTATTAGGCTCGTCACTCGAATCTCATGGCGGGTCATTTGCAAGCAACCTTGAACAGGTTGCTCTAGTGAACTCAGCCTCCTACCCTCAGCGGGATGGGAAATGAGTAGTAACTTGCAAGCTACGGGATAAAGATGAAGTATGGCCTATTGGGATGGTGGTAGGTCTGCTGGCTGCACCATGGGTCCAATTTTTCGCTGGCGCAGGCAGTGGATGGCTGCATAGTGAACAGCGGTATCATTATAGCTCATGTCAATCAGCTGCTACTTTCCGGATTGTAACGCACTTCAGGTCATGAGTCGGTCTTATGTAAGCAGTGCTATAGCAAGACTTAACCTTTTTCCTTTAACATTTTATGAATTAAATAAGTAAGTAAACTTGTATAGATCTTTATTTTTGCACGAGAAACAGCAATAGTAAAAAAAATGACTGGAAATATTGGTAATGCACACAAAAAGCATCAGACAGACAATATAGCCTATGTATACAGGCGCCCATTAATAAATGAGCTTTTGTAGAGTTGTAACGTACACGCATTAGGGGAAAAGGGGGTAACTTCGGCCGGCACCTTGAGCTTTTTCTAGTGCAGAATTTATATCTGAAGGTCGATTTGAACGCGGTTAGCATTTTTCGTAGCTCTGTATCTCACGCACGTAAATATTATGTTCCATTGTGTATAGAAAGCGTTGATTATTTTTATTACGCCGCAAAATTTTCTTTAATTCAAAGTGCCACAGTTAATCGTACTGCTAGGTAAGTTCGGCACCCCCTGTGGCAAACTTTGGCATCCATGCCGAAGTTAGCAATATAATATAATTTATTTCAGTTCAATTCAGTTTAACTAGAACAAAAGCGACTTTAGCTCCGTGAAAAGCAGATCAAGTAGGCTAATGAAAGCCATAGTTAGAGCTAACGACAGACCCGTGCACGCCATACAGTAGGTGTGATGTAATTTTGCACATCAGCAGACATATCCGGCATAAACAACGTCTTATAGGCCTAAGCTATAGACTAGGTCTATAATGAATAATTCAAGCAAGTTACACTGAACAGTTCTAAGTTTCAAGTAACTGTGTTCTAATTGCGATCACAAAATGTTCTGAATAATCAATATCGGTTCATTAGAAGTGTGTGTTAGTAACGCTGTCCGCAAATAAATGTGATATCTTTCTTGCTAACGCAGGCACAGTCTGCACACAGCCATGCACTGCACATCACACACTACCACCATTTGACACGTGATTCGCTGTACGGTAGCCTATACAACAAAATAGGCACGGTGTGGTGTCCAGTTGAGGCGCTTCCACTTCTGGCAGTAACTTAACCTTTTTCTTTAGACTTTGGTTTAGGGCCTAGGCCTGGTTTATCATTGGAGTTTGATGGACTAATGACTTCCCCCAAAACCTGCTTGTACGGTGACCTGATGAGACACTGCGCGTGTGACACTCGTCGTTACCTGGTGCTGGTTGAGCACACTTTGTGAAGCACAGGGACCAGATGCTGTAATGACGTTGAAGCAGTTTCATGCTCCTCATCAGCTGCGTTTGGACCGATGTCTGGACTGCATTCTACCTCGGTGAACACCGTCAGTTGGAGACTCGTGTTCTGGTCGGTCAAACAGCTTGTTTTTCATTGCCGTCGTAAAGTATCCTTTGAGTTCGTCGAAGAACTTTTTCACTTTGACCGCATTGAAGCCCACAGCACGTTGCAGCGATGTTGCTTCGGCAATGCGAACAAACAGTGCAGCACGTTTCCTTAAGATCCGTGCAACCAGTTGAGTAACAGCCATCTCTTTCTCCTTGTTAAAGTAGTATTTAATACCATTGGCCTTGCAGAAAGTACATACAATCTCAAGAACAACTGCTGATCGGTCAACGTGGTGGGGCGTTTATTTCACATTTTTTTCGACGCCATTGCACCGTCATTACTCTGGGCCAATTTTTGCATGTAGTCTTGAAGCGTCGTTGGTCGTGGGATTCCGTGAAGTTTTGCAGCCTTCTTCTGACATTCCATCAGCCTGCACAGCCTTCACTCACAGCTTTAGTTGTAACTCAGTCCATCTGCCGTTAACTCATGTCATTCTGCTCGCAATTTCTGAAACAATGCACCATCAACGTCGTGTTACAGTCAAAGAACAACAGGAACAAAACTGAAGACAAAGAGTGACATTGTATTACATGACATTGCAGAAGACACAAAACAGTGCACGCGACTTAGCAGAAGCAATTATGACTGGGTAGGGCCTATCTGTAGCCTATGATCAATACCTGATCTGACCAATGTCAATATCTTTAATGTGATGCTTTGTACTAACGTGGGGGTAACTTCGGCATTAGATATGGTGTAACTTCGGCAGTGCCGACATTAGCTGTATATGCAGGTGCAGAAGTTAGCTGAACAGATGTCTTTTTGTATTCGTTATGTTAGAAAAAAAAACGTTCACTTCATCATTGTGCTATGCCAGACGTGCAGTTTGACAAGTTTGTAGAGTTCCAAGCATCATAACTAAAACAACACAGTTTCAAATTCACAACGATTTAATAAGAAAATAGAGGATTTCACTTCTACATACCTGGGTTAATTTTGGACGAAATTCTTTGCAATAGGCCTAAAAACGCATAAAATAGTTCAGCCGCTCTATCTGATATCGAAACAACAAAGACTGTCTATATTCCGTAACGTTTTTACACAACACGGGGTGCCGAAGTTACCTGGGGTGCCGACATTACCCCATTTTACCCTAGAAGTTTTTTTTCAATAATGCGCTATATAAATCTACTTTTGACATTTTACATGGATGCAGATGGAGACAGAAGAGGAAACAGAGAGAAAGGCGAAGCAAGCCGAGGCGATAGAAGAGCAGCGCCAGCAGCAGATTGAGCGGCAGGAGAAACGTCTGTCTGAGTACAAAGAAAAGCTGCAGAAGTGGAGACAACGCCAGAAGGAACGACGACATAAAATGCTAGCAGGGGGACGCGGCAAAGCTGAGGCTGGGACGGGTGAAACACAGCTGCAGCAGAATGAAGACAAAAGACCCGGAGTTGAAACAATGTCACAACAGCAGGAGAAGCAGCAGCCAGGGGGGACTGAAGAGAAGAAAGGTGGAACTGAGAAACAAGAGGAGAATGCGGAGAAGAAAGATGAAGTTCAAACAGAGCAGAAGAAGGAAGAAAAGAAAGGTGAAGCCGAGAAACAAGAAGAAAATGCAGAGAAAAAAGATGGAGTCGAGACACAGCAAGCAAATGAAGAGAAGAAAGCTGGAGTCGAAACAATGGCGCAACAGCAGCAGCAACCGGAGAATGAAAACAAAGAAGCAAAAGGAGAGGGCGAGAAAACAAAGCTGTAATAGATACTGCAACTAGAGACACTGCAACAATAAGGTCGCTCTGTCTCAGACCAACCCTTCAATACTGTTTGTTGACCGTGTGGTCTGCGGGTTGAAAACTCCAACCCCAGAGATGACAAGGTATACTGCGTATTTTCGTGGCATTTCTAGGCCGAAAACAGGCCACATGGCTTCAACCAGTGGCATACATTTTGAGGAGGGCGGTGCCTGCCTCTCAGGTTTGTCGAAACACTTCATGAATGTGGAATTGGAGATCGAGCATCAGATTCTTCAGCAAAACGCATCAGGAAATACCAAATTTCTCATTTAATTTGAAAAAAATATTTAAGGAGAATACTCCCAGACCCCTATCATCGAGGCTATAGGACTTTGACTTTGGCCACCTTAAAGAAATCTTGGATATGCCACTGGCTTGAAGCCCCGTTGATATTTGTACTGTTAAAACATCGACAGAGCCAGTGACTGTTAAGAGACGTTCTATTCTGTGTCAAATGTTTGGCGCATTGTGTGCAGCAGTTGGTTGTGATGTGGTCGGTTACAAAGCTGCCGATGTCGTTATTCTTGTTGTGGTTGCGTGCTCACGTTGTTCTAATGTTCACATTAGTGTTAGTGCTGATGTTTATATTAATACTCAATTAGAATGTAACAGTTCCTTTCACAGTTTGCAGTTTGTTCAGTATACATTCTCTGGCAATAATGACAATTAACTTAGGCCTAAGCAGAGGCAGCACAAGCAACTAATAGTAAATGCTGCCAAAAAAATTTGTTAAAAATGCACATAGTATTAGCATTATAGGCCTACCATATATCTGTGATAGTGTCAGTCTGAATGTTTATGTAGTTGAGTATAACATATCTTAAGCAGATTGTATTCACTGCACTGTCCTACATAATTGCATAAAATTGTCCCGTCCCAGCGGCTGTGGCGTTACGACATTCCCCAGATCATCCCCTTTGACGGTTTTGTTGACTAGTGGCGTCGTGGCAGGGGGGCCCTAAATTTTGGGTTGTTGGAAAATTATCAAAAACATTCTTTTCCAAAAATCTTCGTCCAAAAATGCAAAATTTGGGGATGAAAGCCACCATTTTAGTAAAATTTAGGGGTATAATTCTAATTTTGAGCAGCCATGGTCTCCTCTGTCAGAGATGTGCAACTATTTGTAGGAATTCTGTCGGAAAGGGTCTTTTGGAAAATTCCTGTTCTGCCTACTTTTTTAACCAATAGCGCCGCTGTTGGCGACTCACATCCACAAAGTTTGCTGCCCAAAAAATGGACCCTAAATGTTGCTGTTATTGAATGTAAGTCGGCGTGCGCGGTGCCATGATTTTTAGTGATTTTTGTTTATGAGTTATGACTTGTTGCGATTCATTTTGTATATACCTCCTGTTCCAGCACTGGAGTTATAGTTACAAGGTGAAAAACTGTTTTTTGTTTTCCTCAAGTGCATGCCTTAAGGCACGTACAAAGTGACAGAACTGAAAGAACAGAACTTGCTTATAGTGATGACACACTGGCCAGTTTCAGGCGCCTGTTTTTGGTACCAGTCAACTGGTACCAGAAACTGGTCAGTCTGTCATACTTCTCTGGTGCCAGAAACCGGCGCCGGATAGAGCATGTTCAATTTCATGCCAGAAACCGGCTGAAAAGCTGAACTGTGATTTGTCAGTCTGAGCAGATGATATGTTTGTAAACAAAAATGAAAGATGGAGTGCCGAAAGTATTTTTCAACTCATAGAACAGTACAAAAAAAAACGAACTTCTGTATAATGCATCATTAAAAACCTAATATGACAGAATCTTAAACAAAAGCATAATTGACAAGCTGCCGGCATCATTTGCCGGCTAAGTGTGTCATGGTTTCTGGCACCAGACATCTGGCGCGCCAGAAAATGGCCGGCAGCATCCAGAAACTGCAGCGCGTCCAGAACACAGCAGCACGCGTCGTTCTCCGTGCGCCCAAACGAACTTCTGCAC
>Ga0209367_1005035_pt1 | contig 18308 bp, 10 predicted proteins | sample WorMetLIZISLAND2_FD_187412 | JGI IMG/M metagenome (GOLD analysis project Ga0209367, IMG submission 187412) | Marine gutless worms symbiont microbial communities from Max Planck institute for Marine Microbiology, Germany - Olavius geniculatus... ... | reverse complement strand
CTTTTAAGGCTTCCTACCCTTTCTAGGAGAGAAGTTTCGTTAAAAATATAGAGTGAAAAATAGGGGAAAGTAAAAGATAGGGGAAAGTTTTGTAAAAGGTGTAGATTGCAGAGTGAAAGATATGGGAGGGTGAGTTTTGATCTACACCCTCGACAAAATCTCCCCCCCCCTGTTTTCACTGGATGCAAGCTGCTGTCACTAGGTATAGGGTAAGAAGCCGCTGTCATTTGCTGATTCTAAACGATTTTTACGCGCGATAGCAGAATGCTTCACGCGTCTTAGCCATGACCTGGACGTCTGTCCGTTTGTCCGTCACACTGCTGTAATGTGTCAAAACGGTGCAAGCTAGGATCACAAAATTTTTACTGTGGGCTGCCCCAAGGACTCGAGTTTTTTGCGACAAAACTTCGTGCTCATGGGTGAGCGGGTTCTCCTCGAACGAGGGCGTCAAAGAGGGGTACCTCCTCTAAAAAGACGTTATTTTGCCGGTATTGACTCGCCTAGTGTGAAAACGGTTGCAGATAGGTACTGACATGTTGCTTATCATAACCAGGACTGGTTACGGGCTTTTTAGCTTTATTAACATCGATGACCTTGGACGACTTTGAACCCTCAAAATTAGGGGTTTTCGTGCATTTTGAGAGTGAATTGCGTCGACGTGGCTAAAGATAGACCCAGACAAACTGCCTACGAAATTTTTAGCATTAAACGCAGATTTCAGCAGTCCAAGTCCCGACTCCCTAAGTTTAAGGAGGTCTGCGCACGCAGGCGTCAAAGAGGCTACCCCCTAAAAAGTGGTTATTTTGCTGCTATTGGCTCGTGTAGCGTGAAAACGATTGCAGATAGGTACATACACGCTGCTTATCGTAACAAGCACTGGCGACGGACTATTTAAATTTATCAACATCGATGATCTTGAACGATTTTGAACCTTTCAAAAGGGGGTTTTAGTGATTTTTTTCGCTATTTTTGGCTGCAGCGCATATTTTGAGAGTGAATTGCGCCGAAATGGCTGAAGAGAGACCAAGACAACCTGCGTATGATTTTTTTTGCATTAAACGCAGATTTTAGCAATTCAAGTCTCGACCTCTAAGTTTAAGGAGGCCTGCGCAGGTGGGCATCAAAGAGGAGTACTTCCTTAAAAAGTCGTTGTTTTACCGCAATTAGCTCGACTAGCGTAAAAACACCTGCAAAGGCACGGACATGCTGCTTATTATAATAACAAGCACTAGTGACGAGCTTTAGAATGGTGTTAACATCGATGACCTTTAATGACCTTGAGTGACCTTGAACCTTGAACCGCAGGAGATTTTAGTGTTTTTGTAATTTTCGGCTGTGTCAAACATTTTAAGAGTAAATTGCGCTGAAATGGCTCGAGATAAGCTTGGACAACCTGCTTAGGCCTATGAAATTTTTAGCATAGAATGTCCATTTTTATCAGTTTAAATTTTGACCTCTTAAATTCAAGGAGTCTTCCATACGGAGGCCTTAAATTTGGGTATTCCTTCAAAACGCAGTATTATTTTATTGCATGCTGTACACGATTGCCCACGTGGCAGGACCACTGCTATCGCGCGTCACGTGAGCTTTGCTCAAATTACTTGTTAAGTCGATCTCAATATTTGACGAAGTTGCGATATTCCACAAACAGCAAATTTCAAGGTTCGTCGTTTGCAGTACGTTTAAGGCGACTGCTGTGCAACACCTGCGCTGCATCATTATGCCAAAAGTGAAACCCTCTTAGTTGTTGCCTGGAAATCTAACGCAGGAATCGAAACTAAAACCACTTCAAGGCTGACGATTCGACTTATGCCCAAATTAAGTTTTGCACTGCGTATTACTGATACGTTTATGCTTAATGATAATTTGTAATAAATTGAGACGTCACTTGTGGTCATGATTTTGGCCAGCGAAAATCGACATTGTTTGCAGCCATGTTTACAGAATTATTGGAAAGAAAGCAAACGATAATATTTTAAGATCAGCTCATTTTAATGCATTGTATCTCTTCCAACACAAATCTGGCTGATGCAGTGACTCTCTGGCCTTGTGTAGTGCCCTTTTTCCTGCACATGAGCAGATTTTTTTTGTGTGTTTTAGAAGATATTCCAGTTGCTGGATATACGCGAACAACAAACGTGGGCTTCTAACATCGGCGAAGCCAACATTGCCGAACAGCACTGCAGGCTGGTGATGTGTTGCGTCTCGATGCAACAACATAAAGGAGTCTGTAGTCTACTGTAGTAAATGCGATTATCACTCGAGCTGGAATCAGCAGACACAGATCGTCTTGAGACAGAGCGCTTAAAGTGTAATGGTGACGACGACGACGACGACGACGATGACGAGTGTTGTCGTCGTACCGAGATAGTTCCAGATTCGTTGTCGTCGTCGTCTGCAAGCGACGTTGCTCGGTCGCCGACTGTCGTCACTGTCGTCAGAATGGTTTCAGCAGATGAGCCTAGTACGCTGTCGCCGTCATCAGTTCAGCGTCGCAGTGTCACGACAAGCGACGCTGAGGCGGGAGCAGGCGTCAGAAAGATCGGAGTTGCCGCGCGCTTTGTGACGCCGTGTCCCACAGGCCGGACCAAGAACTCCGGTACCGCTGCGGGACAGTCACGTCATCATTCCGACACTAGAGACAGACGAAGGACGACAAACACCGTGCATCATCAGTTATCGACGTCCTCTGGCTATTCGTCGTCATCGTCGTCATCGTCAACGTCGTCATCATCAGCAGCAGCAGTAAAGTCGGAGTCGCTTCCAGACGGTTACACGAGGGTAGCACGCTGTCTGCAATCACGACACACGTCAGAGCAAGACGTACAACGACTGGTCTGGAACTGCCGACAGCTGAACGACTGCGAGTTCTACGTGCCTGAGTTGACTTCAACCGACGCCAAACGACTGCTGCACCGCAGCGCGCCTGGAACGTTCTTAGTCCGTGACAGCGCACGCCCCGACCATCTGTACTCGTTGACCGTCAAGACTCAACGTGGCGTCACGTCCATCAGAACCGTCTACAACGTACACGGATTCCGACTCGACAGCGATCCACAACAGGTCTGCCCATCTTTTTTTTCGTCTTCGTCTTTTAAAGTTTTTAAGTAAGTAAGCGGGTAACTAAATTAATTTGTAAAGCACCGAGGTCAAAGAATATGGGACGCTACAGGGTGACGACGTTACGATAGAAAATCATGCGTAGTGGAAGTAAAATCATATCTCAGTGTGTGTTCTGTTGTTTCTCATCTGGTGGGAAACAAAGAGGTTGTCATAAAACGTTTCCAGACTGTTCAATCTCACGATGCTTCCTCGATATCTGCAGCAGTATTTAACTGATAGACCTATCTTCTCTGCCACGTTATACGTCTTTAGCTTTTAGTCCCATTCAGTAATACCCCGTTTACACGATCAAGCAAACATCGAGCAATCATCGAGCAAACATCCAGCAAATGCATTCAAAATACATGCGCACGACGTGTGCTTTAATTGCTCGATGTTTACTCGATGTTTGCTTCTTGTAGGCTATGCTTTATGCACGCTTCATATTTGCTTGATGATTACATAGCAGTGGCAGTGGCGTGAAATATATTCTTGATAAAAACGGTCTAGTGCTGCGTCGACATGTTTTATTTAGCCTGCCGTGAGAGCTCTGACGAGCCTGCATGCACGTCTTGCTCGTGCAAACTGTTTTGCTGCAAACTTTCATTGGTTATTTTAATGACTGATTGACTATAATTGATGTTGTGTATACAGGCGGGTTTGATGGCGTCGTTCGACAGCGTGGTGGCGCTGGTCAGTCACTACGTCGACGAGTCACGCCGCACATCGTCTGACAATTCCAGACATCAGCCGCGCAGCAGCTGCGTCTTTGTAGACCGCGCCGGTCGTCGTGATCTCCCAGTCGTCCTCACCACTCCGTACCGATCACGCCCGGCGACGCTCCGGCACCTGTGCCGACTGACGATCAACGCGGCGCTGGGGCAGCGTTACTCTGACCGGCTGTGTCTGGTGCCCAGTCTTCGGGACTTCCTCAGACTACACCCATTCAGCGTCTGACCGACGTGAATCAACACCGCGTATTCTGCGTAGGCAAATGCGATTTGCATTCGGTCCACGTAGCGTTGCAAAAAGCGAAATTTTAACCCGACGTGAATCAACACTGCGTATTCTGCGTAGGCAAATGCCGACGAGCCCTTTTAATGGGATTTACGGCGCCGGGCGGCCTCACGTGTGACTCTGTCTCAAAATTCTAGTTTGTTATGCGTTTTTGAGTAAATCGCAACGCACAATTCGACGGTTTTCATTAGGTGTCGCTAGATTTCACAAGCACCAGGACTTAACGTGATATTTAATGTTCACATTTTGGAACACGGTCGGCCCATCTGAAAGCTCGTTGGACACTTCGCTGTTGCTCGCCACAGATACGTAAAAATCTGCAGAACTTTGTTCTAAACTTGTCGATCGTCTGTGCTTTCTGTCTCATACAGTAAGCATATGTTTATTTAGTAGTCTATTTATTTCATTAGGTCGTATTTGATGTTAATATTTATCTGCTAACTATATACGGAGACGGGTTACGTTAGATTGTGATTTATAGGCTAAGGCTTAAGCGTTGTCATTTTTCGTCTTTGTCGCTTGTCATTTATGTCTTTCGCGTCTTTGGTTATGTGCATTATCAGGCCTAAGGCGTATTTCAAATTCAGCGCGAAGGTTTGCGGTTTGGCTTGTGTTGGACATTGAGTGTGTGATTGGTGATACAATTTTTGACTCACAGAACTGTTTTCGTTCAGATTTCGTGTCACTTTGGATATAGGTGTACGATTATAGTTTACGGTTTTTTGTGCTCAAAGGACCTACAAGAACTGTTCGTCTTTATATTTATACCGTTTTCTTTGATATGGCTTTTAGACTTGCTGCTATATCGCTGATGATTTTGTCGTTCAGTGTTATAGCTTTAAACAGCGTCCGGAATTATAACTGTTATCTGTGTGTTTTCTTCTTAAATTTTGATTTTCATTTTCATTTTCACGTGGGTTAATTGCAATTTTTGAAATCAAGTTTAGTCAACTAAACAATGAAATAGTCGGCGACTCGGCATTTTATTTTTTTCCGGGAACGAGTTTTAATAGACAGGACGTGTAAGTTGTACCCCCAACTTATTGCCGGAAAAAAACTTGCAAGAGACAAAGTTGGCATAGTAACTTTCTGTAATGTAATAATCTGACAGCGAGTTTCGTGCAATTTAATTTAAGTATTATATTTCTTTACGCACCGTCCGCAAAAAAACATATCGTAATACGCATTTTCGTCGTAATTCAACATTAAAAATTGCAGAAACCGCGAATGATGCATGCCGACGCTTAGATTTCCCTTTGCTTTTACCCTTTTGATGCCACTGCCAACGGCAGATTTTAGGAAAGGAAGGCGTTTCCCGTTCTTTGTTTATCTCTTTTGCACACGCCGTATATACGTGGATCACTGTTCTATTTTTCGGGCTTATACTTCTTACCAAAAGCGGTCTTTTGTCCGACAAAAGTTGCTAATTTATGTTAATGTGTTCGAGAGATAAACATTATACCAATATGCTTAGTGTGTTAATGCACTAATGTCAATGGTTGGTTGATTTCAATCAAGAAAGTCAGTAATTGCAGAACGACTTTTGTTTGTTGGACATTTGCCGGATCCAAGTGGAGTTTTTATGCGCGAAAGCAGCTACTGCTTTCAGCGCGTCTTAGCCATCGCAATTCTGTCTGTCCGTCTGTCTGTCCGTCCGTCTGTCCGTCACACGGGTGAATCAGGCAAAAACCGTCCGAGCTAGGATCACCAAATTTTTACCGTCGTCTGCCCGGAAGACTCTAGTTTCAGGAACCGTAAAGCTTTCTCATAAATTCGAAGGGGGTCACCTCGAACGAGGGCCCTAAATGAGAGGGGGTGAATAAAATTTGCGATTTTTGCCCAATAAGTCGCTGTATTTTAGTAACGGTGTGAGATAGGGCCTAGGTTACTATTAATCACTAATCGGAAATCGTATACTGGCTTTTGATTGGCGCCCAATTCAATGACCTTGAATGACCTTGAATGCCAAAAGAGGGGGCTTTATGGATTTTTTGGCGCTTTCGGCCTGAACAAGTCTATATCATTCACAAGGTGTCGCCACGGTACTGGCGTTGGTGGCGTGGCGTAGTTAGTAACGTACGTGTTGCGGTTGAAACGAAGTTACTCTATGCCGGGCCCGGTTAGTACTGCGATGGGTGATTGCCTGCGGGTAGGAACTGCTATAGGCTTTCGCGCCTCCCGTGAGCATTAGCTCAAACTTCTTGTTATGCCCTACGATAGGCCCACAGTGCAATAACGTATTGTAACTTAACGCTTAAAACTGACGGGCAACCGACTTAGCCTATACTGTAGGCTTATGTGGCCAAAAGCAAAAATTGACAACGAGAAATTACTTTAAAATGCAGACCGATTGTCAAAGTCAGTGTGCACTTCACTATCATAACGACCTATGGCGTAGGTCTATTATGTGGTCTTAAAGCTATAGGCTACATATAGACGATCCAGAATGATTTGCTCTGAAAATACATTGAAAAAAGTGAATAAGCCTAGTGCATACTCCATTTTTGGACACTTAGCAAGGGGCCTGCTGCTAAAGATTGCACAGTCAGAAGTAGGCTTAATGTCATGCTTAGCCATTATTGCCTTGTTTCTGAAGACTCGACTTGTAGACTATTAACAGAGGCCTAGTTTGCCTTTTTCAGTTGCGAAGTCAGGTTACAAGGAACGGCAACCTAATGTTCGTAGCCTACTTATTTACTTACTTATTTACTTACTAGCGTGCAGTGTATCAAACTGTGTATGTGTCAGACTTGGATTAGTAAAAAACTATGTTTTTAGAGGGTTAAATAGGTAAAACTGGTGTATAGCTTCTAATAGGAAACCCAAATCAGAGCTACGGAGCGTCACCTGGCATATAAGATCACCAGCCACCCGACATAGGTGAACGCGCCTCACTTTGAATCCAGCCAGACAGGCCGGCACTCGATTTGCCTACCCAAAGGGATGAAAGGCTGAGTTGACCTTGGTGTTGGTTACGTATCTAGATGGTTAACCTGTCCGCCGACAGTCGCTCATTTGAGTAGTAACCACTTGATAGTGAGTGACCTGACCGGGAGTCGAACCCACGGCCTCGTGATCGTGAGTCTGACACATTACCGTTACACCCCCCTAGCCACCAGACACAATTTAAAAAAACGTGAGATAAACCTACGAGCACAGTAAACTACTCTACACCGTGGTCTATAAAAACGTGCCACTTTTATTTTTTGAATAGCTCTGTGAAACATTGGCCAATTTTAATAATTTTAACATGCAACATCAAGAAGAAACTCGACGCAAACGGCTTTAGTTTTAGCTACCTCACTCTAATACTGTCGCTACAGTATCTTGTGAAATGCAGAAGTTGTAGTTTGGCTATTTATAACAATGAATTCATACTGGATAGCCCACGCGTCGGCTCAGAAATGATTAACGAATAGCGACAGACAGGATTGGCAACTACTGCATCTTAAAAAGTCACACGTGTCACATCACATCATTTTTATTACAGCATGTGCTCAAAATGTCTTCCTCTAGCACGAATGCAAACTGCAAACGTTAACACCACTCGACAACAGCAGGTTCAATAACTTGCATTTCACAGGGTAGTGTAGTGACAGTATTGAAGAGAGGTGGCCAAAAGTACAGTCGTTTGTGTCGCGTTTCTTCCTGATGTTGTAGGCTAAAAATTATTAAAAATCGACCAATGTTTCAGGGAGCTATTCAAAAAATAAAGGTGGCACGTTTTTATGGACCACGGTGTACATTACCAAGGCTTTTTACATTACAAAGTAAGAACTGGTGAGACGTGCAGCTTCCGCCTTTGACAGTAACGCCTGTGACTAACATTATGCGAATTTCGGAATTTCCTTGGCTTGTTACAGTTCTGTTTACTACTTTACAAAATGATTCACTAATAATGCATGATTCGAAATAATGAGGAAGTCTGACGTTAAACTTGGTCGAGTTTCCTGAAGCCATAAACTGCGAGCAGTGTGAAATAGGCTAATCGTGAATGCACGCGGTAGTGATACAGTTTTGACCGTGAATATGTTGGCTAGCTAAACTGTAACAATGAGAATAATTCGTCAGCGTCGAACCGATCCCCTTGAACTCGTGATATAGACTAATAGAGTATGGGATAGGAGAGGCTACGTGTAATACTAAAACAAGAAATTTGAGCTAATGCTCACGAGACGCGCGAAAGCCTATAGCAGTTTCTGTTTAGTAGTTTAGCTAAAATTGGAGTGTTCGCGCTGAGTTAATATACGAATACCAAATTTTCTGTCTGGATCGCATAACGATAGTTTCGAGGCGCCACCTTGCGAATGATATAGGCTTGTGTCGCAGCCCGAAATCGCCCAAAAATTCTATAAAGCTTCCTATTTTGGCGTTCAAGGTCATTCAAAATCATTGAATTTGACGCCAATCGAGAGCCAGTGTACGACTTCCTATTAGTGATTAATAGTAACCTAGGCCCTATCTCGCACCGTTACTGAGATACAGCGACTTATTGGCCAAAAATCGCAAATTTTGTTTACCCTTCTCTTATTTAGCGCCCTCATTCGGGGTGACTCCCTTCGAATTTATGGAAAAGCTTTACGGTTTCTGAAACTAGAGTCTTCCAGGCAGCCGACGGTGAAGATTTGGTGATCCTATCTTGTACCGTTTTTGGCTGATCCACATGTGTGAGACAGACGAACAAACGGACAGACTAACAGACAGACGGACTGACAGAATTGCGATGGCTAAGACGCGCTGAATGCAGTAGCTGCTTTCGCGCGTAACAGAACTAAAACAAAAACATGTAGGTTTAGTCACCGCCATCAAAAGTTGCCGAAACTGTTACCTTAACCCCTTTGGTGCGCAAAGTTATGCTCATGTTATGGCGTACACAAAATTTCAAAAGCTCCGCAGCGAAAGGGTTAAACAATATCGCATGCGAGTTTTGGTTCTGTTTTGTCAAAAGTTTTTTTTCAGTTCCTGTTTTACATGTAGGCGACCCTTAATGTTAAATCGGCAAAATCTCTGTTAGCATTGACGAATGACGAAGAGCAGCTAAGATAGGTGATTTGCCATGTGAGGTGTGGCAAGTAAAGCCCTCAGTCGGTTTCGCCTGTACCAGTCAGTCGCTAGTTGCGTCGATCGATTAGTCGTCAATATGGGGAGGGGCGAAGATCGAGACGCCTCAGGTTTCCCTTTCTTCGATCGACTTTCACTTGACCGTTGCGAGACGCCATACATTATGCAAAACTCATCCAGGTTCGCGAACGATCTCAATCATCGCGTTAATTGTAGACTTTGCGAGAAAGCGAAACTTCGTGCGTGCAGGGAAAATTTCCATATCACTAATTTTGCTGTACGTTACCTGCGGGCGAAGAGCCAGCCAGCATTGGGAGCGTGACAAGCATTGTTAGGCCTATTGTAATAACGAGCAACCAAGACCAATCATGCAGTTGCCTTTTTCTCGATCTGGTGATTGCATCGGCAACGGGATTGCTAAAAAGGCCATGGATCAATTTTCTCGAAATGTTTTAGTAAAAAAGTTAGGGTTTGAAGAAAAACGAGTTTTGCGCTATGTCCTAAGCCTACATAAAAGTGCGTGCGGGAAAGTTGTTAAAGTTACTATTAAACTGTCATTGAAAATGGGAACACGCCAACATAAATGCTAACAAAAGTTTTAAACAGTGCTTGTAGTTCACCTGGCATTATACTGACGTTGTTGAAAATGGTGTCACTTTTTGTCCCACCCGGCATAACGCAGGCTGGGCTACTTTGGAAGTAGTTAAGCGAATAATCAGCATACAAAAGTCTTCGTATTTTCACTTTTCGGAGCCCAACGTCAGCGACCTAATTCTAAAGGACATACCCAACGTTTTCGGTGAAGTAAATATACTGATCGCCATTCGCCACCGTAACAAGTGACGTCAAGAAGCAAGGTTGTAAAGATAAAATAAACGCATCACGCGGTATTGAAAAAGCCTATGTCACTTAGCCCTGAGAAGAAAAAACAGCATTTTTTGAGCGAAAATTCAAGAAATATAGACCGATTTTTCAGCAAAAAAAATATACAGGAAAGACATTATTAGATATTTCATAATTTATGCTAAATATGCGTGTTTATTTAAAATAAAATAGGTCTATGTACAATATAAAAAATGTTTAATACGGATGTTGTGACACGTGGCGCTCCGATTGTCAGGAAAATAAGTTTATGCCTATCGACGAAGCAACATATCACATAGTTAAACTGTGACGTTTTTAGTTCAAAAACAGTAAATAAAACTAAAATAAACTCGCCAAACGCAACAAAACGCAATCTTGTATAAACGTAAAACGTCGACCTATAGCATTTGTTAACTGTCAGTCTCGTTTTCGAACCAAACATCACACGCAGAGTCGTTATTTAACAGAATATCAGCACCAAACAATAGCCTATAATTTGAAATTTCAGGCTAATAAACAACTGAATATTAGCACTTGTGCAGGAACCGTGACAAATCCTATATCGTCTGCGTCGATAGGATTGTTACATTTGGTCCAGTGATGGATCGCGGTGTCCATCTGCTCTAACACTCTCTTTTATCTTTATGTAACTTAACAAGGTGCTAAGCAGATACAATGCACCATTTAGCCTACCACACAATGCTGTAAAACTGTACAACCACCTATTTTAATTAAATGGTATTTTAAGCTGATTTTCACACAGAAAAGTAAAAAATACTTCGAATTTTGGGGGCAAATATAAAGAATGAATAAAAATTTTGCCCTTAAATTGTTCGTAAATTTGGTTTTCACCTTTTCCGCCTTTTACCATACTATGATGCAACTGGCATTTGGCGTACTACAACGAGCCGTCACGGGCAACGGTACGGGTATCCGGCCAAGTCGTAGATGGTATCGCAGAAGTCGATGTAGTTGACGTCCTGCCGGTAGCCCTTGAGCGTGCGGTATTTCTCCCAGATGCAGAAGCACTCGGTCTCTGTGGGCGCGTACGGCGCTAGCCTGAGCACATCGAGGACCCGGCGGAACTGCGTGCGTGTCACGGCGCCGTTGTTCGTCACGTCAAAGTCCTCGAACAAAGGAAACAGCTGGATCTGCGTGTCTTTCACCTGTACCAACCAACCGCAGCATATAAATAAATACAACTGTAATTCTAATAAACGCTTATGAACGTCTTGTTATTTCTATGCAAAAACGCGTTTTAACGTTTTAAGAAAAAATTTAGATTTTTTGGACAGATTTTTCATAACCATTGAACGCTCAATACATGAATAACGGTGAAGTGAATGCGATTTAAAATAAATACATAAAAATGCTACAGCTATTTTTGCATTTGCACGTAAAGTTATTAACTTATATTGCTATTGTCACATATCCAGCCACGCAAAATATTTCCGATAAAAAAAATTATGAATATATAAACCCGTAGACTTATAATTAAATCCATGGATTCAGAAAGGCCACGTTGTTATACAGCGTTTACAAACGTTATTTTTTTCATTTTTTTATTTTAAAAACGTTTACATCGACGTTTTTGAATAATTTCTTTTTTAACTTTTGTTTCGAACGCTCGAGTAAACATATACGCCAGTTGAAAATAATCCATAGTCATATACGAGTATTCTACGTTCACTGCACTAAATTAAAGCGCACCTCCATATTTTTATTATTTTCTATTCTGGCGTTTCTTGTGTGGTCTGTACTGACGAAAGTTTGATGCGTTTCAGTCAGTCCGGCAGTCAGTATACGGCAGGGCCTACTGTATGTATTTGTAATTTGCTACGTAATTAAAGTTTTTAAAATAAAGCGACCACCGAATTATCCTGTTTGGCGCCGGTGTAAAATACACGAGAAGTGTGAAGTTACCCGCTTGGCAATGCGTCGCAGACAGTTGTCGAGCACCTGCTGTTTATCTTGGACCACCTCATTCGTCTGCGTCTCGTCCGGCACGCAGAACAGTCGCGGCTGCACCTCCGGCTTACGCTCCAGATGCGGCTCGGCGAAGATCGCTTCGATGTCGTCGGCAAAGCTCAGGTAGTCGACGAAGTCGGGGTGTCCGAGCGACTGGTAGTGGTCCTCGAGACGGCACAGCTCGGAGTCGTGTAGGGCCAGGTTGCAGAGGTCCAGAGCGCGCCGGAACTGAGTCTTGCGCATGCGCCGTGTGCGAGCCTTGTCGTAGTCGCGCGTCCATTCGTCGATACGCACTCGTTCACGACACACCTGCGTGACAGCATAAGAAAATGCGTTGGTTGTAACTGTTTATTTATTACAAAATGCGCTTAGATTACTGTTTTGTAAAAAAAATCACTTGACGGAGATAGATCTGTGCAGTCCCACGACCGCCTTCTAGTTACTGGTGGGTCTGCTAGTGAAGCAAAAGAACTGTTTAAAAACACTGGACAATATAGGAGGAAATATGAAAAAGGGTTTTTTCTCACTCTTGAGTAATACAGCGTGTGCATACGACTTGAGTGATGAAAAGCACCTTTGTTTTGATCTTTAGCAGCAGTGCCTCGAGACTGTCGGCCGGGTACAGTTCCGGCAGCGGCGGTTTGTCGTTGGTCGTTCTCAGCTCCTTCAGTCGGGTGAGGAAGCGGAACTCGGGCGTTGGTCTCGGCTCGATGATGTCCAAAAAGGCGCGGTAGTCGACGCCGACGTCGTTACCGAAGCGCGATTCTAGCGCCTGCATCTCCGCCTCGGTGCAGTGCAGCTCGGAAACGGTCAGACCGGCACGGAAGCGCGCCCGCGACAGGTGCCCGTTGTTGTGTGGGTCGAGAGACTTGAGAAACGGGCGCACGAGGGCGCGACGCTCGGCCACGTACGCCGCCAGTCGGGCGAGCGTCTTCTCGGTGAAGTCTCGCTGCGGCTTGTCGGCGAACCTCCAGTCCATCGTGCCCGGCTTCGGCACCTTGTAGATGGAGCTCGGCGGCACCTGTGTCGAGGGCGTGTACTCGAGGTTCGGCAGTGTGAACACGCTCTCCATGTCCGCGGTGAAGCGCGTCCAGGCGACCTTTTGCGGGTCCTTGGGATCCTCATAGATGTGGCAGATGGTGGCTAGCTGAGCGGCGGTGAGGTGATGCTGGCCGAGCGAGCTGAGGCCCATGTAGCTGAGACCGCGCTGGAAGCGAGCCTTGGTGATGGCGCCGCTGTTGAGTGGATCGTAGTCGGCGAAGTACTGTTTGACGCGGATGCGGTTGACGAGGACGTGATGGCGCAGCCGCTGCATCAGAGTCTGCACGTCGACCTCTTCGTCTTTCTTCACCTCGCATTCCACCTTCAACACCAACGCCGCGTGTCACTATAAGTGATTAAAATATAAACAAACTGAAACAAATCAAGAAAAATAAAAACGCAGCGTGACAATAGCATAACAATTAAAGTAAGTTCGTGTAGTAAAATACTGTAACAAAAAATGACAACCGTAAAACAATAAAACGTTAAATTACTGTACAGTAAACTACTGTATACATATTAAGAACTGGCTCTAAGAACGCTCTACAAGAGCGTACGTCGTGCGCTCTTAGGCCAGCTTTTAGTGTTAGCTTCCTTGTGTAAACGGAGTATAAAGGAGTCAAAACAGAGAGATCACGATTCCAAGATTTATACACTATAGGCCCCGTACAATACGGCGGCTTATAATGGTTTGATAGCTTACTCGTAATAAAAGATTAAATAGCATAAGCCGTGCTGCTAGAACCTTTGGGCATGCGGGCGGACAGTCGTACTCTTTAAGTCGCTCGACGGTGTAGTTCGTGAACAGTTTGTCGACGCACTGCACGAACGCCGGGTAGTTGATGTCGCCGGTGCGCGCGTCGGCGAACTTGCGGCACAGTAGCCGCATGTCCTCCGGGTTGACGCAGACCTTGAGAGTGGTCAATATGCGGCAGAACTGGGTCGGCGTGACGATGCGCGTGTACGCCTTGCTGCGGTCAAAGTCCTTGAACAGCTGGTACATCTCAACGCGACCCATCTCAACCTGCGCATGTTGCCAGCTGTGTAAACCCACCGTCTCTGAACCCACACGCGCAAGGTCTGCTCGCAGTGGTACTGTTTTAACAATTTTCAGCTGCAGTCGTGCGCCATAGACCAAACGAGACGTTGTAGTCTGTGTCAGCGTGGTTTAAGTAAGATATATCGCACAGATAGAGTACTGCGTACTTACTTACCTACTCCAGCTGTGCGGTATAGTAAAAACACGACGCCTCGTAAAACATCGCACTCACTTCAGAGTTTGTAATATGGCAAATAAACGCGAAATGTCACGACTTCAAACTCTCTTCTTTTCTCATCATCGGCATTTGTTTAGTAGCCTACGTTTCTGCTTGTAATACATATAGGCTCTACATATCTGTCTCCCTTCGATGCTATCTGTATTTTCAACAAAGTAGTTAACGTCTTTTGACTACAGTATGAAGTAAGTTTCACTATGCAAGCAAAACTTGTCTGAGTATAAATTTTCACTGATTGTCTGGAAATTCAGCCTTAATTGCGCCAGTCGTAAGAAAAAAATCCATAACTGATTTTTTGGCGCTTTAATGCTTCATTATGTGGAAGTCTTTGTTAGAAAGACAGATAAAAGTCTCGTCTTGTTAGACAAGAATTGAAAAATAAACAGAGTTAAGAAATAAACAAAATTACAAAAAGGAAAGAATTGCTTACTTGTTGTCGGATGACGCCGAGCACCTCGTCAACTCGTTGCTCTTCGTCCTCGGTAAGTATCGGCAGGACTCGACCCAGTGCCCCAGTGGGTGGTCGGGCGACGGACTGGGTGGGCTTCTTGTCGAGGTGCGGAATGTTGAAGGCGTTTTCGAGCATCTCGCAGAACTCGCGGTAGTTGACGCTGCCGTCCGGACAGCGATAAAAGCCGACGATCCGTTCGCCGTTCTCCGGCACGAGCTGTGCCTCGTTGCCGACGGCCAGCTTGAGCGCGGACAGAAACTGGCGTTCGGTGATGCGGCCGCAACGCAGTCGATCGTAGTCCTTGAAGAACTCGGTCGTTCTGATCCCCGCACGGTACACTGCCACCTGACTCAACACGCCCGTCACATGAAACCAACCAGTGACGTGTCCTCGAGGACTTGGCCTCGTCCTCTAGGCGCCTCGAGGATAAAGAGCAGTGGTCTTGGTCTTAAACACAAAGTCTTTGATAACATCACTAGATGAAACTGATCACTGCAGTCTGTTGCAGCATCACTGGCAACACGGGTAAAGCTTATCAGAGACAAGGCTAATTTTTTCCTCTGATGGCTAGCCTATGTATGGAAAGGAGCAGCGGTATAGTCGACTCGAGGGAAAACGTGAGGAAACGTTGGTCTCATAAATAATATCAGAACAAAGAAAACAACGATGCAGTAGCATTTTCTAGAGTGCAAAAATGCTCTAAAATATGCTTGCGGCCTGTGCTTCACCCTGGACCCAGTTGAGGAAAAGCTTACAGGCTACAGCGTTCTCCCAGCCTCCTAGCTGCAGGATTAAAACGGGGCCGACTTCTAAGAAGAAGGGGAAAAGAAAGGGTTAAAATAAAAAGGCAAATTTTTGTTTGGAAAAATTTTCAAACACAAATTTACCATTGCAACACTGAAAAGGAGGGAAAATGAAATAAACGACAAAAAGACGAAAAAGACAAGAAAGCGAAAATTAAATACACTGGTAGAGCAACAGAAAAAAAGTAGACACGTCGTTACAATGAAAGCAAAAAAGTAAAATGTTTAAGCCCCCGTCCCAAAGTTAATTGTACAGTAGGTCTACTGATTCAAACATATCCACGACTTTCGGTAATCCGACGAACCCGAATGCGGTCCATGATGTCCTGCAGCGGCTGGTCCGGGCGCATGCTGTGCGGCAAATAGTCGCCCATGTCACGAACCATCTCGAACTGGGTCCGCTTCTCCGAGTCCATCACTTCACCGAGTGCGTCCAGGTCGTTGGCGAGGTTCATGTAGTTGACGAGGCCCGGACGTTCGGGGTCGCGGTACTTCTGGACGAGCAGCGCAATGTCCTCCTCGACCACGCTGAGAGGCTTGGGCAAAGCGCGGTAGAACTGCGACTCGTGTATGATGCCGATGCTGTGGAAGTCGAACTCGCGAAGCAGCTGACGCACGTTGATGCCGCGCCACGCGTAGTAGCGCTGCAACCGACGCAACAGAGGCTCCATGTGCGCTTCGTCCTCCACGTCCAGAGGCTTCAGCGACCGACGCGTTCCCAAGAGCTCTTGCGCTTCCACCTGCAACAGGCCACTGAAACTTTGCATCGGCTGCCATGCAGCGCGACTTCAGGGATGCTACATGAAATGGCACTGAGAAAGTTCACTATCGATACTGACAGATAATGAAAGGTGCTCTTATAAATTATGACGTGTCAAAACCAGGCTAGAAACTATGTTCGTATTTGTGCCAATTAGGCTCATTATCACCGATTTTTGAAACTCTTTCGCTACTAAACTGAGCATTTTGGTCTCATATTTCTTGCTAGATTCTGTGACAGTGGCATAGTAGTACAACAGTTAGAATGATAGACTTAAGATCACGAGGTCCTTGGTTCGACTCCCGGTCTGGTCGCTATCATGTGGTTAGTACCTGCAATTCGTAACTGTCCGTGGACAGGTAGACCATTTCGGTGTATAACCAACACCAAGATCAACTCATATGTCAAGATCTTCTAAATTGGTTGTAAACGTTAGATCATTGACACGTTCAGATCATGGACCTGTTTTCGACTTTCCTACGACTTGCCGTGGATTTGTTGTACAGCACTATACAGCGCGTCGCCGTCGTATGCAAATCAACGACAAATCAAAGTAAGTGGTAAGTGGAGTTTGAGCTGTAGCAAGTAGTGATTGTCAACGGACCCGCTGGCAGGCGGGGTCGGTCGTTACGTCGGCTGCGTCAAACGGCAGCGAGATCTCGTCGACGAAGCGTCGCCACTCGATGCGTCCGTCGTCACACGCGTACTTGGCCGCCAGCGCCGCCTGCTCGTCGTCTGACAGTTTGACGGACATGTTCTCCCACAGGATGCGGAAGAACTGCGACTCGGTGACGAGACCTGACCGCAGCGGATCGTAGTCAACGAAGAACTGCGCCGGACGCATGCGCCGAGTGATCGCCGTCGTCCGGATGTCATGCTCCAGCTTACCCACGTTCACTGCCGCTGCAGCAGCCATCTTTACCGCTGCACGTCTTCCTCCTGCCTACAGAACGAAAACGACAAAATCAAATTAATATAGGCTAGTGTTCGTTATGACACTGTTCACAGTACGAGCTGTACGGTGGTAGGCCTACTTGTACGCAAGTAAGTAGAAACGTACGAAGCGCATTTACTAACATGAAACCGTATGTACTAGACCTATATAACCTTGTACGCGCTCGGTGTGCTAGCAGAACGAGTGGTAAAATCTTTGAGCTGGCATCTAAAAGTATAGGTAACAAGATAATGTTCATATGAATACGGAGTCTGTCCAATGCATTTCGACAGTTTACAGTATATGTCCGTATAGATATAATCAGTGAGCTGTTTAGACAGGTAGAAAAAAACAAACAGTTTAATTTCAAATTGTACAGCAGCAATGATCCTTTCACCTTCTGTATTATTTTAAGTAAACAATGAAAATTGTCAGTTACGAGACCATTCAGTTCGTCACCAGCGCTTTACTATCAAAGGTCCATCGTCACCATGCGTCTATCTTGCACCATTATGGAGATATGGCGCCTCAAAGACAATGGGGTTACGAGTTTGGCTTTTGGGGTCACGTGACGTCATGGGTCACTTGATCATCCGACTCCCGGGGGTCAACTTCATATGACCATGCGTCTATCTTGCACCGTTATGGGGGTATGGCGCCTTAAATATTGGACGCACGGACCTGGACACGGAAAGAAAGACGGAAAAATGGAAAAAGAAAGAGGAAAGGAGGAAGAAAAGGAAAAAGGAAAGTGGAAGGAGAAAAGGAAAAGAAAGGAAAAGAAGAATAGAAATGAAAGGTAAAGGGAAAAGGAAGGGAAATGGAAAAGAGAAAGAAAAGGAAAAAAAGGAGAAGGGGAAAGGATAAAGGAAAGGGGAAGGAAATAAATGAATGAATGAATGGCTGGTTTAATGAGACGCATCAAACGTGCATCAAACACTGCTATGAGCAATACAAATTTATAACACTACAAGAATACACCGATAGAAACAAACACTGAATATAACTCACCTACACTACACTACACTCA
>Ga0209367_1005031_pt1:10000-18327 | contig 18327 bp, 18 predicted proteins | sample WorMetLIZISLAND2_FD_187412 | JGI IMG/M metagenome (GOLD analysis project Ga0209367, IMG submission 187412) | Marine gutless worms symbiont microbial communities from Max Planck institute for Marine Microbiology, Germany - Olavius geniculatus... ... | reverse complement strand
TTATACCATAGCACCAAAAATTACGACTCTATCTTATACACAGCCAAAGTTATGACCGTTTTAATAATTGTTTAATTTTCCCCATTGTATTTTTTTGAATTTTTTTGAATAAATACGTTAAATATTAGTTTCAAATTTTTTAACCCCCAAAAGGCACATCCTTCGCGAGACCGCGTCGTTTAAGCCATCGCGCGCAAAAATTGGCCGAAGGGTCTGACCTGTAGGTGAGTTTCTGAAAAAAAAATATATAGCTACAAAAATTTTTGCGTATATTTCACCCATTTGCTGGGAAGCCCCTCTTGGAGGGATTTGCATAAAATTTTGCATGACGGGTCCCCTCGCCGACGTAATCAACCCTGCCAAATTTTATCTCAATCGGGTCAGGGGTTTTGATTCTGTGGGGGGTCGAATTTTTGGCTTTCCCATAAGAAAGAGAAGTCGCCGTTAACACAGAGCTTGAACTACCGTTCAGCCTGTGATGATACGTACGATACGTACGTTATGTGTCGTTCGCTGCAGTATAAGTTTCCGAAGTTCTTCTCGAGTGATCTGCGCGACCTGCTCGAACACATGATCCAGAAGGACCTGACGCGTCGCTATGGCAACCTCGTCAACGGCGTCAAAGACATCAAGGACCATGGCTGGTTCCGCGAAGTCAACTGGCTCGCCGTGCTCGAGAAAAAGGTATAGTTGTGGCGTCGATCCGTCGTCAATGTTGGGAGGGGGCGACCGAAGGTCGAGACATCGCAACGCCGAGAACAAGACGCCGCTGCGAGATGGGGAATTAGGAGGGAAATGGGTATCCCCCTTCCCAGCCAACTGTAGAGAAACAACTTAGGGTACGGTAGGGTACGGGAGAAGTCCGGCCTAAAATAATGTAGCACCTTTTCAGCTTCAAAGAACACTGTTGAACGGCAGCGTAACCAGCAAGCAAAAAATTTGGGCGTTTGTCTGCTGTTCCCCAGCCTGGTAGGATTTTCAGTCAACAAACTGAAAGAATTAGGATATTCATATCTTGACCTTAGCTATACATGTACACTCCTACATTAGGCCTAGTACAAGATGTTCTAATATTGGAGGGACGGCGGCCCGCAGGATTGACGTCCCTTTTAGGCCTAACAATAATAGCTCGCAACAATCAAACTGAAAAAAACAGGACCAGGAAACTCAGCCTTGCCATCCGTATGTGGGTGGGCGCAGTAGCTACCAGCGATAGCTGTAGGGCACATAATTTATCCCCATTTTGGGGAATTTACGGCACAACTGAAAATTTCCGCATCGATCTTCCTTAGAACATTGCAGCTGTTCTCGAAAAATTGCAACTTATGGCGCCTAATTTTTAACCCACACTAGTATCTTGATATGTCACTTATTCACTACAGGTGCCGCCGCCGTACGTGCCGCACACGAAGGGCGCCGGCGACTCGAGCAACTTCGACTCGTACGACGAACAGCCCATCAAGACTCTGCCTCATGACAAATACGAGAAAGAGTTCAAAGATTTCTAAACGCCAGATCACCGAGACACGCGCGTCCGTCCAACATCGTCAGTCTGCGGATATAATGACTAGGGGGCCTACTGCACAGAAAACGTTTTTGTGTCACAGCCTGCGCTCGATTGCTATATGCGGCCGTTCTAGGCCGCAGTACGAGTCTTCTCCAATGGTGTAGCCAGGATCTATTTGCAGTGAGGGCACTTGAGGTTGAGGGGTGAGATATATGAGGAGAGGTGTTCTCTCCACATAAGGAACGGGTCTGGGGAGGCGGCTGTACGTGCCTTTCCACAGAAAATTTTCGGACTTTGTGTGAAAATGATATGTTTTGGTGCGATTTTGGTACTATTTTGAGTAAATGAGTAAGCTCCCCCCATGGCTACGCCACTCGTCTTGTCCGTTCGTCCGTCCGTTCTGTATGGGCTCTTTACTCGAAAATAAAAAGATAACAAAATCCCAAAATTGGTGTAAACGTTTCCCGGAGCATGAGTAACCTGTGTGCCAATATTCAGTTCAAAAGATCAACGGTCGGGGTTAGCGTTATATCAAAGCGAACGGCCGCATAATACGTCGGCACTGGGATATCATGTTTTGCTAGTTTCCCCGCTTTACCCCTTATAGCCCTCTAGTCGTTTCCATCGTTTCTTCTTTCAGTCATACGAAGCGAAAAACCCGTATCTCATTTCTAAAAAGTTTCAGAAATATGACGACATAATATGTTTGTCACGTACCTACAATTTTGCGGGCTGAGAGTCACTACCATTCTGACGAGCGCAGACTCTGCGTACAGTTAACGTTTTATATATATATATATATATATATATATATACGTTTATATAGGCCTAATCAGTTTTATATTTCGGCTTATTCTCATACGCATACTCGTTTCATGAATTATGACAGCTATTATTATTATTATATTATTTTCCAGTTATGCACATAGGCCTAAATCGTTTTATCCACCACTTTCCTGCTGGATTAAAACACAACGGGCACGCTCCATCAGAACTACTAATCGGTGTAAGAAAACAAATAAGTTACATTCCCAACTTGTCAACGTTCCATGAATCATATCCCTCATACCTTAATTCCCATGCGTAAAAAATCCTCTGCTGTCCGTCCATGAATTTTGCATTGGACCCCTCAAAAATACCGGTACAGTTTTTTGTTTGGTTTCGAAGTTTTACCAAAACAAAACTGTTATGCAGGATTTTTCTTTTTCTCGTGGGTACTGTTAGGAGTGTCAATTATTGTTTGTGAGCTGTTGGGTAATATTACGCAAAATGTCATGAAACAAAAGAATATTCCCCGTACCTACTTCGTCGCTAGACTGTAACCGGAAGCAGGAAGGTTTTTACATCTTATTATATAATATTAAACGCTTTCCGGCCCACGGTGGCGAACACAGGATTGTTGTAAAGTGGCGTCACAGGTGAAGAAATCGAGGCGCCGAAAAGGGTGCGGTGGGGTGGAGATGAAGTGCGGTCCATCCTCTCCAGAATGGTGACGGTCAGGAAAGTTGCCAAACTTGATTTTTTTACCTTTGAAATATCACATTTTGCTGGATTCTATTGTAAAGTTTAAACTTACCGTTCCATTGTTGTGTTTGTGTGCATTCTGCCTGAAAAGGCCGTCCCCGAAATGACCTATAGTGTGTTAGGTGGGACGCTAAACCCTACTCACTCACTCACTCACTACTTGGTGCTCAATCTGAAATTTTGTTTTACGTGACATAAAAATTCCTTTTCAATCTCAAAAGAAGGGTCGTGCGCTCTTAGCTCCTCTTTGCGTTTATGCTCCCTGGAAAGCTTTTTTGGCTCTGCTGCTGCTGTATATTCTCATTCAAGACCCAGTTGTAATTTTCTTCTTTTTAAGATGTGTGAGATTATCGCTGTCTATTGCATTTATAAACAGACATTACATACACACAACCTACGACTTGTATGCTACGATCATGTTTACTTACAGTGTCAGATTAAACAGCTGTCCAGAATGTTCCTGTGTTCTGTTTATTGTCATTGTGAACAGCATGGCTGCAGGGAAACAGTGGCCAACAGTTTAGTGCATGTCGAACTCCAGAAATGAAAACTTGAATACTAGGGTCAGATTAAAGCACTGGACTCTTAATTTAAAAATTTAACACTACACTTCAGCAGCAAATTCCCCAAGAAATAATGATGAAAAGTTTATCATTTCTTCTGTCGTTTCAGTTTCCGCAGCAGCGTTTGCTTCAGCGCTAACTGTAACACAAAACAACAAACACCAGAGTCAGTATATTTGTCGAATAACATCAATAAATACCGTAGACTATGAATGCCTGTTTATTACAGCATTGCTGCTAGAAGACTGAACTGCGACAACTGACAATTCAAACAACATACAATACAACAATGTTAGTAAAACATTATATAAAAAGTGAGATAAAATGATTATTCGTAATTATTACATTATTAAGGTGTTTGCAATAGAGAATTTCTGCGTCACCATGGTCAGAAAAAGGCCAAGCAAACAAAGCAACTTACTATATGCACCTGTGTACAAGGGTATGCAGAAACAAATGCATAAGTTATCAGGAAATTAACAAACATCTGAAAATCAAGAAAAATGGAACAAATACGTTTATTTGTCGAATGTGCAAAACAAAAGCTTTAAAAAGATTAAAATGTTAATGAATATAAAGTCACTGACAAAACTGAGATGCAACGCAAGTGCTTTAGCACACAATATAATAAAGATTTGCATAATGTACTAACCGCACATTTGCGAACATTTTCAGCCATAGTACGATTCACACAGGGTTCCCGCTCTTTTACTGACAAAAAATCCATGACTATTCCAGGACTCCCATGAAAAAATTTCCAAGACCTTTTCGTAGCCCACGAATGTTCAGATTTAATGTACTGGCACCACAAAATTAAAAGTAGGGGACTGCAAGTAATCTGCGAGCGAAACGAGCAGAAAAAAATGATTTCTATTCGAGCCTATGAAGAAGTGCATGATTTTCAAAGATATTTCCAGGACTTTCCAGGACCTTAAGCTTAAATTTCCAGGACTTTCCAGGTCCTCGAATTTTAAAGAAAAAAAATCCAGGACATTTTCGTGGACTTTCCAGAAGGTGTGGAAACCCTGTTCACAATTGCTATACGTGTAATCGGTAGTATTACCTGTTTCTCCTGGAAAGATCGTTTTCCTTTCGACTTCTGAGCTTTGTGCCTCAACATCATAAAATTCTTTGTTTTTCGTTTTTCCTTATTGGTAGTGCTTGCATTTGGGTTCACGCGTTTCTCTCGCCGGCCAAATTTCTCACGACCTTCACGACCCGCCTGCGCACAGCAACGGTCAATAGTCTTGAAAACTGCCACAAGAAAATGATACTACACTGTGTCTCAAAAAAACATCCCCAACATTTTTGACTGTAACTTTGAAACCAATTACAGATTTTGATAATATTTGGTACGAATATTCATCACACAACTTGCCATCAAATGACTATTCAGTTGCCCACCTCATAAACGTTTGTTTCTGCACTACCTAGGAAAATTAGATCAAGAGAAATATGTGTTGAAATAAACAGAAAACCTGAAAAAACATCCCCAACATTATCGATCGTAACTTGTAGAAAGGTTAGCAGATTTTTATAATTTTTGGCTGAAATATTTCTGACACAACTGGTTATTAAATAAGTGTTTTAGTTTCCACTTCACCCAGCGTCTGCTTTTGCACTACCTGGGGAAATCAGACCAAACATAATATGTGTTAAAATGAATGAAAAAATACGTCACTAAATTCCATCTATACTAATCTGTGGGCCCCAACAGCCGGTTTATTACAAGGTTTGACTGCCATGCAGCAGTGTGTCTACCAGATGAAGTTTAGAAATGTTTGCGAAGTCAAGAAGCGACTGGTACAGCCTGGATCGGTCTGGAGCAGAACATTATCAATACTGCTGTCGATGAATGGAGAAAGTGTTCGCATAATGGGCCAACACTTCAAGCAATTTTACTGCAGGCAGTTAAAAAATGAACAAGTGGATGAAACGTCAACCAAAGTGTCAGAAATGTGAACAAAATGTGTTTTTACACGTTATGTTAATTAAGCAATCATATCACATTGGATAAAAAAGTGATATTTCGCTTGTTGCGTTTTCCGCAGATAGCGCAAAAACAAACGTTGGGTGAGACGAGAAAGTGAATTTGATGGCAAGCTGTGTCGGAAATATTCGTGCCAAAAATTATCAAATTCTGTTAATTGTTTTTCAAGTTACAGTCAAAAATGTCGGGAATGTTTTTTGAGACACAGTATAAGTCTGTGAACATCTTTATTCACTAAAAATGGTAAAAACTGAAAAAAACGTGAAAAAAATCAATAAGAAAAACATAAAAATTAGTAGATATTCAAGTGCTAACACACAGAAAACAGCATCGATCACAGTCATGAAATGTTTCAATATGGTGTATCATAGAGTTTATTATGACCAGAACTATAAAATTCCATGACATTTTCTGCAGCAATCTCGACTAAGTTCTCACGCATATTAACTAAAACATAATCGAATAATGCAAAGCATTGTGACAAAAAAACTTTCTAAAATTCTCTGTGGATAATTCAACACTGACGTTGCACCAGACATAGAGAAAACAATATATACAACAATCTGACAATGCTGGTCGAGCTTCCTTTTTCCAGACAGCTGTAAAATTAACAAACATTTCCATGTTTTCAAAAAATGTGGTCACACTGAAAAAATCTGCAGCGGCTACAAACTGACCAAGACAGTTTGAAGCCGAGCTTCTTTGTCATGTCGACGTTTCTTCTGAACGTGTTCAATACTTGACAAAGGAACAATCTCTCGTCTGTGCAAGTGGCAATACACAACCAAGGCGCATAAATAACAGTGACAGTCATTAATATAAGTTCTTAATGTGTTTTCCCTTAATTAACCAAACACATTCTACATGTCTACGATATTCCAAAATAAGCTAATTTTGTCCACGTACTAGTCTCATCATTGAATGCTAAGCAACAATATTCACCATCTGTGACAAAAAATCGCTGCTACTTGTAAATGATATATCCAGCTAAGCTAATAAGTCAATTATATGGCTTCTTCAGTGATTTAAATTTAATCCAGATTCCATATTAAAATTAGTTTTAATCATAAAAATTTGAAATTTCTTAAGTAAGTGACAAAGTACATTGGCAAACACAATGTCGACAGGAAACCTGCCAAATCTGAGACATAGAGTGGAAAGCTAAGATAGCCTAACAGCTAGGTTAAAAACTGAAGGAAAACTTTTGGAGTGAATGAGAGAGGTTTAACATTCTGCTCAACACATAACTGACACAGGTTAAGCACAAGACGTACTCTTGGTGCACAGTGTCACTGTCGTTGGGCCGAGAACGCTTGGCAGTACGACCGACACGTTTATCAACCGAGATCTGTTTGGATAGTTGACGAGCTTCAATCTGCTGGAACTCATCTTGTGTCAGCAGTCGACTGTCGACCACACGCCGTGCTTTTTCCGCCTGACTCTCAACATCTACTGACTCCGGGTCCACAGTGTCTTCTGTCACCTGTAAACACGGTGTTGGCCTTACTTCCAAATGAACTTACAACGTTGTTATCATCGGCGGTGCTAGGAATCTAAAGCTCGGAGAGAACGGGACGAGGGGGCAAGTGCCAGGGCATAGGAAGCAATAAATTTTTTCATGCTTGGGCTAAATGTCAACCTTATTTTATTGTTGTGTGCATCGATGTTCCATAAATTCAAAGGGGGTCACCCCGAACGAGGGCGCTAAATAAAAGGGGGGTGGGCAAAATTTGTGATTTTTGGCCAATAAGTCGCTGTATCTCAGTAACTATTAACCACTAATAGAAAGTCGTACACTGGCTCTCGATTGGCGCCAAATTCAATGACCTTGAATGACCTTGAACGCCAAAATAGAGGGTTTTATGGATTTTTTTGGCGATTTTGGGCTGCGACACAAGTCTATATCATTCACAAGGTGGCGCCATGAAACTATCGTTATGCGATTCAGATAGAGAATTTGGTATTTGTATATTAACTTAGCATGAACACCCCAATTTTCAGCTAAACTACTGAACTGGAACTGCTATAGACTTTCGCGCGTCTCGTGAGCATTAGCTCAAATTTCTTGTATGATTTACCATCAAAGCAGTTGTTACCAAAAGAATACACTGAGCCATAAAGGGTTAAGGCATGATACTCGCCTGTTCTTCATCTGACGAGTGGTGAACATCAATCCAGGATCCATCGCTGTCCTCATCTTCATCCTCTGAACTGCACGACTCCCACTCGTCTGTAACAGCAACATGCTGATATATGCCAAACAGCTTGTTACGCAAAATCCATCATACCATATCACTTAACTGATTTCACTTAATTGCATGTACATTTCTCTACAGAAGCGAGCCATGCGAATCACTTATCCGTACTTGGACTATAGCAGATCTCTGATGATTGCTGAAGCTGATACGCTGGAGGATCGACGAGAGCGACTTGCGCAATGATTTTTTTGACGCAACGTTCTTAATGAAAGCTCATATTTGCACTATTTGCTGAAGCCAAATGAACGTTCACAAGATATAATCAGTCGACTGCGGTCATCACAAACATTCAAACACTACTTAAAGAAAACTGAAATTTTTTTTAAAAAAAATCTTTCATTCCGTTTTCTCTAAATAATTACCAGTAGGCCGAATAACATTTTATCCAGCGTTTTTATTGCGACTGTCAGCTGTATTTTTATTGAACATTTTTTTGACATTTTATGTGACATTTATATTGTATTGTACATAATCCAGCTTTAGTT
>Ga0209367_1005031_pt1:0-5000 | contig 18327 bp, 18 predicted proteins | sample WorMetLIZISLAND2_FD_187412 | JGI IMG/M metagenome (GOLD analysis project Ga0209367, IMG submission 187412) | Marine gutless worms symbiont microbial communities from Max Planck institute for Marine Microbiology, Germany - Olavius geniculatus... ... | reverse complement strand
CTGTATAAATGTGACCTGCAGTAAAGTTCATAACAGAAATAGATAAATGTACAATCGTAAAACTGCATAACCTAGTTGAGAAATAAACTTCTCTGAGCTGACCTCGTCGATGTGGGCCGATAAACTTCTTTGCAATGTATGGGTAGAAGTTTTCCAAATACAACTGCAAATCATACACAGAAAATAATATTAACATGAAAATAAAAGTTCAGCCCGAAAACTTCCTTTCATGATTCACACAAAAGGATGAAACAGACAGACAGACAGAAAGGGACACGGAAAGAAAAGATAACGTGAAATTCTGAAATTCTGCACACACAGAATTCAGTATGGAACAGAGCGTGAATACTCATGCAAAACTGACAGACATGACTGGTCGCTTGTGAAGTGACTCTGTGAGCCTGACTACAGGTGTCTAGGTAAGCTGAAACTAGAAGGAAGAGCAGTAAAATCATTAGTAGTACAGCAACATAAACCTGATGAATGCCGACAAGTCGTGAGATGAAATTCGTCATCATAAGTTTCACTTCATGACGTTCGTTCTTTGTTGACGTCTCCAACTGACTGAACAACCGCTCAGACAGACCTGTGTTAGCACACACAGCAGATATACTACATCTGACCTTGCAGTAACCTTGATCTTGACCCGTTGACCTTCAGAACATAATTAGCTGCTCATTGTTGGCCTCCACTACATTACCAACGTCCAAAGTCTAGTGATTAAATTCCCTCCACTGGGTTCTGAAATACTTTGCCAACAAATGCACAAGCAAGGACCAAATTAATTTAGCACAGAGCACTGGAGCAGCACCGCATAAACGGAGCTGACAAGACAGATATGTGGAACCTGTATATGCAATATTGTCAGATCTAAAATTTGCAACATTAGATACCATAAAGATATAATAGTCTCTCCGACAGTCGTGTGCAATGAACCAGTCTACCAGATCAGCATGCCATAAGTAATATCACTACCTGGTTGCCTACACAAGGATCAAACAATAGCAAACAGGAGACTACATGCACACAGCAGCTAAGTAAATACCCTGAGGATCGTGAATAAGATGAATTGCTGAGAAGTTGAAACTTTCCGGCTTCAATTTCTTCTTGTGCTTCTGTAGACACGAGACAAGCAACTCTAGTAGAACAATGTAACAATGACAGTGACAACAGTGATCATCAAGCTGCTATAAGGCCTTCAGCACCACTAGCATGACAGGATTTTGACCCCTCCCCATGCCTCAAAATGTTACTTGGGGCCACACAAATGTCACTACAAAATAGCATTCCGTCCAGTGGCTTTGCCAGACTGCACAAGCATAACAAGCCACTCTACAAAAACATCTGTTGCAAAAGCCAGTATCACTGGTGCTTTCAGTAATGCTAACTATTTCAGTAATGCTAACTACTAATAGACAAATACATTTATATGCCAAAAATAGCATGAAAATAGCTCATTAATGTGAAAATAGCTGAAAACAGTCACACTACAAACAAACAATATATGCAGACGGCTACTTTAATCATTTGCAACGCCCGATCAAGTCTTCGCTGACGTTTCCTCGACTTTTTGCCAACACGGTGAGCAAGCAGCAGCTCCTTGGATGACTTCTTTGGAGCCTGTTCAACAGAAACACTCCTAGTAGTCACTGCGTCACTGTGCACCGAGGCTCTGGGCTGCACAAATTTAAAACTGGAAAAACGACAACAGAATCAGTAGAGTACAAACAAAACAAAATGCAATCCAATTTTTACAAAGTTGTGCAGTCATACACACTGCGTAAAGTGTGTTATATATCACCTTGTGACAATTTTTGTTGTATTATGTCTGCCCAAAAAACCCCAAAATGATAGGAATACCAGCTAACAGAAGTCAAAGTTATAGCAACAATAGCGAGCGTAACTAAGCACTCGGTAAGGCCATTAATGATAAAGGTAAAGATAAAGGTGTCAATTTGTATAGCACACCTCACATACAACGCCTCCAATGCGCTTTTCGCCACTAACCCGAGCCGCCAGCCGCATGGACACCACGTGCAGCCTGCAGACACAGGCTAACGCAGCGGCCGGCCAGGCAGCCCCAGTCAGCTATACTAAGGTCACCACCTTCAGTAACCCATATAAATGAGTTACTGCTCATTTTACCGTCCCACGGAGAATAAAAGGCAGGCTTTGCACCAAAATGGTTTACCTGCTCGCAGGCATCGCATCCATCCCATCGCATTACCCATCGCAGTACTAACCGGGCCTGGCAAAAAGTAACTTCATTTCAGCCGCAACGCGTTACCAACTACGCCACCTGTGATGTCACAGAGAAGATCCACATATCACACACAAACTTTTAGTGACTGTTAACTATCCATTTTGCAGTTTCCAGCCCCAAAACCAGTTCGCATTGCTGCATTAGAACAGTTAAGTACACGTGCAGTACAGCAGCAATATGAATGTAAAGGTAACTACAACCAAATGTGACCAGTTCTAGTGTTAACAAATGTATGCACAGGACGCAGGTCGTTAAGCCAGCAAATCTGCAAAATGCTGAGCAGTGGATAAACACACAAAGTGATGAACATTCGACATAATGACAACATTACAACAATATTTCAAGAAAAAAACTTACTTCAACATCACTGTCCGAGTCGCTATCATTGTTGTCTTCTTCACTGTCTGAACCGAGAAAAAACTTCAGTGCTGCCACCACAACCTGACAATCGACATTACAGACAACTAATGATAAATCGACAATTTAAGCAAAATTAAAATAACCAAAATCAATGTTCCATCACATACATATTATTCAGAGTAATCAGCGTGTAGGACTTAAGCATTTAGCACTTTAGTTACAGGGAAAAGAAATAATAAAATGAACACAAATAACATAACTACTACCACTAAAATTAATATGTTACGTTTTCGGGATCCCAATGAGCAAACCTATAGAAGTTGTTGAAATCAAATAGACTTCAGACACTTGACCAACACTCCAACAGCATCAGATAGAGAACAGAAAACCATAATTATCAAAACAAGATAATGTTCATATGAACACGTAGTCTGTCCAATGCATTTCGAGAGTTTACAGTATATGTCCATATAAATATAATCAGTGAGCCGTTTAAACTGGTAGAAAAAATCAAACAGTTTAATTTCAAATTGTACAGCAGCAAAGATCCTTTCATTCTTCTGCATTATTTTAACTAAACAACAGACATTGTCAGTCACGAGACCATTCAATTCGTCACAAGCTTTACTATAAAAGGTCCATCGTCACCATTCGTCTATCTTGCACCAATATGGAGATATGGCGCCTCAAAGATAATGGGGTCACGAGTTTGACCTTTTGGGGTCATGTGACGTCATCGGTCACGTGAACATTCGACTCACGGGAGTCAACCTCCTATGGGTGGTCCATAGTGACCATGCGTCTATCTGGCACCGCTACGGAGATATGGCACCTCAAAGATAATGGGGTCACGAGTTTGACCTTTTAGGGTCACGTGACGTCATCGGTCACGTGACCATTCGACTCCCAGCGGGGCCGAGTTCCTATGGGTTGTCTATAGTGATCATGCATCTATCTGGCACCATTACGAAGATATGGCACCTCAAAAATAATGGGGTCACGAGTGTGAACTTTTGGGGTCACGTGACGTCATCGGTAACAAAAGAAAGATGGAAGAAAGGAAAGAGAAAGTAGTAGGGGAAAGGGCGGGAAGGGAAAGGGAAAAAAGAAAGGAAGTTAAAGGGATGGGGAATGGAAATGGAAAAGGGAAGAGAAAGGAAATAAGAAATTTGAGCTAATGCTCATGAGATGTGCGAAAGCCTATAGCCGTTCCTGTTCGCAAACTGTCAGTCTATCTCCAGCCATTTTGTCACGACTTTTACGAAGGCACGGCTCTTTGATGCCCTCGTGCGCAGGTTTCCTTAAACCCAGAAAATCGAGACTTGGACCGTCGAAATCTACGTTCAATATTGAAAATTCTATATGAAGCTTTTCCATGTCTATCTCAATTGGTTTCGGCGCAATTCACTCTTGAAATGTATCTCGCAGCCCAAAAATCGCCACAAATGCGTTAAAAATCCCTATTTTGGTATTCAAGGTATCCAAGGTCATTGAATTCGGTGGCAATCGAAAACCATGGTACGACTTCCTATTAGTGATTAATAGTAACTTAGGCCCTATCTCACACTGTTACTGAGATACAGCGACTTATTGGCCAAAAATTGCAAATTTTGCCCATCCCCTCTCATTTAGCGCCCTCATTCGGGGTGACCCCCTTTGAATTTAGTGAAAAAGCTTTACGGTTCCTGAAACAACAGAGGGTAGAAGGCTGAGTCGACCTAGCTGACAGGCTTCGCACCGAGATGGTTTAACTCTCCGCAGGCAGTCACCCATCGCAGTACTAACCGAGCCCGGATAGAGTAACTTCGTTTCAGCCAAAACGCATTACCAACTACGCCACGCCATCAATGCCAGTTCCGTGGCGCCACCTTGTGAATGATATAGCCTTGTGTAGCAGGCCAAAATCGCCGAAAAATCCATAAAACCTCCTATTTTGGCGTTCAAAGTCATTCAAGGTCATTGAATTCACTGCCAATCGAGAGCCAGTACACGATTTCCTATTAGTGATTAATAGTAACCTAAGCCCTATCTCGCGCTGTTACTGAGATACAGCAACTTATTGGCCAAAAATCGCAAATTTTGACCACCCCCCTCTCATTAAGGGTCCTCACTTGGGGTGACGCCCTTCGAATTTATCGAAAAGCTTTATAATTCCTGAAACTAGAGTCTTCCAGGCAGCCGACAGTGAAGATTTGGTGGTCCTAGCTTGCACCGCTTTTGCCTGATCCACCCGTGTGACAGACGAATGGACAGACGGACGGACGGATGAACAGAATTGCTGATGAACAGTAGCTGCTTTTGCGCGTAAAAAGGGGAGAGGAAAGGTAAGGGAGGGGGAAGGAGAGGGAGAAGGGAAAGGGAAAAGGATAGGGGAAGA
>Ga0209367_1005030_pt1 | contig 18328 bp, 9 predicted proteins | sample WorMetLIZISLAND2_FD_187412 | JGI IMG/M metagenome (GOLD analysis project Ga0209367, IMG submission 187412) | Marine gutless worms symbiont microbial communities from Max Planck institute for Marine Microbiology, Germany - Olavius geniculatus... ... | reverse complement strand
TAAGACAGTTGCACTAAATAGATGAGGTGGGAAATGAAACCACCATTCGATGACATATAGTCTCATTAATAAGTGTGCCAAAAATTATTATAATCGGACATTCATTGTTCCAGTTATTGCAAAAAAATGTAGTCACATGCTTTTTTTGAGACACAGTGTAGTACTGCTAACTGAATCCTAGTTTAACGCTGATTACGACTAAAATTTGCAATAGATAACAAATGCACCGAGAAACAAAACAACTAAATGTTAAGTGTGCTGCCGTGTACTCTGTTCATTAAATAAATAATAAATGTTTGTTTTAACGAGTCTTGTAGAGCAGACAATAAAATTTTACACGCTTTACTGAGAGATTATATCACGGTATAAGTCCAACGCTTTCTTCATAACGAGAGTTGAATCGAAAAGTTGTAATTAAAATCTTATTAACTGTCTGCAATTTTCAACGACTAATCGTGTGAGCAATCGTTAATTTCCGCAGCCATAGTAACAACGCGGCGCAATCAATCAAAGAATTCAGTCTCGCACAAACCCTGCCGGTGAAGGCCTGTTTCTCATCTTGCAGAGCCTCGGGCGCCTGGAACGCCGGCGTGCCGACAGTGTTTGTCAGCCGGATGTCATCGCCTTGGAACTCATTACTCACGCCGAAGTCAGCGATCTATCAACCAACAATGTTAGGCCTACGTAACAGCCAGCGATAGTTTCAGTTTTTAATTGAGGGGCGGCGCTCAAGTTAATTTCAGTTTTAGCTTTCTGTACGATTCACTTACCGTCGTCGTGGGTTAGAAAGATTAGACGGCATGAAAGTGCAATTTTCTGATGGACAGTTCCAAATTTCCAAAAGTTCAAAATGCGTGTTCAAAATTTTAATTTTGGTTTTAAATTTCTCCTCCCTCCCCCCAAAAAACAATTTTTTTTTAAAACAAAGTATTTTCAGCCTCAGTTATGTATTTTCTGACAGACGAGAATTTTCCAGCAAGTAGGAAATTATCCGACGGGCTTAAATTTGGAAGAAGTAGCAGTTGCCCACTCTGGCATGACTCCACTGAGTCCATTGGTTGCTAATAATTATAATAGCTCTATACAGTTTTAGTTTCGTCAGAAGAATCATCATTTACAGTTTAGGGCCTAGTACTGAAACAAGGCTAGCGTTAACACTGCTGCATGCAATAAGTAAATAAAGAATCAGCAGTTATTTGACAAAATTTTAGCACACAACGTTTTGCACTAAAAAAATAACTAAGATCTAAAATGATACCTTGATATGGTCATTGTCCGCTAGTAACAGATTGGAAGGCTTGATATCCCTGTGAATAATCTTCTGGAAATGCACTGCAACCGTACACAGTAAACGAAACCGCTAAAGTAATAATAACCAAAGTAAAAAATGTGACGGCCCAGTGCCGACATGTTACGCGACCGTCCGCCTACAGCTATGCAATCATGAGCTAACCTTGACCTTAGACTCTGTGAACTGGAAACTGGCATACACGAGACGGGCGTACTTGTGGACGGAAAGAGGAACGGGCAAAACTCGCACTGTGCTTTATTAAGACGGTCGCATAATAACTTTCAGCTACTTAGCGTCATTACGAAAAAACGGCGAAAGTGACAATAAATATCAACGCCAATGCAGATGAACAAGTGACGTCGACTCCAGCGTTCAGGCTTACACGTACGTGCCGCTTATTTCAAATCAAATCAAATCAAATGTGTTTAATTCAGACAGCAAGGTCCATGTAAGAGGTAACAGTATTACCTACAGTTGATGTAGGCCTATACATGAACCAACATTGCAGCTTAATTATGTTCATCATTATTAGACTGCGTCTTGTGCATTCTCAATTGCCGCTTGTACTGTTTGGAATCAACTTTCTGCTAACACTAGCTACAACCGCTAGTACTCTAGATTCACTGAAATTTATACCACTACTGATTTTTCTTACTTCAGCCTATGCCACCAGGCCGCCTGTGACGGTTCAGCACTGCCAGAGTGCTGTTTTTGGTTCAGATCCGTGACAATAGCACTATAACTAATTATTCTTAGATCAGATTAGATTGCATTTACTTTCATTAGTCACAAGTAGCCCTAATATTTATGAGTAGTCGTTAAAGTATTCGACGAATATCTGAGTAGCAATTAGCAAATAACTGAGCGAATCCGCACATCACCAAGCAATCAGCGGCTGGCTACCTCCAGGGCTGGCTTTACGAACGGCGCAGCTATAAATAAAATATTCATAGCTGCATCAGTCCGTTGGTAGGATGGGTTTTCCTCTTGCTCGTTGCAAGGAAGAAAATAAAACACAGTGGCGAAAGCGGCTGCGCGCGTACGTACGGTATTCAATTCCGGCGACGACGTCTCGAAAGTACTTGAGCGCTTGGTCTTCACTGAGCGGTGTCTCAGTTGGCACCTCCAGCACGCACCTGCTCAGCAAATAAGTAAATAAGTAAGTAGTGAGACAATCTGCAGTCGGAGTAATTGCGGCAGCCGCTCCTGCCGTCTGCAGTACCCTTCCTTTGGGCATTTGTGAGCGCGCTATGTGTGTTTCCACAATGTGCTGTTTTAGTCGTCAACTGCATAGGCCCAATGTTGTGCGCTTAGTTAACCTACATGCGTGACTCTGGAGTCTGCTTTTTCTAAAATGTCTCTGCATAGACATGGCACGACGCGTGTTGTAACTTTTTAAGTCTGTAAAAAATGAGGAAAGGTCACATTTTTATGACTACTCTGTTTACAATAAACTGTTCGAAATTTTTGCTAGTCTACTTTTTATTCTGAAATTATAAAACGATGATGCACAGAACACATGATCAAAAAGTGCAATTCTTAAGAGGTGAGACAAAAATACATTAAAATAAATCAATAAGAAAACACAGCATACCCTCGTTCGACGAGCTCAAAAACTACAACAGACAAAAGCACAGAAAAAGCCGTTTCTCATCACATCACGATATTATGATATTATTAACACACGCAAAGAAATCATTACAGATGATTAAATGCCATGTTAATAGTATTCGCGTAATCTGAGTACACGTAACAAACCGTCTGTGAAGATGTCATACACGACACGTTTCAATTCTAATACAAATGACCTAAGTACGTAAGTAAGAAATACGATACTGATAAGATCAGGTATTATTTTTATAATCAACGGCGTTAACACAAGGCTATAGTCACTATTAGACATTTGCTCATCTTTACGCTAATGATCATAAGAGATACGTGGGCTATTGTGGTGCTATAAATGTTTGCAAAACACCGAATTTTATTGCTGAACACCGAGGATATATAAAATAACCGTTAAACAAAGCTACATTATCAGGGAAATAGTTAAAGCTACTGCAGATTAAAGCCTATGCTTTGACTAACGACGCCTTAGAAGCCAAAGCTAATTCAACTCAGGTTTGAGTATATGTATTATTTAGCCCCCGTCCTAATAAACCGCATTATAAATTCTCTCAATCCGTCTCTCTCTCTCCGTTTGACTGTCTGTCTGTTCGTATGAAAAGCAAAGGGATAGAAAAACCAATCACGACGTAAGCGTTCCGCATGGCAGGAATAACCGGCGTGTCGATTTTTAGCTCAAAATGTGAAGAGTTCGGGTTACGGTTAAGGTTAGTGTTATAGCGCTGCGCAGCTCTAAGCCGACGACCGCATGATGTGTCGGCACTGGGTTGGTATAGTTTTCTAGTTATCATCAGACTGTGGCAACCAAGGCTTACCCATGTAGAGATTATCCTCGTCCGGGTCATCAAGAACTTCAACAAGCTTGACGACGTTCGGGTGGTCGAGTTTCTTGAGGATTGCGATTTCACGATAAACTCGTTCCAGTGGATGCTGAATGCGCGACTCGCTGCCGTAGCGAGGCGGCAACTTCTCTGCACACCAAAATGTTTTTGGTATAAAAATGTGAAAATGAGGAACCTGGGTCTACATTTCACATGTACATGTTCACAAATAGCCTGGCTTACTCTGTTCTTCCTGTAAATATTTCTGAATCGTTTTACTTTCAAATAACGTAAGAACGGACAAAAACCCTAAATATTATGCCCCTGCACAAAGTGGTGTCATTGGTCATTTGTAAATAATTGTTTCTACATTGATTGAGTGACTGATCGATTGACCGCTGTTCAATCTGTTGCTCGTATTGTGCGGCTAGAGGCCAAATGTCCGAGGATCTAACGGCGTTCAGATGGTCATTTTCCATCATGAAAAGAGGAATCCCTGAAAATCCCTATGTTCTCGTGGCAACCATCAAACAAACAGTAGCATCTTCAGGGATCGTAGCACCCGCAACTGGAAGAGGGCAAAACTTTAAAAACTTGCAAACAGACAAAAAATTACACCACAAGCACATCTACATAAGCCTTAAACTGAAAGGAAAAACCAAGTCTAGAAAAAAAGAAAAGGGAAATCCACAGAATATGTTGCGGGATCCGCACGGTTGCTCATGGAACTGCAAACGAAAAGTTTTTTGTCAACATGCCTATTTTTCTAAAGTAAGGCCTGTCCCCGAGATTGAATTCGAATCCTACAGTGGACATACTATGCATGTATAAAAATATTAAATAGAAGTGAATTTAAGCCGGCTCGCAGAAAAACAATCACTAAGTTCTGCCCCAAAGAACACGAGGCCGGCAAGCAAACTGAGCAAATGACGTTACTACGAGTATATTGATTGACTGACCTTCAAGTGTAACAATGCTCCTATGAGAGTTCAAACCCGAAAACATTCCCCGACGTACTTACTGAACTGAATAAGATTTATCGCTTTCTTAATCGTTGCTTCTCAATCATCATTAGGACAGCACAGTCCGCAACCCAGGGACGTGCCACATGCAAGGCCTACATCCAAATCGCTCACACCGCGGGAAGTGAAAATGTGGTCGCGGGGGTATGTCCGGATGGAAACTGTCTGGAGAGGATCATGTTCTAGACGTTTCAAAGAAAAAAAACACGACAGTGATAAAATGCTAGATCACATACTGAAAAATCCGGCTTTCTTCAGTAGCCGACGCTTTGACAGGATTTTCATTGCCTGCATGCAAGCAGAACGATCCAAAATGTTCAAAGCGCCACAGTCATCAATCTCAGTTCAGCTTTTCTGCTTGCCTTTTATTTGCGTTTAAACGCTTCCCTAAGGACATCAGAGGTAAAAGCGGCTAGCGCAAGTGCGAAGCAACTACAATACAAGATAACATAGATGACACTGACCATGGTTTTACAGTAATCTAACAACTATGATTCCCGGGGCTTGAATTCGAATCTCACAGTGGACAGTCTTTGTTGTATGAAAAGAGAAGTAAAAACACTAGAAAACGTGGAACAAATACAAGAAAAGCAAGACACAAAAATCGCGGTATACTGTACTAAATGCACACACTACTGCGAAATCCTGCGTGTGCTAATGGGGAACACTAAATACATAATAGTTCACGTAAAACCTTGACGTGCTTTAACTGCGATATTTCTGACCATCAGCTTTAGAGATGGGCTGAATACTTCATTGCAGTGCTCATAGTCAACTCAGCCTTCCACATTTCGCCAATCGGCAAAGTTAGTTTGTAAATAACTCACATAGTGCGTATCGTCTTCCTGGTTGTACGCTAGCTTAACAACGCCGTAGGAACCCTAAACATTGCACACAACAACATGCTCACTGTTAGACTGGTTTTTTTGCGGCCGTCCTAAAGTACCCCATTAACGGTCTTGCTCGTCCGTCTGTCCGTCTGTTACGTACGGGAAAACGAAAAAGCACAGCGAGATCAAAACCAAAATTGCTAGAGTATAAAAACATAATAGCCTTGAGCCTTGCGCGACAGAAGCCATGTTTTCACCGTGTCCCATAGAAAAGGCAGCGATACAACTACGGACGGATGACTTTGACTGATTACAGACCTTTCCGATCTCGTCCTTGAGCTTGTACTGGTTGAGCTGAGTCCATCCCTCGTCGGTCTCTGTGACGGACAGTCGGCGGGTCTCGATGGTTGGCTGACGGCGTAGTCGCGGTGAACCACCGGGTGACGCGCACGTCGAGTACGGCAACGACGGCACGATGGCTCGGGTCTCTGCGTCAGTGGCTGAGACGCGGTCCTCCGAGTGGCTGTAGTACACTCGCGGCGCGTGCTTCGTCTGAGTCGGCCGTGGTGGGACCGCCGGCTGTATCTGCCAGCGCTCCGGCAGGGACGACGACAGCTGCATGGCGTCATCGAGGAGGTCGGATGACAAGATGGCGGCGGCGGTCGGTACGCTGATGGGAGACGCGCTTGTCAATGCAGGCGCCGGTGGACGGTAGACAACATCCGGGACCTGTAGCAGGTACTCGCCGGTCGTATTGGCTCGTGAGACAGGTGCCCGCCGGCTGCTACATGCTGACGTCGTCCTGATGCCGCTGGCGTCTACGCTGCTGTCGACGCGGTCGCCGCAGCTGACTCGGCGGGTCGACACAGACGACGGACTGGAGTCCGGGCGTCTGGGTCGACAACGCCAGCGCTCCGAGTCGGGTGAGCGCGGCACGGCGGGGCGGGAGGTGTAACGCTGCTGGTGTGAGGGAGACGGGCTGCTGCTTGCACTCATAGGGGGCCCTGCCGGTGCTGGCGACGGTGACACCTGAGATCCTCCTCGTGGAGCCGTGGACACGCGGCGCACAGCGTCACTCAGTGCGTAGACCTCGTCATCCTGGGCTGCACCAGGTCGATGCGCCGGCACAGCGTCCTGCACCGGTGCTGAGAACTTCATCATTCGATCGTCCGCAGCATCATTTCTGACGTCACCTCTAACGTCACGTTTGATGACGTCATGAGAGTCATTCACCAGCGCGTAGCTGTTGACGTCGTTCTCGTCTTCGCGACTGCAGTCTTCGTACACATTCGCCTGCCTATATGGACATCACACGCGGACAACATGTGTTTTTGTTCATCAAAATACACTATAGACAAAACGATGAAAATTGAAATAAAATAACAACACAAATAAGGATACGGTAGGCCTACAGAGACAAAAGGTGCAAACGAAAAGACAAATTTACAAACATATCAACTATTGATTAGACTGATTTCACATACGAGTTAAAGAAAATGTTATTTGCAGTATGGTACCAGTCTAACGTCAAACTTTTACAATGTTTTGTCCACTAATAGCTTGTAGTTTAAAATAAAATAGCTGCTGACGATTGTTTTGCAAAGCTTATGAAAAATTGCAAAATCGGGAGATTACATGTCTGATTTATGGCTCGCCTCCAGACTATGGAAGAGACAAACTAGGCAGTTGCCACAAAAACCGCTGCGCCACAACTGTAAATAGATATATTTTTGCATCAAAAAGTGACAAGAAAAGTTGTACATTTTGAGTTTTAAAAGCGCTCAAAAACGACAAAAATAACAAATTTTAAAATACATTAAAGTTCATGTTGAAGACCGCAAAGTTACTTTTATAAAAAAAAACGAAAAAAATAACTTGAAAATATAAGTCACACAACCAGCATACGACACTGTGTAAAATAAATGTCGTCGTCATTCTGACGTGACATTCATCTTTCGTTCGCACGTAATCAGCGTGCTGGGTTACCGTAACGATTTCGTTTGAACGAACATAAATCTTTTTGCCTAGAAGCTGGCTCGAGGTGGAAGAACTAATTTAACTGGTTGAGCCACGGCGTGTCACATATTGACACTGACGAACAGACCTGGGTTCTGTAAGCATTCTGCATAGGGACCAGCAAAGTGGCCAGTCTCAGACTCAGACTCACTGAAAATGCTAGCCATTAAAATACAACTTGCCTGGGATATACTGGCATATACTGCTATAGCTGCAATATTGTTTTTGCCCATTGCATGATATACAGCAGCCTTCTGACTCCGTAGATCCGTTACACACATCGACGTATTAATTGAGATGGCGCGTTGTCATTCAAAGCATCAGCAATGCTGCCTATTGCGTCAGACGTTAAAGTAACATGGTCTGGCAGTCTGTTTCATCGTCTGTCATACTCGTGCGCCCTGCAAAAGCTGTCAGACAAAAAGTGATGTCATTTTGAAGGACCCTCATGTGGCTCTTATGTAACAGCATACTGAAACACGGTCCGGCTCCCACGAAAACGCAACAAGTGTTATAATAGTTCAGACAGTATAAATATACAATGTTTTGGCCCAGACGGTACATGCCTCTGTGCAATATTATGTTGCACTCTGCGGTCACTGCTTTTCAGCATTATTATGATCACTGAGTGTATGATAATTGGCGCAAGTTGCTGGCAAGTCACGCACTGTACTCACGCTGAATGCTGAAGCATACGACACTGGCTGTCGTGACGATTCTGTCATCGCAGAGCTAATAGCAGAATAAAAGTGGAAAAAAATCCGATCGCACGGAAAACGAGTGCATAAATCTGCGATGAAACTAAAACTGAAACTGAAACTAAACTTGCCGCTTTAGGTTTATTAGACAGCCCAGTTTGTCGCAACGTTGTCTAACATGTAGGCTGTTGTTCTAAGTTTTAGCTTTTGCGATGCGATTTTGTTTTACTGTATGTTTGTTTCAGTGTCGTCGCACGTGCAGCCTATCCTGGGCGCCGCCTCAAAGATCGAAGCAAGGTATACGACTAAACTGAATTGCAGCGGCGGAGTTTCATAGTCTCAGTGCAGTGTTGCACCCATCCATCACACACTTGCTTCCTCACGGCTGTCGGACACTTTATATCCGCCCGCATTAACCGCATGACATCTGCAGCATGACTGGAATTACGAGTACGCTGAACAGACTAGACCACCGGACCTAAAACAGCGCACTAATGGGAAACTGCATAGCGTATTTCTAACTCGTTCGGAATTTAGTTTGATCATTTTGCTATATTATTGTTAGCTTATTTGCTGCCACAATTTTAGAATATTTGCATGTAAAATGTTTTGTCATACAAAACGCATCTTAGAAAGTGATTGTGGATAAAGTGGCTGCATGAGTGTGCTATAGTACGGTACGTACAAAATGTAACGAAGGATACAAAATTACCGAAATTAATTTGAGTAAACACCAGCGAAAATATGTTATAAATGCCGCAAATGTCAAATTTAATTGTGTGTTTACAATTTTTCTACTAGTACCTGTCGTGCTCAGCAAACAAGACTATATTATGCTGTAGAAAAGAAAACTGTGGACCTATGCAATGCAGAGCTACTAAAGAGAGGCAGAGAAGAAAAGCAAGAGAGAAAGCTGCAACAGGTAAGGTATGCGTGCGTTTTGCACCTGTGTCAACGACTAGCAGCCGCCACCAGTGGCTGCATTAAGCGATGCCTGCAGTTGCTATAGTGAGTGCTCTAATCGATCAAGTGCAATGAACCCACCTGCGGTACTCCCTGAACATGGCCGTCGACGCGCGCACGGACGCACGGCAGAGTCCGCGATGATAAAAGACCGAGTGCGTTCTGTATGGCGCTCGCAGACCACGAGGCAATCAGCAGATGAGCGTTAGCAGCCCCACCACATCAGCGCTGACCGATTTCGCAACGTGTCGGTCAACAAGGAATTAACGCAGACTCGCCCGTGCTGGTTTGTCGTCAGCTCTATTGATTCACTTCCCGGTAAACATGGAAATTTATCTCCTAAACTGATTTCACGTCGTTACAGGTATTCGCGCAGTTTAACTTCCTGGTTCGAAATTAGCTAATTGCCTAAATTGTACCGGACTCACTTAACAGAGCTCAATAAGCGTGTATAATATAACTCAAATACTAATCGTAACCGCATATTCGGAACCGATTTTTCAGCTGTTAAGTACTTCTCCTATAACTGCGTAACACCAGCCATTGCTTAGTGTGGATCTCCAGGTTTACCAGCTCGTTCCGTTGTTCCGCGCAGTGTGTGGTTGTCGTCGACCCGTGTTGTCCGTCACTAGTGCAGGTCCGACGACCGCCGAACGCATAAATGTCACACCTTGTTGCCGGTAACCTGGCTCCAGTCGCCGTCTCAGCGATCAGGTAGTAGCACGAGTTACACCGATGGCAATGACGTGTATAAACCTAAGCCGACTGGCAGCAGATTAGCGCTGCAGGATATTAGCGACGTAGATCAGAAAGACTGTAGGACAGCGGTAGACACGGTCGCTCGCTCGCTGGCTGGCTGGCTTCATCGCCAGCAATAACGCAGCGTGATGTATTCGCTCCGTCTGTGCGTGATTAGTAACTGCGCGCCGGCTTTCGCTGACGCACGACGCCGGTGCCTGACGACAAGTAGGACTTCGCGACTGATGCTGCGGCCAATCATCGAATGCTGCAGTAGCGATAGCACGCCGCCACAAACTTGCTGCCGTATCACACATTCACCGACCCATCTACAGATCACTGCAATAAATGTCACTTTTCCATTCAACCCAGAGCATCCATCTAAAACGGTGACTACAGGAATGTCCGGCTATACAACGACGACGACTGCCTATCCTCTGTCCGTTGTTCAACCGATCCGCCACTCGACATACTACTGACAATGGCTCTACTCGGCAAACAGTCCTGAATATATAGGGCCGAGACTCGGCGCCGCGCAAGAGATAGTCTCGTAGCACAGGACATCGCAGGCAGCGCAGCAGCAGCATCAGCAGCAGCAAGTTGGTGCACGATTTGACGACGCGGTTGCTGCTGCTGCTGCTGCTGGCCGCGCACCGCCACAGCCAATGGCACCGCAGTGATACACTGCGGGCAATAATACCAAACCCGCTCGGATGCACCGACGTTTATGTACTTACTCTGCTGCATTTTATGTAACTCATTTAGTTTTACGGTTTTACGGGCGGGTGTTCTATTACCGGACACACATACGAGTACAGACTAGATATGCGGGACTGTCCTATTCATAACCTCACTCGTGAGAATTTCTTTTTCCAATATTGTAAAAGACATTTTTCGAGTTTTTTTTGCGAATAAAACTATTACGTTTTAAAGTAAACTTAACCTGATCTTAGACGTGTTGTTTAAGATAATTTTCAGCCAATTTAATACAACAAATACGGTTTTTACCACCTTTCGTCAACCAGTTTTCCTACATTAAAGCAATAAATATGCACATCGTTTAGGGCTAACAGTTCAGTATATCAAATGCTGAACGTGCTACCACTAAACCTTGCAGGCTTGCGTTCAAATGCGCTCAGAACTGTCATCAACTTGTTTGCGACACTCGTCTTTTTCTGTTATATATTTTTCGCAATAAAACGACAACACTGTTTAATAAACAAATACAATGATGATAACGACAATGATAATAATGACGAAAATTTGTTGCTAATTTTTCAGCGATAAATGATGTTTCGAACGCATAATATCTTTTCTCCCTTAAAGCTTATAAGGTTCGATATGGTCCATGATTTTAACGAGCCGGTCGTTCAGCAGAGCATAGAAACGCCAAGTAAACATCGGGTTACATGCCAGTGTGGGACGTTTGCCGCAGCGGGGACAATGAAAAATAATGAGCACAAGAGACGGACTATTGAATGGAAACGAGAGCATTAAGTACGCAGCTCACAGCCGTTGTCAGTTTGTCAATGGCTACAGCAGACACGGTTGCTGCGGCTGCGCTGTGGAGCTAATGCTCATGTCTCGAATGTAACGTCACAGTGTCAAGCTTGCCGGAAGATGATGACGATAGTGGTATCAATTTGGCATTTATGCAACGCAAACCATAAAAAATGCCACCCAACTTTTGTCTATACACTCCACTGAAAATTTGCAATAGCCTGATTATTAAATATTCTACCGTACCTTAACTGCGTCGCTACATTACCTTGTAAAATATAAATTTTCAAAAATCACTACTACTGAAATAAACCTAAATATATACGTAAAAAAGTAATCGCTGCCTAAAAATGCTAAGCAATAAAACATTAGCCTAATAACTTATACGCGAATATAAAGAAGAGATCAAGAAGCAAAAAAATAGAAAAAAATGGCAGAAAAAAATGTCGTAAACATGCCATTCAACAGAAAACCGAAGAAAAAGTTAACACTGCACTGGCCAGAAATAATTCGTCAGCCCGGAAGCGATAGCTTTCGGAACGGGCTTATGTTTTGCTGCTGTTTATTCTTTTTCCTCGCGAGATCTCTGAGCTCCGTGGGCCGATCGCCGCGAAATTTTGCACGATGCTCGAAGTGTGTTCAATTTTATAATTCCGGTCCAAATTTTTGAAGGGCCTCCCAAAAAAATTTTGGGGGCAAAAAAAGCAAAATTTGGCCTGATTTAGGACGACTTCAAAATTCGGCGGCGAATATCTCCGAAACGGATGAAGATATTCAAAATCGGACAAGTACATTTTGTACCGCGATTCCTCCAGCGTTTGGAACAAAAAAGTTCGGTGAACTTTGGTCCACTTATCACGGAGATTAAGCGGTGAGATCGTACCCACCCAAATCGACTTTTTTTCGAAAGACCATATTTCGGCCCTTAGGAGTGCTGCGCCCTCAAATTTTTACACGCGTTAGAGAATGACCAAGTCTTGCTAGCGCACCCCCCACCGGGAACGAGGGTCCCCCTTACAATTTTTTCAAAGGAGGTCAAAAGTTAGCTTAAAATTTAGCATATCCGCACCTATAACTTTGGCGGTAGTGAGAGCAGCACCAGGATACTTTGCCACGTGACGTGCCATAAGATGGACCCCAGAAATTTTGGAAAACCAAAAAGTCAAAAATTTGACCCGATATCGGACAACTTTGGAGTTTGACCACGAATATATTAGAAATCGAACAAGATATCAAAAGTCGAAAACAAGCTTGATCGACAATGATCCCCGCTGTGTTCAGCAAAAATGGTACACTAACAAAAAAGTTACAGGCGCGGGTGTTGACTCACCCTAAGTCGACAATGCGCGTTCTGCGTATGCTAATGCATTTGACTTCCGGCCACGTGACTTTGCTGCCGGAAAAATTTCAACCCCCTGAATTTACCCCCCCCCACCTCAATCGGCCGACTTAGAGCGAAGGGCGGACTCACGTTGGGCATTGCCCCAGATTTCTAGTTTGTTTTGTTTTGTTGTCGAGAAATGATTCTTAAATTTTCCGGTCTTGATATTTGGCCGTTTGATTACAAATTCGAATCATTTCTGATCGATAGTAACACACTGACTAATGCGTTTGTGTGGCTGTTACGCTACTTGTACATGATGGCAATGACTCGCTAACGTACGTTCATCGATGTGATGCAGCACTCTACGTGATATCGATAAACTTGTCGCGAATACTATCGGCGCAGTTAAAGTTCGAGAATAATCATTTCGTAGTTTAATGTGCTCTGACGTGGTTCTCGTTAGGTGCATAAGTGAATGTAACAAGTGTGTTATTTGCATCTGCAGTGTTTTTGTGCGATTTATAACCAGCAACTCGCGTGCCTGCTGCTGAATTGATGTGGCCTCGTGTTAATGTGGAAATGATGTAAGACACGCGTCGTGCGCGCTGACGGCAGTCATAATAACGTCCATGACACACAAGCCAGGTTCCAAATCATGCACACGATCTCTGACCAAAACCCCGCACACAGTTGCAATTTATTAGATCCTTTATGCCCATAAGGGTCATGTACATGTAGTATATCGATACTGCTGGATATACAAAGTGGTCTGTTCGCCATAACTGCATCAAATACGAATATACGAGCGTATTTTCAGCATTCATTTGCCGACATAATCTGCGGTAAATTTGTGCACTTAAGTGATTATTAACGATGAATTCTAAACTTTGTCGAGTGTAGTTTCGAGTTTTAACTTTTAACTCGAAAAGATGAAACCGTAACTCTAAACCTAACTTTAACCCCAATTCTAACCCGTACCCTAACCGTAATGGAGTACTGCAACTCGGCAACTTTAACTAAAAAAATTGTCGGTATTTGATGTTCAAAGCATCATCGAGTTTCGTAACTCGACGAGCGATGCATTGAATATCGTGTCCCGAAAATTTGAAAGTCGAAAATCAGCTCGACAATTTTCTAACCTCATTAACGATTCTAACGTCGCTAAGCACACACATTTTAACAAGTAGTCAGCTTTAGAACAAATGAGTTCGGTAAGCTTATTCTAAAGCTGACAGCACATCAGAATATAAAAAACCATCACAATGTTACTAGCAACTAATACTAAAACTAATGTGACAAAATAAACAGTATCTGGCTACAACGAAACATATGATGAAACTGTGAATCTAAAAAAATAAATTAACAGAAACAATGCTGCCTGGTGTCGACGCTTTGTCAAACACTTCTGACAGTTTGTGGATGTATTACAATGGAAAAGAGGAGAGACAAAATTTTCTGAATGATGTAGAACAGTCTGTGTGCCACGGGCGTGATGTGCGAAGCAGCGGATGCGGAAGAAAGAATGATATGCATCGGCATTATTACGGCGACTGTTCGGAAATGTTTATGGTTAGGCAGACTGGCTTGGTGGGTGGCTTGGCAGAGACTGTCGCAAAACAGCGAATCCTGACGACGAATTACGAGTCGAAACGACATAATTCAATCGTCAGCGACGCCAAGATGCGCGCCGTACTAGCGCCATCAGATGATGCGGCAATGAACTGACATACGACCAACAGCAGCAGCAGCAGCAATTAGACCACGTTCGTGATGACGTATCGGAACATTAACCAGTACACAAATAGGCCTAAGTAAGTAAGTAATATGATGTATATAGCGGCAGAATTAGAGCGAAAAGCGCAATATGAGGCGCAGCGTGACACTGGCTGAAGCTGATGTCTCAGCCAGCTAATTGTAGTGTATATACGACTTTATGTAGGCCCTACAGCTGCAAATTCAGGCAAACTGCTGATATTATAAGGCTCACATCTGCAAAATAAATAATAGGCTATAGGGTTAGTATTGTCATTCTATATATTAACTAATTAATTGATTGAGATTACTAGCAAATACAGGATCCTTTAAAACTCATGAATCCGGATCGTAATATTGCTAAAAAAACTGGATCACAGTCTTTGGGCCATGCCCCACACTTCCAAAAATTTTCTAAATCCGTTTATAGTTTTGGGTAGTCTTGTGGACAGTCGGCAAAATACCGCAGTCGGACAGATGCAAGTAGCCCACCTCCTTTCATTGGGCGGAGATAATTATTATTAATCAGCTGACGTCGCAGATGTGACTTTTGTCGTCATCTTGTACGAATTAGCAACTACAGGCGGCGTGGCTAAGTTATATCCTCAAATGATATTGAATAATAAGCGCAGCTTAGCTCCGAGATTAGGATTAAATGGTCGTGTCCAGCGCGCGTTGTCTATGTATGGGTGCACAATGCACATCTCATCTGGCCTTATACGTTGTAAATGCTGTTCGCGCAAGTGCAATATACAATATTGCAGTGCAAAAATTTTTGCACTGCAGCTGTGTTGCACTTATCTGAACCCGGTAGAAGTATCAACCTTACCTGTACATATCAAATTCTACCTGCGTTATACAGCATCGGCCTAGACTGCACACTACCTCTATCTACACTTGTTATGCATCATCGGGCGTTTAGCCTATAGGCTATAGATGATAGATTCGGTCAGTCTGCTCTAACGTGGCTGTAAGCTTACTCAGAAATCTAAATTTGATGTTTTAAGAGTTGTCACTGTCAAAATGCACATAAAATTAAAACTGAAACTAAACTAAGACTTTCGTGAGATTTTGTTAAAATTTGTTTCACGCAGTTGAAGGACCGCCAGAACCAAAACTGACAAAAACTGCATAAAACAAAACTGAATGAAGTTTTAGTTCTTGTTTTAGTTTTCATGTTTCAGGCGTCACTGAAAAAATCGTCACTGAAACCAATCGACAAACTGGCGCTATACAAATTAGTTTATTATAATTACTATTGCTATCTGCATCCTTCGAGGACAGTGGCAATAATAGCTCGTGATTCGGCTGGACTAGTACCGACATATTATGTGTGGCTTATTGTCCAAAATACTGGTATAACAGCTGCCGCTCTATAGAATCTAGACCCAAGAAACGTAGAAGAGCATCGCACCTGAAAGTCGCAGAGCTGTGAGACGGCGATGTTGCCTTTCACTGCTGAGAACGTGATTACTGCGATTAGCTTGCAGCTGACTGGACATCGCAGCTTCAATTGCCGGTTTGGTTGCGCTGCGCTACCATAGCAGCAGTCGTCAATCAGCTGCCACAGAGAGATCGTATACGGTTGGTCACGAGTAACGATTCAATCAACCAAGTCTTAGCTTCTTCAGAACTTTGCTCTCGGTAAAACAGGTGGGCAGAATGTTGGGTTCTCCCTCACAGAGGGATTCTCGCATTGCGGTATGGGATAAATGTAACATCTGCAGCCAGCCATCAAGAATTAATTTGGTAAGTTCTCCAGCTTTCATCGGGTGTGCATTATTTAGGCGGATCTGTGACTCATGCTGACTCAGACTAGCAATGGGCTACAATATGCGTTTGCCAGCGCAAAGATAACCAGTGTACCAATTTTCAGCTTAAAGAGTCTCAGGTACAAAGTTAAACTAAAGGTTAAGGTTAAGCAATAAGATAAACGGACGGCCGCAACATATGTCGACACTTGTCGGACATTTTTAGTCTAAAGAGCGGCAGCTGGAACGCTGGTGCCGTGACAACAGGACACGGCATGTCATCAGCAACGCATGGAGGACGCTCGACAATGAATATGTGCCAGTGAAAGGGGTTGATGATGTTCGGATATTTGCAATGCAACTACAGCACGATTGCAATATACTTCCTTGCATTGCAGCTGTGATGCAAGTATGCGCACCCGTACAAAACAAATTTATTTTAAGTTCGAAACACCACGTTCTGCTCTGTTATAGACTCGTTGTCAGCTAAAACCCAAACTACACTAGTTTGATTTGTTGTGGATTTGCCGTTGTACAGCATATTGTTTAAATGTCCACAATAAATTTACGTACGTGGAGTTTGTGCTTAAACGAAGTCGACGGCGACCGCTTGTAGTCTTTTCATTGCAGTTCTATTGTGTGCAGAGCCCATTAACTATGTAACTGCTCTGCCGTCGTCGGCGGTGGTGTCGTCCAGTAACTGACCCCGTCATCACTGCACGTTATTACCGCGATAATCACGGCAGAGTATCGTCGATATTTTCCTCATGATACAATTGACCGACAGCAACACGAACTGCTGCCTACTATTATGCACACAGTAGGCCTACTCGCTAGTCGCTAACAGGCGTAACTGCTTGAAGTCTGCTTCTATACGCCGCATAATTCGATTACACGTCACGAATGCAATCGATACGACGGTGACGTGCACAGGTCCACGAAAAAGCGCCTTCGTGCGCTTTAGCATAGGCAGCCTACTGTACACCGATTCCTGTCGGCTTTCTGTAGACTATAGTAGGCCTATTCCACAGCTGCTAGACGTAAACACGCAATCAACTAAGGTGAGGTGAAATTATTCCCGTTACGTGCCGTAAACTCGAGCCATCAGACGCCGGTATTATGACGTCCTCTTGGTGACACGTAGGGCCTAATATACGACATTCCAGTCGATAACGTGCTTTATTAGAATAACTGTAGATATTGTAGCGTACAATTAATAGTGCTCAGAATTAGTTTTGGCACGCAGGCTTTGCTCATTGAAACAAAGCACGCAAAACCTTAGCACGGGCGTATTCCCTGCCATTTGACGCTTGAAACCGTTTACTGATTAATGAACGGTTCGGAAACAAACTCAAACTCGAACTCAGACTGCTGCTGTTCTGTCAAGCGTTATTAAGCTTACACGACGTTATTAGCGCGTTCGTGACAGCAGGCAAGGCTGCAACAGACCAAGAGCCATAGAGTTAGCACATTTCCATAAATCTCGCAACAGATTAGTCGTGAAGCTAAAATACTCGTCTGAACCGAGGGCGGGTGACCTGTGTGACGTAAATCCCGCGAGCACAACAAAGTGATGGTCGCGTGAGTTCAGTCTGGTGGAAAGAACGGCGTACAGCAACGACGTATCAATGTAAGGCCTACAGCCAGTCAGTCAAGCGGACCGGCGCGTGGGTGTGACATAATGACGCACGGCTGATACCTGGTTGCGACGACTCTTCTAAGGAACGACTTTTAAGGTGACTTTTTACCTCCGCCAAGGAGGTTATGTTTTTGTCGGACTTTGTTTGTTTGTCTGTTTGTCTGTCTGTGTGTGAGCAAGATAACTCAAAAAGTTATGTACGGATCTTTCTGAAATTTTGAGAGTATGGCGGGCATGACATAAACTACCAGTGATTCAATTTTGGGCGTGATCCGGCAGGAATCCTGGATTCTGGATCAGTTTGAAATTTTCGTTACCATTGCGTTAAAGGGGGCATAAGGGAACCGCTGGCAAAGCGAA